>Ga0208040_1004960_pt1 | contig 9881 bp, 9 predicted proteins | sample AD_UKC083_MetaG_FD_184431 | JGI IMG/M metagenome (GOLD analysis project Ga0208040, IMG submission 184431) | Active sludge microbial communities of municipal wastewater-treating anaerobic digesters from USA - AD_UKC083_MetaG (SPAdes) (version 2) | ecosystem: Engineered > Bioreactor > Anaerobic >... | reverse complement strand
CTTAGCGGGAACCGTTTACGCCGATGGCAGAAAGACAGTCGGGAGCGGATTGGAAACGATACAAGGAAACACAAAAACCGATTTTCGCATCCATTTACAGTACCAATTTTAATTGCATACGCACAAAAATAGTGCTAATTTTACGCTTTATATTAAAATTAAATGCTATTTAATTTGAAAAATCGGAAAAAAAGTATTTACTTTGCATGCTATTTGTAAAATGTAACTCTCTGCATTGGAGAGAACTAATAAAATTATCATTATGTTCACATTTTTAACTATTTTAATCGTTATTGCATCTATCATTTTGGTACTTCTTGTGTTAGTACAAAACTCCAAAGGAGGTGGTTTGGCTTCCGGTTTTTCATCGCAAAACCAAATTATGGGCGTGCGCAAAACTACCGATTTTCTTGAAAAAAGCACTTGGACAGTTATTGCTGCCATTGTGGTTATGAGCATCATTGCATCGGGCGTTTCCAAACGTACTTCCATGACCACCACAACATCGTCCATTGCTAAAACTGCCGAAGAACAGAAATCCGCAACCGAACAACCTTTGGTGAATTTTAACGAAAACTTTCCCGTTGAAGAAGGTACCCCTGCTGAATAATAACACCAAAACAACTTTATCTGAAGGGAGTTCTATCAAGAATTCCCTTTTTTAGCCTTAAAATTGCTTACCTTTGTTAAGCTAAAACTAAATTTTACTATTATGAAACACTCATTTTTCCCAAAAACAGCGGCTTTACTTTTGTTGTGGCTATTCCCATCACTCATTTTTGCAGAAAGCGTAACCTACACAGTTATTAAAGATGATGATTTGGGCACCGTAATAAACGGTTTCGGTCAAAAACCCGAAAATTCGTATGTCTATTTTGAGAACGAGTTTGGCGACATTATTGGCAACCGTTACAACCAAATAACCAAAAACAAAGAAGCCATTTTGGAACTGTATGGCTGGGAAGGTTGCACCATTAACAGCATAACTTTTAATATGTGTTCAAACATGGCATCGGGCGGTGCGCAGGTAACCGTCAGTGCCGACAGCGTAATACTATTTAAACAACGGGCACAATTCAACGCCCCCGAATGGTACGGCGAATGGGTGGGACACCAAAATTATATTTACGTGAACATTACCAAAACGATGAGCCAATCTCATGTCATCAAAGAAAATGAAATTATTTCCATCATTATAGAAGGTACCGAAAGTTCCGTTTATATCAACAGCTACACCATTGACTACGACCCGGGAAGCAACAGAACCGAAAGTCCATTGGGCTACGTGTACGAAAAAATACCGAAAAACGGCACTTTGACCGAAGGCGATAATGTTATTATTTATTACGCCGGCGTGGCTGCCAGCGATTTAGTAGGCGGCACAAATCCTTTTTTGAGCATTTACAAGGTGCACAGCACCGCCAATGTGTTTGAACCGGAACTGATGTACTTTACCGCACACAAAAAGAACGAACATTGGCAGTTTGTCAACCAATACGGCGACACTCTGAGCGCAACGGGCGAGAAAAAAATGGCATGGGACAATGGCGTTTCTACGTGGAACGTAACTTTTGTGTTTGAAGGCGCACAAATAACCAATACAAACGCCAACTACGGCACCATACGCTACAAGACCTCTACAGGCGACCGTTTTACCACCTACACTTCCACTTCGATGAAACTGCCGTACCTCTATAAACGTGTACGACAAAATACGCCGATTGAAGTTGTTTCACTCACGCTACCTGAAAATTTATCTATTCCTATAAACAAAGACACTACTATTTTGCGCCCAACTATTTTGCCTGTTACCGCCACCGACCAACGCGTTACATGGAAATCGGCTGACGAAAATATCGCCACCGTGCACGACGGCATCATTAAACCCGTTAGTTTGGGAACGACCGATATTATTGTCTTTTCGGCTGACCGTTCTTTAAGCGATACGTGCCGCGTTACTGTAATCAACAGCGAAAATGCCATTGAATACGTTAAAACCATTACCGGCGTTTATACACGCGAAGGAAAAATTATTGTCGAACAAACGGCGCCGACAGATATTGCAATTTTCAACACGCTTGGACAACTATTCCGCATAAAAGAAAATGTGCAGTTTGCCGAATTTAATGTCCCGAAAGGCATCTACATTATAAAAATTGGGACAACTGCCACGCAAGTAGTAGTGAAATGATTTACAAATTTATTTACCCCCAACCCCCTAAAGGGGAATGAAATTGACAGATTTAAAAATTGACAGATTTACGAATTTACAAATTAAACAGTTAAACAATTCACCGATTAAACATTAAACACTACACACTCAACAAAAAAGCGGACTCAACATTGAATCCGCTTCACTATTTTTACAACTTTGTTTTATTTCAACAAATCGACACTACGTTTCACAAAATCGGCTAAATCCTTGCCTTTCAACATATTGTTAGCCAACAAAGCCAAGTCGATTAATTGTTTAACGTGGTTTTGACCGCTCGCAAAATCGGCATAAATGGCTTTTTTCTTGTCGCGCAATTCGCCCACTTTTTTGTCAATGGTTTTTATTTCCTCTGTCTCTGCAGTCGGAATTTCTTCGCTCTTTTTGCCTTTATGTCCATCTTTCAATGTTTCGCGGCGTTTTTCCAAGTCGGCAATTTCTGTCGCCAAAGGAGCCACTTTGTCTGCACATTCAGCCTCTTCCGCTTTCAAAATGCCTTCTATCAACGGATGCGCCGTATTGAGTACCACATTGTAACTGTCGGGCATTTCGCCATAGAAACCCATCATCGGATTACCGCCCGTAGCTGCCATATCTTTCATACGGCGCATAAATTCGTTTTGAGTAATAACAATCGGCTGACCATCGGCATCCAACTGTTCCATAGTTACCAAAAACTCGGTTTTGTCAATTTTCGGCAACTGCGATTGGAAAATATTTGTCAGAGCATCTTGCTGTTCGGCGGTAAGCGTTACTTTGGGAGCATCGGCTTTTCGAATTAATTTTTCTACCACATCGGCATCTACACGCACATAGCGCGATTTATCGTTTTTCTGTTCCAACTGGCTGAGCCAATGTGCGTCTAACTGCCCGTCCATCAACAACACATCATAGCCTTTAGCTTTGGCAGCTTCAATGTAGGTATGTTGTTCGTGAGCGTTATTGGCGTACAAATATATCAAATTACCGTCTTTATCGGTTTGTTCGGTTTTTATCAATTCTTTGTATTCGTCAAACGTAAAGAACTTGCCGTCAATGTTTTTCAACAGCGCAAACTCTTTGGCACGGTCGTAGAATTTTTCGTCGGTCAACATACCGTAAACGATGAAAATACGTAAGGCGTCCCATTTTTCCTCAAATTGCGCACGGTCGCTTTTGAAAATTTCCTGCAAACGGTCAGCCACTTTTTTGGTAATGTGCGCCGAAATCTTTTTCACATTTTGGTCGCTCTGAAGATATGAACGGCTAACATTCAGCGGAATATCGGGCGAATCGATAACCCCGTGCAGCAACGTCAAGAAATCGGGCACAATATCTTCAACCGAATCGGTTACAAACACCTGATTACTATAGAGTTGAATTTTATTGCGCTGCAAATCTATGTTATTTTTAATGTGCGGGAAATATAAAATTCCTGTCAAATTAAACGGAAAATCGACATTCAAATGAATGTGAAACAACGGGTCTTCGCCGTACGGATAAAGTTCGCGGTAGAAATTGGCGTAATCTTCATCTTTCAAATCGACCGGTTTTTTTGTCCATGCCGGCTCGGTGTTATTGACAATATTGTCTTCGGCGGTTTCCACCTCTTTGCCGTCTTTCCACTCTTTCTTTTTTCCGAAAACAATAGGTATCGGCAGAAATTTGCAATATTTCGTCAATATTGTACTGATGCGCGCTTCCTCAAGAAACTCTTTATTCTCATCGTCGATATGCAGCACAATGTCGGTTCCACGGTCGGCTTTATCGCACGTTTTTAGCGTATATTCGGGCGAACCGTCGCAACTCCAATGTTGTGCCGGCGCATCGGTGTACGATTTAGTAAAAATTTCCACCTGCTTCGACACCATAAAAGCCGAATAGAAACCCAAACCAAAGTGCCCAATAATGGCGTTTGCGTCATTTTTGTATTTGTCCAAAAACTCAGTAGCACCCGAAAAAGCAATTTGATTGATGTATTTTTCAATTTCGTCGGCAGTCATGCCCACACCACGGTCGCTAATAGTGAGCGTTTTAGCCTTTTTATCAAGTTTTACTTCCACTTTTAAGTCGCCCATTTCGCCTTTATAGTCGCCTACCGAAGCAAGCGTTTTTAGTTTTTGAGTGGCATCTACAGCATTCGACACAAGTTCGCGTAGAAAAATTTCATGGTCGCTGTACAAAAATTTCTTAATGACGGGGAAAATATTGTCCGTCGTTACTCCAATGTTTCCTTTTACCATAATTATATTGATTTTGATTAATTAATTTTGAAAAAAATGGACACAGCCATCCGTGCATTTACTTTTCAAAAAAAATGCCAAACCGATATCGCTGACATTTTGACATAAAAAAACTTTCCTGCAGGCAATCCCGACAGGAAAGTTTTATATTATAACGCTTTAAAAAGTTCGTTTACTTTTTTATTGCAGCTACACCCGGCAATTCTTTACCTTCAATAGCTTCTAACAACGCACCGCCGCCGGTAGAAATGTAAGAAACTTGGTCAGCCATGCCGAATTTGTTGATGCACGCTACCGAATCGCCACCGCCAATGAGCGAATAAGCTCCCGCTTTGGTGGCTTTTGCAATAGCTTCGGCAATAGCACGCGAGCCTGCTGTGAAGTTATCAAATTCAAACACGCCGGCAGGACCGTTCCACAAAATTGTTTTCGCGCCTTCGATGGCTTTCGCAAACGCTTTGCGCGTTTCAGGACCGGCATCCAATCCTTCCCAACCATCGGGAATGGCATTGGCGGGAACAATTTGCGTTTTTGCATCGTTCGAGAACGAATCGGCTGCTACGCAATCGGTTCCAAGCACCAGATTAACGCCTTTTGCTTTAGCTTGAGCAATAATATCGAGTGCCAAATCCAATTTGTCGTCTTCGCAAATAGAGTTACCAATTTTTCCGCCTTGCGCTTTCGCAAAAGTGTAGGTCATGCCTCCGCAAAGAATAAGATTGTCCACTTTGTCCATCAAATTTTCGATAATTCCTATTTTTGTGGAAACTTTAGAGCCACCCATAATTGCGGTAAACGGACGTTTAATGTTGCTCAAAATAGTATCGACCGCTTCAACTTCTTTTTCCATCAAGAAACCGAGCATTTTATGGTCAGCATCGAAATAATCGGCAATAACAGCGGTAGAAGCGTGTTTGCGGTGAGCCGTTCCAAAAGCGTCGTTCACGTAACAATCGGCGTACGATGCCAATGTTTTCGCAAATTCTTTCTGCGAGGCTTTCATCGCTTTTTTAGCTTCTTCGTAAGCAGGGTCGTCTTTTTCTATGCCAACGGGTTTTCCTTCTTCTTCGGGATAAAAACGAAGATTTTCAAGCATCAACGCTTCGCCCGATTTAAGAGCAGCAGCGGCATCGGCAGCCTTAGCGCAATCGGGGGCAAATTTCACTTTTACGCCCAATTTTTCGGAAACTGCATCGACAATTTGACTCAAAGAATATTTGGCATTTACTTTACCTTTTGGTTTTCCCATATGCGACATAATGATAACACTACCGCCATCGGTTAAAATCTTTTTCAAGGTAGGAAGCGCACCGCAAATACGGGTGTCGTCCGTAATTTTACCATTTTCATCCAAGGGAACATTGAAGTCCACACGGACAATTGCTCTTTTTCCGGCAAAGTTAAATTTGTTAATTGTTTGCATATCAATACGTTTTAAAAATAAATAAAAATTTCAGCAGAAGTACAAAAGTACATATTTTATCGGTAACTAAAACCGATTATCTTCAAAATTATCATCGTTGGTGCGTTCTATTTCTTTGTTCAAACGCAAAGTTACTGCGTTTTTGTGCGCCGTAAGCCCTTCTTGAGCCGCCATTATTTCTATAGCATTGCCGATAGCGCACAATCCTTCGCGCGAAATTTTTTGAAATGTTATTTTACGGAAAAAACTATCCATATTCACGCCGTTGTACATTTTGGCATAGCCATTTGTGGGCAAAGTGTGATTGGTGCCCGATGCATAATCGCCGGCACTTTCAGGCGCAAACGCCCCAACAAACACCGAACCGGCATTTATAACGCAATCAGCCAAATCATCTTCGTTGCGCGCCGAAATGATTAAATGTTCAGGCGCATAGCTGTTGGTAAATTCCATTGCCTCAGCCATATCGTGCATCAAAATTAAACGCCCGTTAGCTTTCAGCGATTGCGCTGCAATCTCTTTGCGTTCAAGCAACGGCAACTGCACCGCCAATTCGGCACGCACTTTATTCAACAATTCTTCGCTGTTGGTTACCAAAATAGCTTGCGAATCTTTGCCGTGCTCGGCTTGCGACAGTAAATCGGCTGCAACAAACGACGCATCGGCATCGCCGTCTGCCAAAACTTCCACTTCCGAAGGTCCTGCCGGAAGGTCGATAGCGACATCCTTTTGTCCGACAATCTGTTTGGCAGTTGTAACAAATTGATTACCTGGTCCGAATATTTTATATACTTTAGGAACAGATTCCGTTCCGTAAGCCATAGCCGCAATAGCTTGAGCACCACCTATTTTGAACACTTTATGAACTCCGGCTAACTTGGCGGCATACAAAATGGCAGGATTTATTTTCCCATCTTTGTTGGGCGGCGTACACAATACAATTTCGGGACAGCCGGCAATATCAGCCGGAACTCCCAACATTAAAACAGTAGAAAACAGCGGTGCCGAACCGCCCGGCACGTACAAACCGACTTTTTGTATCGGCACTTGACGTTGCCAGCAGGTTACACCATTTACAACTTCCACCTGTTCAAGTTCGTGTACTTGGGCATTGTGAAAAATGGACAAATTGCGTTTTGCCTGCGACATAGCTTCTTTCAACGTCTTGTCGGTCAGCTCTTCCGCTTCGAGAAACTCTTCTTTGGTAACTAAAAACGACTCTAACGCCACACCGTCAAATTTCTCGCTGTATTTTCGCAAAGCCGCATCGCCATTGGCTTTTACATCGTCCAAAATAGCTGATACCACATCATCTAATTCCGCTTTGTCGAGTACGGAACGCTTCAACAACTCCTTCCAATTTTCTTTCGGTGGGTATTTTATAACCTCAATATCCATAAAACTTGAATTATAAAATCATTTTTTCGATTGGCAAAACCAAAACGCCTTCAGCACCAAGTTGTTTCAATTTACCAATAATTTCCCAAAAACGTTTTTCGTCGAGTACCGTATGCAACGAACTCCAACCGTCACGCACCAACGGCATAATGGTTGGTGCTTTTATCCCCGGCAAAATTTCCACAATATCTTTTATTTTGTCATTGGGCACGTTCATTAAGATATATTTCTTTTGAGCCGCCTCCTGCACCGTTTCAATGCGGAACAACAATTCTTCTAAAATGGTCTGCTTCTCCGATGTCAAATCGTTGTTGGCAATCATAACCGCCTCCGATTTCATTACCACTTCGACCTCATTCAGACGATGCGCCACCAATGTGCTGCCCGAACTTACAATGTCAAAAATAGCATCGGCAACACCTATTTCAGGCGAAATTTCTACCGAACCGGAAATAACAAATATTTTGGCATTCAGATTGTTTTTTTTCAAAAACGCCGTCAGTATTTCAGGATATGAAGTGGCAATCTTTTTCCCGTTAAACCACTCTAAACCATTGTAATCAGCTTCTTTTGGTATTGCCAATGAAAGTCGGCAATTACTGAAACCAAGACGTTTAACTATTTTTGCATTGGCGTTTTTCTCTACCAATTCATTTTCTCCAACAATACCGACATCGGCAATGCCGTCGGCAACCGTTTTAGGTATATCGTCATCGCGCAAAAACAAAATTTCCGATGGAAAATTACTCGACCGTGTCAATAATTGACGCTTTCCGACAGACAATTTCACGCCCACCTCTTCCAACAATTTCATACTGTCCTCATTCAGACGACCTTTAGATTGCACTGCGATTCGTAGCATAGTGTTATAATTTTAAATTTGAATTGCAAAAATAACATTTTTTTTCATAAATCCCCACTCTTGAGGTGTTAAAAAGTGATGTTTAAAACATTTAGTCATTTGTAAACACACGAAAAAAGCCTATCAAAAGGATAGGCTTTCATTTCGTTCGTGCTTGTTGTTTCGTTGAACTTATTCTGCAACAGCTTCAGCAACTTCTTCTACAACAACTGTAGTGTCAGCTACTTCTTCTACAACAACTTCTTCTACAGCAGGAGCAGCAACTTCTTCAGCAGCTTCTTCTTTAGCACCGCAAGATGCGAAAGCAACAGCAGTAGCAACAGCTAAGAACAATACTAATTTTTTCATTTGACTAACGTTTAAGAAATTAATAATCGTTGCAAAGATACTATTTTTTTTCATATATCAAAAAAAAATATCTTTTTCTCTTTTTTTTCTAAAAACACCTTAAAACAAAAAACATAACTCGCTAAAATACAATCAAATACGTTTTTTGTCAAACTTTTTCACAAAAGGTTTTTTTCTCTGTTTGGCAAATCTTTTTGAGAAAAGTATCTCAATTTTTGCCCGTTTTGGATTTAAATATTCAATTTTGCACGCTGATTTCGCCCAAAACTACGGTATTCATCGAACGGAATTTCAATATTCGGCTCTTCTAAAATCGTCTCTTTGGGCAATTTAAAAGCTATATATTTTATAGTAATGCCACGTGCCAACCATTGACGTTCGTAATAGGTTTTTATCGACAATTCAAAATTCCGAATTTCAGAAGCATACAAATCATCTGTCTGTGCCAAAACGGGTAAATTGTTGAGTTTAATCAATTCGGAAGTATAAGTGAACAAAAATAAACTGTCCGTTTTGAGATGAATGATACCTTGAGATGACAAAATGGAACGGTAAATCGCTAAAAATGTCGTGGAAGTAAGTCTTTTGTTGACTTTTTTCATTTGCGGGTCGGGAAATGTTATCCAAATCTCGTCAACTTCGTTGGTACCAAAAAAATAGTCCAAAAAACTGATGCCCGTTCGCAAAAAAGCCACATTGGTAAGATTTTCTTCAAAAGCGACTTTAGCACCTGTCCACATACGCGCTCCTTTGATATCAACGCCGATAAAATTCTTTTCGGGATATTTTTTTGCCAATTCGACGGTATATTCGCCTTTGCCACAGCCCAATTCCAGCACAATCGGATAAGAGTTACCGAAAAACTTTTCGCTCCAACAACCTTTCAATTCAAATTGCGGTCGCTCCAACATTTCGGCATAGGAGCATTGAAACACATGTTCAAATTGCTCCATTTCGCGGAATTTTTTGAGTTTATTTTTCGCCACGGCTAACCTTTGTTACGCATAATCCCACACTATTAATTCCTTCCAAATAATCGTAGCGCATACCTTGTTGAATTGTGTAACCGTAAACGCCCAACTGACTGTACACAAGGCTGTCTTGATAGATAAAAGAATTGGAAAAAATAGAGCCTACTCCCGAACCTGTCCAACGACCATATTCGTCAGCCAAAAAACATTGTACAGTATCTTTCTTTGTTGTGCCGTCGGGATTGGTTTTATCAATGAACAGCCACAAATTTTGGTTCGGATAATTGGCTGAATTGCGTATAATCACTTCTACGCGGTGAAAATTGACTGTATCGGCAACTTCTACCAAAAACGTGCACACGCTGTCTTTGTGCCACCCGACACGCTCTATCGTTCTACATTCGTCAAAAACAGTAGTCCGACCGCAACGGCAAAAAATTAGAAA
>Ga0208040_1004956_pt1 | contig 9886 bp, 8 predicted proteins | sample AD_UKC083_MetaG_FD_184431 | JGI IMG/M metagenome (GOLD analysis project Ga0208040, IMG submission 184431) | Active sludge microbial communities of municipal wastewater-treating anaerobic digesters from USA - AD_UKC083_MetaG (SPAdes) (version 2) | ecosystem: Engineered > Bioreactor > Anaerobic >... | reverse complement strand
ACTACCAGGGCTTTCGCAAGTTGGCCTGGGCGCTCATCGTCGCGATGATCGCGCTGCAGATTGGCGCGGGTTTTGTTGCTAACCGCGGAATGTACCAGATATATATCGCGGTTCCGTACGTACTGTGCTTTTTCCCGCTGGTGTACCTGAGCGCGGGCGTCCTGCGGCTGCCGCGCGAGACCGCGCATCTGCGGCGCGACCAGGCTGAGCTCACCATCAGGCGCATGAAAAGGTCAGGCGCTGCGCTGCTGGTGTTCAATAGCCTGGTGATTCTCTCCGAGCTGGTTTATCTGATATTCCTCAATAAAGACTCAGAACCCGGCAGCGAACTGCTTTTTCTTATGCTTGCAGTCCTGCTCGGCGCGGTAAACGCGTTCTTGTTGCTAAAAACACGCGCGATTCCGGTGAAAACCGAGGAATAATATTGGTAATTGATATGAAAATTCCTTGACAATTCCGCCGATTGCATTCCGCCGATTGCATTGACGGATGTTTTTTAAAGCATTATAATTCGAGGTATATCTATTCAAACTAGGAGAAAATAGGAGAAAGAAATGACAAAAATTGGTAAGTTCCTTTCGTATCTGTTAGTCTTCGTGATGCTTGGTGTAGCGGTTACCGCTTGCGCCGCACCTACGGAAACGCCCACGGAAGCGCCGACCGCGGCCCCTACTGAGGCTCCGACCGCTGCTCCCACCGAAGCACCAACCCCCGCTGGACCGCGCATGGGCGGTTGGTTGGATGAGATTATCTACACCGTAGCCGATCCCGCTGCTGTGCTGACCCAGATCCAGGCTGGAGATGTTGACATCTATGCCGAAGGGCTGGAACCCGCTTTTGCACAGGAAGTGTTTGATTCTGGGTTGTCTTATTCAACCTCCCAGGGCACATACTACGACATCCTGTTCAACCCTGCCACCTTCACTGACGGCCGCTTCAACCCCTTTGGCAATTCCAAAATACGTGAAGCCTTCAACTGGTTGGTGGATCGGAATTACTTCGTTCAGGAAATCTTCAATGGTGGCGGTAAGGCAAAATTCTTTGCCATCACCACCGAGTGGCCGGATTACGCTGATTTGGCTGATACTGTCCGTAAACTGGAAAGCTACTACGCTTACAACCCCGAAAAAGCCAAGGAAGTTATCACGGCTGAAATGGAGGGCATGGGCGCAGAGTTGGTTGACGGCAAGTGGACTTTTAATGGTGAACCAGTTAAATTGACCTTCATCATCCGTAACGATGCTGCCCGCACCGCCATGGGCGACTGGATCTCCGATAAACTGGAAGAGATTGGCTTCGAGATCGACCGTCAATACAAGTCTGGCTCCGAAGCTTCCCCCATTTGGATTGGTTCAGATCCAAAAGAAGGTCTTTGGAATATGTACACTGCTGGTTGGGGCGCTTCTGTCATCGACCGCGATCAAGGCAATATTTTCCAGGAGATGTACCTGCCCACATCGCAGCAGGGTATCCCGGTTTGGTTCGAAAATGTTCCCGATCCTGAGTTCCAGAAACTTGGCGATGATCTCTACAACGCCAATTACACCACGGTGGAACAACGCAAAGAGATGATGGCGCGCGCCCTTGAACTCTCCCTGCAAGATTCCTTCCAGGTGTTCCTGGTCGACTCTGCAGAGTTCACACCCTACAGAACTGACCTCATTGCTGTTGCCGATCTGGCTGCTGGCGTGCAAAGTGCCCAGGTTGCTCCTTACACCCTCCGTTATGATGGCATCGAAGGTGGTTCTGTTAAATGGGCACAGCAGGATCTTTTTGGTGAACCCTACAACCCGATCGCAGGCACCAACTGGACCTTCGACCAGGCTGTTATCCGCGCGACCCAGACTGGTGACGTGCTCTATGACCCTTACACGGGTCTTGTTCACGCACATCGCCTCGAAAGCTCAGCCATCACCGTACAGACCGGTTTACCGGTTGGAAAAACCCTTGATTGGGTTACTCTTGAGTTCGCCGATGAAATCGTTGTTCCTGATGACGCGTGGGTAGACTGGGACGCTGAAGCACAGAAATTTATTACTTCCAAAGAACTGGTAGCCATAAAAGCTCAGGAAACTGCGGACGCTGTCGTCACTGCTGAAACATCATTAGCTGATGCTAAAGCTGCCGTCGAAGCACTTGCCGCTGAAAAAGTTGCAGCCACGCCCGAACAAATTGCTGCTGGCGAAGCAGCTGTGAAAGTTTTGGAAGAAGCCATTGCTGCCTACGAAGCACTCGCTGCTGACGCGACCGCTGAAGCAGTAGCTGCTGCTGAAACTGCTATTACTGACGCACAGGCTGCGTTGGATGCAGTTGAGGGTTATGTAACCCCTGAAGAAGAAGAAGCTGCAGCAGCCGCGGTTGTTGAGGCTGAAACCGCTCTTGAAGCTGCAAAAGTTGCTGCTGAAGAAGCTGCCAACCGTACTGTGTTCACCGCCAAACGCAAAGCTGTTTCTGTATATCCTGCTAATGTGTTTGAAGTGAATAAATGGCACGATGGCTCCAATATGGAACTGGCTGACATGCTCATGTCCTTTATTTTGACTTTCGATCGGGCCAAGGAAGCCAGCGCCATCTATGACGAGCAGGCCGTTCCCACCTTCCAAGTCTTCATGGACGGCTTCAGAGGTTTGAAGATCACCTCTACCGAACCTCTGACTATCGAGTATTACAGTGATGTATACTCTCAGGATGCTGAGTTGAACGCTGCGGGTCTGTGGCCGACCTGGAATTCTGGTGAACTTTCCTTCTCCCAGGCCGCTGTTGCCAACGCTGCAGAAGCTGCTGGATTGCTGGCTTACTCCGCCGACAAATCCACTGTCAAGGAAATTGAGCAGACCAGCTTCATTGGCGGTCCAAGCCTTGAAATCCTGCTTGCGCAATTGGATGAATTGATTGCCAATAAGACTGTTCCTTACGAAGCTACTCTGGGTCAGTACATCACCCCCGAGCAGGCCGTAGCCCGTTACGAAGCCCTCAAAGCATGGTACGGAGAAAAGGGTAACCTGTGGCAGGGCACCGGTCCATATTATATCGACCAGGTCTACTTGACCGAAAAATCTCTGGTTGTCAAACACAATCCTGAATATCCTGATCGTGCAGATCGCTGGGATATATTTGCGAAACCCAAGATCGCTGCTGCTGAAATTGATGGTCCCAGCCAGGTTAAAGTTGGCGAAGCGGCAGCCTTTGATGTGTACGTAACCTTTGAGAACGAGCCCTATGCCTCTAAGGACATTAAACAGGTGAAATACCTATTGTACAATGCGGCAAATGAGCTGGTTGTGATCGGCGAAGCTAAACTAATTGAGGAAGGACGCTATGTTGTTGAATTGACTGGAGAGGATATTACCGCTCTTGGAGCTGGCGCAAGCAAGCTTGAGATCGCTGTAATTCCGATCCCTGTCAGCCAACCGACTTTTACTTCAGTTGAGTTTGTTATTGCCCAGTAAGCTCGATTTACTAAACTAAGCAAAGGGGCAAGTTATAAACAACTTGCCCCTTTACTGAATATAAGAGAGTATTGCTATGACCTCTGACTCGAACATTGAAATTTCAAAAATCAATAAAGCTGCCCGAGCAAACACGATAAAACGGCTCGGCGGGTTTATGGCTTTGAGGGTTGTGATGCTTTTTGTGACGATAATTGTCGGCATCTATATCACAATTCTGATTGCCAACATGGGGGGCTATGTAGACACCATCATGCGCAACGATATTCGTGAGCGTGTCAATCAGCAGGTGTCTGCGATGACTGCTAGCAAGCCGATGAGTACTGAGAACAGGGCGCAGCTTGTGAATCAGATGATTGCGCTAGAGGAAAAAAGAATTGGATTAGATACTCCCTTTGCCATCAGATCGTTCCGCTATCTGAAAAATGCCCTAACCCTTGAGCTTGGACGGGCAGTTCACATGGTTAGCGATCATGGGTCCAGGCAAGTCAGCAATATTATATTGGAGCGCCTGCCTGCTACGCTGCTGTTGATGGGTACGTCACAATTGTTTATGTTTATAACCAGCGTGTTCCTGGCATTGATGTTGTCAAGGTCTTATGGTAGTTTTTGGGATAAGCTGGTCATCACGCTTTCCCCCACCTCATCCGCGCCACCGTGGTTTTATGGAATATTCTTCATTTTATTATTTGCTGCTGTTTTAAAAATTCTGCCGTTCAGCGGCATGCTCTCTGCGCCCCCTCCCAAAGACACCGGCGCGTACATTCTGGATCTACTGAAGCATCTAATCCTTCCAGCGGGTTCGCTTGTCATTGCATCGTTCTTTATTAGCGTTTACAACTGGAGAACCTTCTTCCTGATTTATTCCAGTGAAGATTATGTTGAAATGGCGAAGGCTAAAGGTCTGCCCTCGCGTGATATTGAACGTCGCTACATTTTACGGCCGACCCTGCCGACCATCGTGACCAATTTTGCTCTTCTTGTCATTGGTTTATTTACAGGTGCGACTATCACAGAGACAGTTTTCTTATGGCCGGGATTGGGAAGAACCATCTTTCGTGCCGTAAGCTTATATGACACGCCCGTGATTGTTGGCACGACAATTATTTACGCATATTTACTTGCGTTTACAGTTTTCTTCCTCGACTTTGTCTATGCCATCGTCGATCCACGGGTCAAGGTGGGCGGGGGAAACAACTAAGATGAAAAATATAAAGAATATACTTCGTGAAATTGCCCGTTATCCCTCAGCAATATTTGGCGCTGCAATCATCTTTCTGCTCATTGCTTTGGCAATATTTGCAGTGACCAAGATTCCTTACGAAGAAGCAATTCGCCTTTGGAGGGCTGGCGAGGAAACGGTCTACCGTAACCCAAAAAACGTTCCGCCTCAGTGGTTTAATTTTTTCACCAAGAAGGACCTGCCTATCTCGTTTGCTGTTGTCGCAGGTGAGGATGAGGAGTTCAGTAAGGTAGTTACCCAAGGCGAAACGGGTTCTACCATTGAATACCAGTATTCCTTCGATTTTCAGTATGACGATTACCCCCAGGAGTTGTTCTTATACATTCAGGCTGACTACCAGATCAAGAACCCCTTTATTTCCGTTGTGCTTGAGACTCCGGACGGAGAACAAATAAAAGTCACTGATTTTGGGACTGCCAAAAAGCAGACTTACCGTTTTTCACAGGATGATAAGTTAATTACACGTCTGCGACGTATTCACGGGCGCGATATCCAGGTCATGCAAGGTTTATTTTCTGTCCCAAAATCTGAACCGCTGCAGATTAATAAGGGTGTCTACACTTTAAAAATTCTTGCCTCAACCTTTGAGAAAGATTCTGATGTTAGGATTGAATTTGTAAGTCACGGCCTGGTTTTTGGATTGTTTGGAACAGACCACTTGCGTCGCGATCTTACAACCGCAATATTATGGGGAGCCCCCATTGCCTTGTTTTTTGGTTTGGTGGCGGCTGCAGGCACCTCTATTCTTTCGATGCTGATTGCGGCGATTGGCGCTTGGTTTGGCGGCTGGCTCGATGAATTAATACAAAGGATAACGGAAGTAAATCTGGTATTGCCATTTCTCTCGATCTTAATTATGGTTGGCACTTTTTATTCCCGTAGTATTTGGGTCATCCTTGGAGTTACGATTGTCCTGTCTATTTTTACGGGGGCGATCAAAACGGACCGGGCCATATTCCTACAAGTAAAGGAATCCACATACATCGAAGCTGCGCAGGCTTACGGTGCCAGTAACCCCCGCATTATTGTAAAATACCTTGTCCCCCGAATTATTCCACTGCTTATTCCAGGCTTGGTCTCGGCGGTTCCTAGTTACGTGTTTCTTGAGGCTTCATTAGCCCTGCTTGGATTGGGCGATCCGACGTTACCCACATGGGGAAAAGTAATCAATGATGCTTATGCAAACGGCGCATTGTATCGAGGTCAGTTCTATTGGATTCTCGAGCCAGCAATTCTACTGATGATCACAGGTCTGGGATTCGCGATGTTTGGCTTCGCGCTCGATCGAATATTTAACCCAAAACTGAGAGGAATGTAGACATGGCTGACGAAAAAGTAATCAGAATCGAGGATCTCAAACTTTACTTTACCACCACCCGTGGTACTGTTCAAGCAGTTGATGGTGTTAATTTTGATCTTAAACCCAACAAAGCGGTTGTTGTGGTAGGAGAGTCTGGCTGTGGTAAAACCTCGCTGGCAAAAGCTGTTTTGCGTTTGCTTCCACGAAACGTAAGCGAGTACTCTGGAAAGGTGTGGTTGCGCGATATCGAAACGATGGAATTGTCGGATGAGGAATACCGCAAGAAGATTCGCTGGTTGCGCATGTCCATGGTTCCTCAGGCCGCAATGAATTCCCTAAACCCGGTATTGCGCGTCGGAGACCAGGTGGCGGAACCTATGCTTGTGCACTACGGCGTCAATAAAGTCGATGCAATGGAACAGGCAGCAAAAATGTTCCAAAACGTAGGCGTCCCTGTTGATTTTCTCTCCCGATACCCCTTTGAGCTTTCCGGTGGCATGCGCCAGCGCGTTGCTATTGCGATGGCGTTGGTTACTGGGCCGGACCTGGTTATCCTGGATGAACCTACTTCTGCTCTGGATGTGTTAACACAGGCGAATATTTTCAATCTCCTGAAACGGATCAAATCAGAGCTGGAGACGAGCTTCATCTTGATTACACACGATATTTCAACGTCGTCCGAACTGGCAGATATCGTCGCAGTAATGTATGCCGGTCAGATTGTTGAAGTCAGTGAGTCACACCGCTTTTTTAGCAATCCGAGGCATCCATATTCAGCGAAACTAATGGCTAGTGTTCCAAGACTTCGTCACAATGCAGAACCGGATTTTATTATAGGTTCTCCGCCATCTCTGATTAATCCCCCAAGCGGCTGCCGCTTTGCTGAACGATGTCCACGGCGCTTTGAGAAATGTGCCAACGAACCTCCGAAGTATCGCTTTGGTGAAGACTGGGTTAAATGTTGGCTGTATGAAGGTGAAGGTGAACCAGAATGAATGCAGATGTAAACACCAATTTAACTATTCAAAGTCCATCTGAAAATATTCTTGAGTTGCAAAATCTTAAGGTGTACTTTGCCCTTAAGAAATTTGGCTTCCAACATGCAGGCTACGTGCATGCTGTAGACGGCGTGGACCTAAACCTAAAAAGCGGCCAAACCATCGCCATCGTTGGCGAGAGCGGCAGTGGTAAGACCAGCTTGATGCGGACCGTACTGCACTTAAATATCCCAACTGAAGGCACCGTAACGTTTGATGGACAGATTGTCAACAATTTGAAATCCGAACAGTTAAAAAGTTATAGACACAGAGTTGGATATGTCCAACAGGATCCATATGGGGCAATGCCTCCTTTCATGAATGTTCAAACAATTCTGGAAGAGCCTTTGAAGATAAACGGAATTAAGGATAAGGAAGAGCGCTATCGCCGCGTTACACAGGTCTTGGAAGAGGTCAAGATGACACCCGCGGAAGAATTTATGCCAAAATTCCCGCATCAGCTCAGTGGAGGACAACAGCAGCGGGTTGTAATTGCCAGAGCGATGATCCTCGAACCAGTGTTGCTGGTGGCAGATGAGCCGGTTTCTATGTTGGATGCTTCGGTTCGCGTGGAGATCCTAAAGTTGCTACGCGGCTTACAACAAAAACACAATCTGGCTGTTATCTATATTACGCATGACCTGGCAACCGTCCGCTATTTCTCCGAGTACATCTATGTCATGTATGCCGGTCAAATTGTTGAAAAAGCTAGAGAATCGGATCTTATTAATAAGACTGCGCATCCCTATACTCACGCATTATTGGCTGCCACTTCTGACCCTGACCCTAAGAATGTCGATGAATTCCAGGATGTACCACCTGGCGAACCCCCAAGTCTAGTTAACCCTCCCAGCGGCTGCCGTTTCCATCCTCGCTGCCCGCGCAGGATAGCAGGTCTATGCGAAGTGAAAACACCACCGGAATTTAATCTTGGCAATGACCACTTGGTGGCCTGCTGGCTATTTAAGGAATAAATGTTTCGCTTTTCCAGCAAACAGCTAATCAGCGTCGGAGTTGTGCTGCTGATAACAGGGGTGGTATTACCTTTATTGATAGTAATAAAGGCAATACCATCTACTTACTTGCTTAACTTTCTTTCCTATGCCTGCTCTCTGGTTGGCATGGTGTTGGGATTTTTAGGATTGTTTAGCGAAGTAAAAATCAGGCGCGACCGTCTAAAACGGGAAAAGAACGAGCAGAACTTTAACAGGAAATCGGCGGCCAACGCCAGCGCATCTGCATCGCGCGCGCGCTCGCGCTGAACCCTGAGTTCATCGTGTGCGACGAGCCTTTGTCGGCGCTGGATGTCTCCATTCAGGCGCAGATTATCAACCTGCTGATGGATTTGCAGGAAAAACTGGAACTCACCTACCTGTTCATCTCCCACGACCTTTCGGTGGTGGAGCACATTTCCGACTACGTCGGCGTGATGTACCTGGGCGACCTGGTGGAATACGCGGATAAACGTACCATTTTTAGGAACCCGCTGCATCCCTACACACAGGCTTTACTGAGTGCCGCACCTGTGCCGGATCCGACCTATAAGATGAACCGCATTATTCTGGAAGGCAGCATTCCTTCCCCAGCTAACCCGCCTTCCGGGTGCAAGTTCCACACGCGCTGCCGCCACAGCATGGAAATTTGTAAAACCGTTGTGCCGTCAGCCCGGGAAGTGGAACCCGGACACCAGGTTGTGTGTCATTTATACAACGAAAGCAGCAAAGAAAATGAGAGACCAGCCTAAACCATACGACGATGATGACGGTCGGGTAATCTGCGATATGGACGTGGACGGGATGCCCTGGCACGACAGGCGCGTGCGGCGCACACAGCGCGAAGCGCCTCAGCCTCAACATCCCGACCAGATGACCGCAGCAGAAACACGCGCCTATACCGGCAGCGCGCTGCTTGCCGCGCTTGTGATATGGGCTGTTTTTGCCGCCGCCTGGGCGCTGTTCATCCTGTTCTGCACCCAGATTTGGTTCCGCTGAACTGCGGAGGCCGCGTCTCTGTGTAAAGAATCCCCCAGCTGGGCTGGCGGCCAAATGCGCGCGAACCTGGAAAATCTGGCAGCATGTTTGTCTGCCTGACTTTCCAGGTTTTTTGTATCTGGTATCGGACAGCCGCAGCTCGTGGGATAGGTCTTTTGCGATGGACCAGCATGCAAGCTAGAATACACAAAAAGAGGAAAATATCTATGGACAAAGTCACCCTGCAGCCTATTGGTATCATTCACACCCCTTATAAGACCGATGAGAACGCGCCCCGGCAAGCCGCAAACTCGCATAATATGGGCGAGGTGGTCGTGAACCCGGAGCTTGCCGAGGGACTGGAAGGAATTGAAAAATTCCAATACCTCATTCTCATATTTAATTTCCATCTGGCACCTGTGCCGGAAAAACCCAAAGTGCTTTCCTGGCGGGATGGCGTAAAGCGCGGCGTATTTGCCACGCGCTCCCCGCACCGCCCAAATCCACTGGGTCTCTCAGTTGTGAAGCTGCTCAGGCGTGAGGGGACCCACTTATTTGTCGAGGGCGTGGATATGTTGGACGGCACGCCCCTGCTGGATATAAAACCTTATTATTCCGACCTGGACTGTGTTGAAAAGTGGTAATGAGCACTCCGGCTGTTTGCAAGCGCTGTTAATGCAGGCATGCCGGGCTGACAAAGAGCTTGCCGAAGTGTGTATAATACTTCTATCCGCACATGCCTCCTACGCGCTGGTGGTATGTTTGCTCCGTGGGTTTGCGGGTGTAAGGATTTATGCTAAAATAGGCGCAATTCTGGGGCATGGTGCAACGGCAGCACACCGGACTTTGAATCCGTGGATCTAGGTTCGAATCCTGGTGCCCCAGCC
>Ga0208040_1004938_pt1 | contig 9907 bp, 12 predicted proteins | sample AD_UKC083_MetaG_FD_184431 | JGI IMG/M metagenome (GOLD analysis project Ga0208040, IMG submission 184431) | Active sludge microbial communities of municipal wastewater-treating anaerobic digesters from USA - AD_UKC083_MetaG (SPAdes) (version 2) | ecosystem: Engineered > Bioreactor > Anaerobic >... | reverse complement strand
CGGGTAGATCTGATAGATAATGCCATCACGCCACCAGAGGAAATTGGAATCGGTCATGCCTGCCTCGCGAATTGGGGGATAGGTCTATTATATAACGTTTCAGGTTTCACCTTTCAAGTTTCACGTTCCAGGTGAGGAAATTCGTTCCATGTTCCAGGTGCGGGAGTTCGTTCCACGTTCCAGGTGCGGGAGTTCGTTCCACGTTCCAGGTGCGACGTTACCGCCCGGCGTGAAGCGTACGGGTCGCGGAGCACCCTGTCAGGGTCGCGGAGCACCCTGTACTCCCGCCGGAGCGCCGAAGCGGCGAGGGGTCGCGCAGCACTCAATAAGAGTCCGGTAGGGGCGGACCTATGTGTCCGCCCTGGGTGGCAGTGAAATTACTCAGGGCGAACAACCTGTTCAGGTCGCAGGTACACAGGATCGCCCCTACCCGAGCTATTCAGCTCATCGCACTTGAAACCTGAAACGTGAAACGCTATTTGACAAATCTCACCACTGAGTCTACAATTTATTAATTCTGTTTATAGGCGGGTCAGATAAAGCCTGAAGGAGCTATCAATGCACAGAGCCAAAGCAGGGCTGCTCATCATTTTTGTTGGCCTGATCATCGTATCGCTGGCCGGGTGTAAAACGACGCAGGTTTATCCACCGATTCAGGTCTATGTAAGCCCGGTAGTTTTCATGACCCCGTTAGCGACGAGTTCAGCTCCCACGCCCACCACCGACCCCACACTGCAACCCGGGATAATACCCGATGCGGCGGAGTATCCGCTGAGTGACGATTTGAATAAAACAATCATCGTCATACTGAGCCACTTTTTCCCAAATGAACTTAAAGCAGGCGAATTTATTGAGCTTGAAATCGGAATCTTATCTGACCAAACGATCGTGTTTAATGGCGATTGTGATTTGGTGATTCTACAATGGGATGAGGAAACAGAGCAGTGGTTCCGAATCAAGAATAATGTAACTTATGGTCAGGGAAATGAAAGCGTAGAAATTTTGCCAAGAGATGAGTTGGTAAGAGAATTCTACCCTATTTACGTCGATCCAATTCTTGTTGGTGATCAGGAGGTCTATGATATTCAGATCCTGGCTCGGGGCTATGTCAAAGGGGAGAATGATACCGTATCCCGATATGTTGTGGGTCAGTTATTTCTCCAACTCACAAAATGAAACTGATTACCGATGAACGAGACCATCCAACGCATAAACCACTGCAGGTCAGATAAAGCCTGAAGGAGCTATCAATGTTTAGAGCCAAAACAGGGCTGCTCATCATTCTCATTGGCCTGATCATCGTATCGCTGGCCGGGTGTAAAACGACGCAGGTTTATCCACCGATTCAGGTCTATGTAACCCCAATAGAGGGAACGATTCCTATAGCGTCGGTTAGTTCATCTCCCACGCCCACCACCGATCCCACGCTGCAGCCCGGGATAATCCCCGATGCGGCGGAGTATCCGCTGAGTGATGATTTGAATAAAACAATCATCCTCAAGTTGGATCCGTGGATTCCAAATGAACTTAAGGCGGGTGATAATGTTTTTATTGCAGTTGAAAACTTATCGGACCAAACGATTATGTTTGATGCTGATTGTGATTTTGTAGTCATGCAATGGGATAATGTGAAAGAGCAATGGTTCCGAATCAAAAATAACGTAATCTATGGTCAGGGAAATGAAACCAGAGACCTTTTACCAAAGGGTGAGTGGTTTATTGATTTCTTCTCTACGGTCGTACATCCACAGCTTGTTGGCGATCAGGAGGTCTATGATATTCAGATCCTGGCTCGGGGCTATGTCACAGGAGAGGATAATGCTGTATCCCGATACGTTGTGGGTCAGTTATTTCTCCAACTCACAAAATGAAACTGATTACCGGTGAACAAGACCATCCAACGCATAAACCACTGCAGGTCAGATAAAGCCTGAAGGAGCTATCAATGTTTAGAGCCAAAACAGGGCTGCTCATCATTCTCATTGGCCTGATGATCATCGTATCGCTGGCCGGGTGTAAAACGGCGCAGGTTTATCCACCGGTTCAGGTCTATGTAACCACAATCGTGGAAACACCTCCTCTAGCGTCGGTTAGTTCATCTCCCACACCCACCACCGATCCCACGCTACAGCCCGGGATAATCCCCGACGCGGCGGAGTATCCGCTGAGTGACGATTTGAATAAAACAATCATCCTCACACTGGATCGATTCGAGCTACAGGAACTTAAAGCAGGCGAATTTATTCGGCTTGAAATCGGAATCTTATCTGACCAAACGATCGTGTTTAATAGCGATTGTGATTTGGTGATTCTACAATGGGATGAGGAAACAGAGCAATGGTTTCGAATCAAAAACGAGACAATTTTTGTTGAGGGGGATGAAATCATAGAAATCTTGCCTAGAGATGAGCTAGTAAGAGAATTCTACCCTATTATCATCGATCCAATTCTTGTTGGCGATCAGGAGGTCTATGATATTCAGATACTGGCTCGGGGCTATGTCAAAGGAGAGGATGATGCTGTATCCCGATATGTTGTGGGTCAGTTATTTCTCCAACTCACAAAGCCATGAGTGATGTCAAATAATGAAAGCCAGAGCCTGGATAGATTCATTAATGCCAGCGCTGTCTGTAGAAAAATGGCCAAACCGAAAATGGCTCATCGAAACAGTGCTGTGTTCAGGCCTATCCGCAGTTGTGGTATTTTGGTTCAACTATCCCTTAAAAGAACTGTTCCTGGCAAGGTAACTATGAATTTCTCCACTAAAGTTTTCAGCTTACTTTTAGGAACTGCCCTGTTGCTCTCGGCCTGTACCGCGCAGCCTTCTCCAGAGATTACGGCTACAGCAGCCCGGACCGTAACCGCCACCGCACCGACAGTCCCCCCCACGCGCACGCCATTTGTCGCTGCACCAACCGCCACACCCCGGCCGACATTATCCCCCGCCGAAACCACCGCGCTGATTGAAACCAACGGCGGCTGCCGCTTCCCGTGTTGGATGGGCATCACGCCGGGGCAGTCGAAATGGGACGAGGTGGAACCGTATCTGTTGACTTTTCTATCAAAGTATCATACTCAGTATGGACCAAGAAAGACATATTCTTTTACCATTTCAATGGATAATACCGAGCATATAATCAGCCAAATTAGCGTTTCTGACAATAACGTTGACTTAATCCTGGCTCTAAGACCAATTGAGGAGACCCCTATCTGGAAAACACTTTCCGAATATGGAAAGCCGAGTGAAATTAGAATTCTCCCTATGGGACACTATGCTGGAGTGGGATTTGATGTACCCGGAGAATTCACACTGGTGTTTTATTACCCGGAGCAAGGAATCATGGCGGCATATTCGGGAGATACCGAAGCCGGGAAAGTTTTGCATGCGTGCCCGGTGAATACCACGTTGAGCCCAGATTCATGGTGGCTGTTATGGTATCCCCAGAAGCCATTAACTTTTGCCCAGGCTGGAACCGAGTTGCATCTTCCACAAAAGGGCATCGATTCTATTGAAGAAGATTATTTATCAATTGAAGAGGTCACTGATTTCACTGTAGACACTTTTTATGAAACCTACAAGGTCGAGGCTAACGCTGCCCAGTGCTTTGATATTCAAGACCCGGAATGGGTCGGCAAGTGAGCCCGCGAAAAAGGCTTCTGCTACCGCACCTTTTCGCCCAGGTCACTTAACATGTTCATGGCATTGCCGCGCATCAATTACAAAGCAACTTGGGTTCACACCTGCGAGCGCGGCTCGGGCAGGCGCCAGTTGAAGCGGGAAGAAATGATGCGAAAGGCAAAGGTCACCAGAATGCTGGCCACCGTGGCCACCCAGAGCTGGGCGCCGGCGCGCTCCAGCCCGATATAGACCCAGGCGCCTACAAACGAGCAGGTGGCATACAGCTCGGTATTTTTAATGAAGATGGTGGGGATCTCGTTGCAGGTCACATCGCGCAGCACGCCGCCAAACACCCCCGTGACCATGCCCATCAGCGCGGCGATGAAGACCGCGGTGCCCTGCTCCAGCGCCCGGGCGGCGCCCATTACGGTGAAGACGCCCAGCGCCAGCGCATCGGGGATCAGGATGGAGCGGGCGGTCAGTTTGAGCAGGCGGGTGGAGTAGAAGGTGAGGATGGCCACCGCAAACCCCACCAGCGGATACCCCGGCTCTTTGACCCAAAAGACCGGGCCGCGCCCCAGCAGCATATCGCGCAGGGTGCCGCCGCCCAGCGCGGTGATCAGGGCGACGGTGGTGGCGCCGACAATGTCCATATCTTTGCGGCGCGCCTCAAACACGCCCGAAACCGCCCCGGCACCCACGCCCAGGTAGGCAATGATGAGGATAATCAGGTCGAGATTCATGGACGCGATTATACTCCGATTGCCAGACAGAGAAAAATCGAATACCCCGGCGCTGTTTTACTCCCCGAGCTGAAGCTTTTGCAGCAGCGCGTCCAGATCAAAATCCGCTTTTGGAAGCTGAGGCCAGGCGTTCAGGCCGTCCTGGTCAAAGCGCGGGAGCAGGTGCAGGTGAAAATGCGGCACCGATTGCTGCGCCGCCGCGCCACTGGCGTGCAGCAGATTGACCCCCGTGGCCTGGATCTGGGTTCGATAGTGCAGCGCCAACTTTTTGGCGGCAGCCATCAGTTCTCCCAGCAGTGTCTCAGATGCCGCGTAAATATCGGGCACGTGTTTTTTGGGCACAATCAAGGTATGCCCGTAGGCCTCGGGCACCCGGGGCAAAAAACAGATCACCGTCTCGGTCTGATAAATAATCCGGGCGGGGCAGCGTTGGTGGACAATGTCGCAGAAAAGGCAGGCGCTCATCGCCCCTCCCAGCGGGCCTGGCGTTTGATGCTCCGCCACCCGCTGGCAACCAGCCCAACCAGTGCCCCCAGGAAAAAGCCAATCTGTGCGGTGGCCTCGTAGCCCTGCACCCCATTAAAGCGGAAGCCGGTGGCAAAGTTCCCGCCGATCAGCGCGCCGAGCACAAAACCCAGAATACCGCCGATGCACATGACACCGATGACGGCCATTACCTGTCGGATTGTTTTGACCATGGGCGGGGTTCTCCTCTCTGATTCCTGATAATTATGCCACAAAAGCGGATTTTGTTAACCCCGAGATGCCGCCGCGCCACGGCTTATCTTCTCTGGAGTGCGGGTCGCACAGCACAGATGATGCCGGCTAAAGCCTGCACTCCAAGAAAGAAGCCGCTCAATTTGGGACGACTGTCCAGACAATTATGCTATGATTATTCCATCTCTGGCTCTGCCCGCAGCCCGGACAGGGCCTTCTCCAAAACCTGTTTTCTTAAAGGATACCCCCATGAAAGCCAAGAGACTGCTGTACATCCTGGTGATTGCTCTGTTTCTGCTGACTGCCGCAGCCTGCGGCGGCGATGATTATGAGGTCGAGACCGAAACCGAGGTCGAAGAGACCGAGGCGCTTGATGCTGAAACCGAAGAGGCCGAAACGGAGGAAGGCGAGGCAGAAGACACCTCCGATGATGCCGCCGCATCGGTGGATACGGACGCCTGTAATGCCTTTTTGGCAGACTTCTTTGTGGAGGATGATTATTCGAGCGGCGACGACTCGGAAGATGGCGAAGACGAGGGGGAAGATGAGGAAGAGGACGGTGAGGACGAGGGCGAGGATGGCGAGGATGATGACGAAATCATCCTGGTCACCTATCAGGTCAATGGCGATGAGATCTCAAATCCGCAGGAAGAATCGGTGTCTGATGATCTGATTGCCCTGCAGCAGGATACCGAAACGCAGCAAGAGGTCTGGGATTATTTCATCAACTTTATGCCGGCCGAACAGCGGGAGCGGATTTCAGAGTTCATCATCTTCACCGATGGGCAGGAGAACGTTCTGGCAGCCGTGGATCAGCTCAGCGTGACGCCGGATGCCTGGTCGCTGGAAATTGATATTGCCGATACAGACGACAAAGCCGAGCTGACCTACACCCTGCTCCACGAGTACGGGCACATCATGACCCTGAACAACACCCAGCTCACCACCACGGGCGGCAGCTGCACCACCTATCAATCAGATGAAGACTGCACCACCGAAGGCTCTTACCTCAACCAGTTCTACCAGGCCTTCTGGACCGACATCTATTTTGAATGGGAAGCCGCCTATGCCGACGACACCCTGGATGCGTTCTACGAGCAGTATTCCGACCAGTTCCTGACGGACTATGCTGCCACTGAGCCAGACGAAGATATTGCCGAATCCTGGCTGTACTTCATCATCTCCGAGCCGCCGGCAGGCGATACCATTGCCGAGCAGAAGATCCTCTTCTTCTACGACTTCCCCGAACTGGTCAGCCTGCGAGACGAGATCCGCAGTAACCTGTGCCTCTACCTCATGGATGAGGAATAGCCGTCGGGATATTGGATCGGCGCAAAGGGTTGAGTAAACCACCCTTTGCGCCGATGGTTAGGTGAGGGCAAATCTCCCGCGCCTATGGCGCAGGCGTGGGCGTGGTCAACTGTCCGGTTGACCAGTCATAGAACTGGTAACGGATTGAAAAAGTTTCAATATTTTCAATCCTGATGGTTAGAAAATCCCGGCCTTCCCCACTTTCAATAATGACCCAGTCCCCGGCTACTTCCAGCGGTGTGGTCAGTGTTCGCGTTTTGATGGCAAAGATCTGTAGGCCGGAATTTTTTACTTTCAGAGGGTCCTGGTCAATTTCACACCTGGCGTAGGCCAGATAATTCCCATCGGGTGACCAGGTCAGACTGCCGGTCTTGTATTTACCGACTTCAATCTCGATAGTTTCTCCAGTTCTCAAATCCAGGATCCTGGGCTGGTCGAGATTATTTGTGTATGCAACCCAGCGGCTGTTGGGCGAAATGGCAACCTCATAACTGCCCGGCACGTCTGTTTCAGGCAGGATTGTGACGACTGTGCCGGAATCCAGGTTGATTTGATAAAGACCATTGACAGTGGGATAGTAAAAGCAAGGCCCACCGCCATCATAGGATTTGTAGGCCTTGAAATACAGATAGGTTTCATCACCCGTCCAATGGACCGGGCTTAAGCCACCCATCCCGTCATGGTCTGGCACCAGTTCGGCGAACTGCAAAATCCACTGTCGTCCATCTCGATTCACAATGTCTAATGTCTGATCATGTTGATATCCGCACGAGACAGCCATCCAATTTCCACCCGGCGAAAAAGAAGGTTCCCCTACTCGAAAACCTTTGCAGGTCACTGGAAATCCGGCGCTCTGAGTGGCTGAGGCATCTGCCGTTTGCCGGACCTGGGTTGCGGCAATATCTGGCGTGCTGGTTGTGGCTGGTGGTGATGTGAACGTGTGTGAGGGCTGCGGCGAGGGCGTGGCTGTGGGCTGCGGCGTTGCCAGCAGACGAGTGGGGGTGAGGGTGACTGGTGCGGGCGCAGGGGTGCAGGCTGCCAGCGCCAAGCACAGCAAAAACACCAGCAGCAGCCATCGAAATCCGGGGGATTTGGACATACTTGGCTCCATCATTTTGGGGAGAGGGGATAAAAACAACGGGCTTGAAACACACCCTATCGTTTATTATATCGCTTTAACATCCAAACCCTGGCGGGGTTTTCCTGCCGGGTCATACTGGCACAATATGCCTCACGGCACATGCGCTGCCAGGGGCATCGGGCTATACTCAAACTGGCGCAGTTCCATCTGCCCGCATTCTCTTCCAACGAGGTTAAAGATGGCCCTTAGCGGTACTGTTGATAAAACCACCCTGCCCGCCATGTCGGAGCTTAAAACCCGGCTGGCGCCGTTTGCCCGCGCCAATACCCGCGTGGCGCTGCGCCAGTTGATTGTGACGCTGCTGCTGTATGCCGCCGGCTGGGCGGCAATGTATTTCAGCCTGCAAGTGGGCTACTGGCTGACACTGCTGCTGGCGGTTCCGGTGGCCGGGCTGCTGGTGCGCATCTTCATATTCTTTCACGACTGCGGCCATAACTCGTTCTTCCCGTCCACAAAACTTAACCGGCGGGTGGGTTTCTGGCTGGGGGTGCTGGTCTTTACCCCCGGTGAGCAGTGGTGGCGCTCCCATGCCATCCATCACGCCACCAGCGGCAACCTCGACAAGCGCGGCGTGGGCGATGTGACCACCCTCACCGTGAGCGAATACCGCCAGCTTTCACCCTGGGGCCGGTTGGGCTACCGTCTGTTCCGCCACCCGTTGATCATGTTCCTGCTTGGCCCCATCTGGATGTTCCTGATCTCGCACCGGCTGCCGCTGCCGCGCCACGGCCAAAAAGAGACCCGCTCGGTCATCTGGGCCAACCTGGCCATTCTGGGGCTGGCGGCGGGCCTCAGCCTGCTGCTGGGCTTCAAAGAATACGTCCTCATCCAACTGCCCGTCATCTGGCTGGGCGGCATGGCTGGCATCTGGATGTTTTACATTCAGCATCAATTTACCGGTGTTTACTGGGCGCGCACACCGCAGTGGAACTATGTGGCCTCCGCCTTTCAGGGGGCCTCTTATTACCGGCTGCCGCGGGTGCTGCAGTGGTTCACGGGCAATATTGGCTTTCACCACATCCATCACCTCAACCCGCTGGTGCCCAACTACGCCCTCGATGCTGCCTATCACTCCGACGGCCTGCTGCGCCAGTCGCCCACCCTCAACATCCGGCAGAGCCTGGCCTCCATCCCGCTGGCATTGTATGACGAAGCCGCCGGGCAGATGGTCAGTTTTCGGCAGGCGCGCCAAAACGCAAAACCTTAACGTTACCCCCCGCCTGGTTTGATGTACAATGTGGGTGTGGATGCTCCAACCCTCACCGCCGCGCTGCGCGGCCTGCCTGTTCCGCAAATCCGTTACCGGCCCGTCACCGGCTCGACCAATGCCGATGCGCTGGCCTGGGCGGCTGTGGGTGCGCCGGATGGCTGCCTGGTGGTGGCCGATGAGCAAACCGCCGGGCGCGGCCGCCTGGACCGGCGCTGGTACACCCCGCCGGGCGCGGCGCTGGCCTTCAGCCTGATTCTGCGCGCCGCACCATCCGAGCTGCCCCACCTGGGCCTGTTTTCGCCGCTGGCCGGGCTGGCACTCTGGCAAACGCTGCTGGCTTACGGCCTGCCCGCGCAGATCAAATGGCCCAATGATGTGCTGCTGGCTGGCCGCAAAACGGCCGGCATCCTGGCCGAGGCCGACTGGACAGACGCCGCCGCGCCGGTGGTGGTGCTTGGGGTGGGCGTCAACGTGCTGCCAGAGGCCGTGCCGCCGCCAGACCTGCTGCGCTTTCCGGCCACCTGTGTAAGCGCCGCCCTGGGCGCCCCGGTGGACCGGGTGGCCCTGCTGAGCGAGATTCTGAGTGCCTTTTTTGCCCTGCGCCCCCGGCTGGGCAGCCCGCAGATGCTGCAAACCTGGCAGCATGCACTGGCGTTTCTGGGCGAAACCGTGTATATTGAGAACCAGGGCCAGCCCGTCAAATCGGGCGTGCTGCTGGGCGTGGATGCCACCGGCGCCCTGCGCCTGCAGCCCTCAGATGGCCCCGAGCTGACCATTCCCGCCGGCGATGTGAGCCTGCGCCCGGCGCATTTTTGAACCGGAGATTTACCGATGCTTGAAGACCTGCGCAACTCGGCAAACTTTAATGACGAACCCGAAACCCCGCCTCAACCCCCCAAACCCGCCCCGGAGCGTCGCGCCGCGCCGCGCCCGGCAGCCCGCTTCAAAGACCCCCTGATCCTCGGCATGACGGCTGTCCAGCGGTTGATTGTAGCGCTGCTGCTTTTCTTCTCCACCTGCCTGCTGGGCGCCCTTTGCCTGGTCATCACCGGGCGGGTCTATCTCCCCTGAGAACTTTCCTTGCCGAAAGTCATTCGGCAGGGATGATGTTTATTACTTGTCGGATAATTATGACTGGAATAAACTCATTTAGAGTGGAGTAATCT
>Ga0208040_1004913_pt1 | contig 9937 bp, 9 predicted proteins | sample AD_UKC083_MetaG_FD_184431 | JGI IMG/M metagenome (GOLD analysis project Ga0208040, IMG submission 184431) | Active sludge microbial communities of municipal wastewater-treating anaerobic digesters from USA - AD_UKC083_MetaG (SPAdes) (version 2) | ecosystem: Engineered > Bioreactor > Anaerobic >... | reverse complement strand
CGAAACTGACGCTCCGCCCCGCCGCCGCTCGCTTCGCTCGCTGTTCCGCAAAAAAGTTTTCTTCACATTTTTTATTTTGCGCGCGCCGATTTTTTTCTTTTAAAAGGAAAAGAAAACTTTTTTGCTGGCTTCTGCTCTGAACGAGCAGGGCGGCGGGGCTTCGCTTCGGCTCGGGCGAGGCGGAATTCCCTCCACACCTCCCTTCCGCCTCGCCCTCGCTTTGGACGCCAACGGAATTTGTGCCAGCGTTAGCTGGCGCGCCGCTTAAAAATTTTGACAAAAGAATAACAAATTTATAAAATATAAGCAAAGGTCGAAACTTTATAAAAAATTAAAAAAGAGATGCAAATATGTCACTCATACCATGGAAACCATTCTCTGACTTGGATAAATTCTTTGGCGACGATGATTGGCTTTTTCCGGTATTTCCTCGCATGGAACTTGCCAAGCCGGCGATGGATGTTAAAGAAACTGACAAAGAAGTGATTGCCGAAGTGGAAATCCCCGGCTTTGATCCGGAAAAAGTGGATGTGTCGGTTGAAGACGGCGTTTTGCGGGTAAAGGGTTCGATGGACGAGGAGAAAAAAGAAAAAGAAAAGGGCTACTGGCGTAGAGAAATCCGCAAAGGCTCATTTGAGCGGATGGTGCGTCTGCCGGTTGCAGTCAAAGAAAACGCGGTTGAAGCAACCTACGAGAAAGGTCTCTTGAAAATTGTGATGCCCAAAGCCGAAGCCAAACCATCGTCCAAGGTCAAAATACAGGTCAAAGAAAAATAAAAATCTCTCGCAGTATCGCAATCCCCTTCGCGGGGGATTTTTATTTTCAAAGCAAATTTTATAATTCTTTCGGCGCTTTCTCCAATTTTACTTCAATCATCTTTTCGCTTCCTTTGTGCAAAATTTTCAATTTAACCGCGCTTCCGATTTGCTTTTGTCTGATAATGGAGGCGAGCGACTTTCCTTGTTCAAGTTTTACCCCGTCAACTTCAAGAATAATGTCATTTTCCACAATCCCGGCTTTATCGGCCGGAGAACCGGGAATAACCGCCAGATCTTCGGCTGTTTCGCCGCGCGACACAAGTACACCATAATCAACTGTTAAATTATTTTTCTTTTTCAAACTTTCCGTTATCTGCACATAACGGACGCCGAGATACGGCCTCACAATTTCGCCATGCTCTTTTACTGAATCGGCAATGCTTTTAACCGCGTTGCTCGTTAACGCGAAGCCAATATTTTCCGCGCCGCGCGATACTGCCACATTGACCCCAACGACATTGCCCTTGATATCCAAAAGCGGTCCGCCAGAATTTCCGGGATTAATTGCCGCGTCAGTTTGAATTACCCCCTCCAAATGTTCCGATCTGCCAAACAAATCACCGGCAATAACTGAACGGGAAAGGCCCGATACAACACCAACCGAAACCGAATTGCGAAATTCGGCCAAGGCATTGCCAATGGCGATAACGGTCTGGCCAGGCTTCAAACTGTCAGAATCGCCAAATGAAAGATACGGAAAATCGTTCCCCTTCACTTTCAAAATTGCCACATCCAGCGCCGAATCTTTAGCCAATATTTCAGCATCATACTTTTTGCCATCGTTAGTAAGCACCGTATATTCGGCTTTATCATCATCAACCACATGTTTATTGGTTACGATATAGCCGTCGGATGATATGAAAAACCCAGAACCTCCGCCGACCTCGCGCTTTTCCGTGCCGTTTTGTTTTTGTTGGGGAATCTGAAACTTGAAACCGTTAGGGCCAAAGAAATCATTGAAAAAATCATCGCCAAACGGATCAAATTCTTGGTAATACTGCTCAATGATCGGCACATCCTTGGTGATAACGATGGACACAACCGCCGGACTGGCTTTTTCAACCACATCAATAATCCGCGATTCTTCCGCAGCCGTGTCTGTTTTAATTGTTTCTCCATTGCCACCGATTACTGGCGCGATATTTTTATTTAAGAAAGAATTTACGGCATTTGGAAAAGAGCCGCCATTGAGAGCAAAAATAATTCCGCCGGCCGCGACTAAAATCACGACGGTTAACGCGCTGGCGCAAACGCTTACCAGAATAGTTGTTTTATTATTTTTGATTAAAGTTTTAAGTTTCTCGCTCATATTTTTGATATTTTACTGTTTATATTTTATGAAAATATTTTTTGTTGGTCAATATTTTACGTCTAATTTTACGCTTTTAGCATTTGGCCGATTTCTTTTTGGGTGTTTTCCAATATGCCACTCGCTTTATTTTTTAGTCTAGCAATTTCAGTGCGGATACTTTCAACCTTTTTCGCGATTTCTTTTTGTTTTGAAAGCGGCGGAAGCGGGATTTTGATTTCTTCCAAAAAATTTACAGGCACTCTTTGTTGGCCAGCAGAGCCAATAAAAAATCTTTCCGCACTTTTTCTAAAAGTTTTCAATCGCAAAAGCGTCCAAAGATATTTCGTGTCAATCAAACTTTTGTTTGGAGTTAAAACATGAAATTCTGTTGAGCCAATACCTATGCCGTTTGTTAAATTTTTTGCAATAGCGATTTTGCCGTTTTCCATACAAGGAGTAATTTTTGCAAAAATTATGTCTCCTTCGACAAATCGGGTAAAACCATTTTTTATCTCGTCCAATTTTCTATTTTCTGGAGTTTTTATTTCTCCCTCAATATCCGAGACGCTCTCCATTGGGACAAAAGAAACTTCTTTTTGTAAATCCTCGTTTGAAAATTGATAAGTTTTATTGATTATAGCAACGCGGTTTAGATGTTCAGTTTTATATTTTTTTGATTCAAACAAATTATCCAAATTCCAATCGTAGCTATTAAAATTGATGCCCCACCTCTCCAAATCCTTAAACCAAGCGACAAATACACCCTTTTTCTTTTCGTATTCTTTCTTTGCTACGCCAAGCTCGCGCAAAATATAATCGTCAATAGATTTCTCTTTTTCTTCCGATTTTCTGTTTAGTTCTTGTGCTTCCTTTTGCGCCTTGCGCCAATCGCTAACTATTTTTTCCTGAATTTTGAGAGGCGGAACAGGCACTTTTAATTGCGAAAGCAAATCAAAAGTGAGATTTTGGCGAACCGAGCCGCTCGTCGCGGCGCGCAAATATGGATTAAACCAAGAGGAAGATAAAACCAAATAAATATACTCGTTGAGCAATCCTTCTTTTGTTCCAAAAACTACATAGGCGGGGCTGATGTAAAAATTATCGTATTCGTTTTGAATAACGCCGATTGAGCCGACATTTACGCGGTAGGGATTGTAAGTTAGCTCGCCGCCTCTGACTTTTTTATACGGCTGATTGATATTTTCGCTTTTGACATATTCGTTGAGATAAACGCCGACTTTATTAGTAACGCCTAAAATCGGAAATTCTTTTTCCGCTTCGTTTCCGATGTTTTCTTTTTCGGAATGCTCGTATATGTATTTTCCCAGGGCTTCAACGGCATAGGGGCTAAAAAAAGGGCAGAGATAGCTTTTTATATCCCACCGCGTCAAATCTTTGTAATGAGTAATTACGGTCTGCATAGTTATTTTCCATTAGAGACATACGCTTTCGGGTCTTTTTGAAATTTTGCGTATTCTTCAAAAATTTGTGGCAGTTCGTTTTTGTCTTCCTCGCCTGTACTTGATATGCCGACACGCTCGGCTTTGCACATAAAAATCGGATAATCAAAATCGGCGCGCGCAAGTCGCCTTGCCTCGTTTTGTAAAAACTCGTCAAGCTCTTTTAGTTTCGCTTTGGCTTCTTTTTTCTTTTCCTTTCCGGCTTTGCGGTCTTTCAAAATCGCTTCCAACGCTTCGCACTCTTTTTTCTGTTTGGCTAAAATTTCATTCAGTTTTACTGATAGCAAGTTAAACCATTTTTTGCTTTCTGCATCCGTGAATTTCTGTAGAAAAAGCAAACTTGTTTTTACAAACGCTTTCGCGGAAACAAAAGTATCCTGTGGCATAGAAATAATGGCGGAAATTTTAGCCCTGTCTTCGGCAAACTGGCGGACATAAGCCAGCGAGGGATTATTATAAACGCCTTCGGGCAAAACAATTCCCATTCTTCCGCCCGGCTTCAAAAGCGACAAACAACGCTCAATAAAAAGCAGTTCGGTTTTTATGGAATTGCCTTTTGGCATTTCAAAGAGCGTAGCAATCGGCTTTCCTTTGGCGGCTTTGATTTTAGCTTGCGAATTAGCGTATGCTTCGCCATAAATTTTGCGGTAATAACTGATAGTTTCGTCGTCCAGTTCTATCTGCGCGTCAACAACGGTGTCGTCTTTTTCAACCGATTGGCCAAAAGGCGGATTGGTTAAAACAATGTCAAACCTTTCTTCAAAAATTCCGTTTACATTCAAAAATCCGTCGTGGTGATGTATTCCGCCGTGTCCGTCGCCGTGCATTATCATATTCATTTTTGAAGTGCGCGCCATTCGGTCGTTGGCGTCCGTGCCGTAAATACAGCGATTGGCAAGTTTCCAAATCCGCGAATCGGCTATTTCCTTGTCCAGTTTCTTTTGTAGTTCGTCATAAATCGCCGTGATTTTCTCGGCTTTTTCTTCTTCCGATAAACCTTCCTCTTTTTCTATTTTCATCTTTTCTCTTTGATATTCTTTGTCCACCGATTCATAAATTTGCTCGCGGACAGATTCAAAAAAGCGGATAAGGAAACCGCCGGAACCGGAAGCGGGATCGCAAATAATGTCTCCCTCTTTGGGAGCGACCATTTGCACCATAAATTCAACAATCGGGCGAGGCGTGAAAAACTGGCCGATTTCGCCGCGAAAAGTTTTTCCTAAAAACTTTTCAAAGGCAATGCCCTTTATGTCCGTTGAAGTGCCGGAAAGATTGTATTTTTCCAGTTTTTCAATAATCGCTTTAATGGTGTTGACGCGCAAATTTATTTTTTCGTCTTTGGCGAAAATTTTATCTTTGCCAAATTCCCGTTTTGTCTTTTCAAAAATATCCGCCAGATATTCGGGGTTAAAGGTTTCTGCCTGCTCGACATAATCCAAAGTGAAAATGTTGTTTTTCATGTCCGCTTTGAGATGTCGTTCGGCGTAAACTTTCATAAAAAGAATTTTGGCGATTTCGTCAAAAGCCGCCGCTGGGTCAAGTTTTTCCCGATTGCGAATTATGTTGTGGCAAGTGTGAAGCAAGTCGGCAAATTCGTTTTCTTTGAAAACTTTTAGGCGAGCGAGCAAATCTTCTATCTGTTTTTCTGTCGCGCCCGCTTTCGGCATATCTTCAATTTCTTCCGTGTAGCCGGGCATTCGGTCTTTTTTGACGCGCCAAAATTTCGTTTCTTTGCTATTGTGAGTGGTAAAGAAAGGAGCGTCGGTAATACGAGCGTAATTTTCGCCCTGCGCGTAATCTCTCGCTGAAATAGTAATATTGTCCGACTTGCACTCAACAATAATGAGCGGGGCTTTAGCTTTTTGCTTATCTTCGGCTGTTTTCCAAATCACGAAATCGGCGCGGGCTTTTCCTGAACCCCTGCCGGTTATCGCCAGTTCCTCGTCAATTTGATCTAGTGAGTAGCCGTATTCATTAACCAGCGTCAAAAGATAATTTTGGCGGACAATTTCTTCCGGCGTTTTTATGAGCCACATTTTCCGAATATGGCTAAAAATTTTATTGTCCTTTTCTTGTATTGAAAGAGTTTTTGTTTCCATAGTGTTTATTTCATTAAATCATCAATGCCAATGCCGAGTGCGGCGGCAATTTTTCTGACGGTCTCTATTGTGGGGTTTGGCGTTTCGCCTGACTCTATTTTAACAATCGTATGAAAAGCGACATCCGCCAATTTGGAGAGGCGGTCTTGTGACATATCTTTTTGCAGGCGATATTTTCGTATGTTCTCGCCAATGGTGGCTTTATTCTTTGACATAGTTATAAAACTTTATTAACATAGTTGTATATAATCAAATTCTTGCTTATACTGATAGTATATGAATTATTTTTGTTTTAGTCAACAAATAGGGAGTTCCTTGTCGTTGCCCGCGCACGGGTGGGCTGGGGCAAGGGCAACATCTCTTTTTCTTGCGGCGCATTTTGCGAAGCAAAATACAAATTCCGTTGGCGTCCAAAGCGAGGGCGAGGCGGAAGGGGGGTGTGGGGGGAATTCCGCCTCGCCCGAGCCGAAGCGAAGCCCCGCCGCCCTGCTCGTTCAGAGCAGAGGTCAGCAAAAAAGTTTTCTTTTCCTTTTAGAAGAAAAAAATCGGCGCGCGCAAAATAAAAAATGTGAAGAAAACTTTTTTGCGGAACAGCGAGCGAAGCGAGCGGCGGCGGGGCGGAGCGTCAGTTTCGCTCAAAGAAATTTCGAGCAAAGTTTAAGATATCCCACCAAAGTTGATTAGTCGCCTCGCTCGGCGCTTCGCGCCTCGCTTCGGCAGGCATTTCCGCAAGGAAATGCCAAGGGTTTTTGAAATCAATCGTCAATTTTCCCGCCGCAAGGCGGCGGTTCGAGCCGATGGTTTTGAGAAAATTTTTCATTTCCGAAAAATTTTCAGACAAAATGAGATTTTTGGCTTGGTTGGCCTCTAAAATCCAATTTCGGGTGAGTTCGAGCCAATGATTTCCTTTTCGCTCAAAATCCGATAATTTTTCCTCAATATCTTTCTTTTCCGCCATTAGTTTGTTTTTCTTTTCCTGAAATTCCGCCAGTTCAAAACTGCCTTCAAGATAGCCGTCCATTAAGCGGTCTATTTTTGTTTTTATGGCGGAAAGTTCGGTTTTAAGATTTTGAGCGAAAAGGTCTGATGTTTGGCGGTTTTCGCTTTCCCATTCTTTCACTTTGCAAAGATATTTTTCCCGCCAAACATCGGGCAAAGAAACTTTTTGACAAATCTCTTTTACTTGCTCGGTCAAAACTTCTTCCCGCAAAAAGCGAGCTTGAGAACAATTTTGCGTTTTGCTTTTGTGGGTGCAACGATAATAAACAAATTTTAGTCCGCTTTTCTTGATGTGCCGTTCGGCTGTTATGGCATATCCGCACTCGCCACAAACCGCAAAATTGAGAAATTGAAAGTTTTTCGGTCCTCGCTTTTTGCGGGGCTTGCCGTTTGTGATTAACGCTTCTTGTATTTGGTCAAAAAGTTTCTTTGAAATCATTGGCTTATGCGATCCTTGATGAATTTCGCCACGATAGCGAAAATGTCCGTAATAGAATGGATTAGTCAAAATTTTCTGAATGGTGGAAAGATGAGGCAGTTTCCCGTCTTTGCCAACCAAGCCAAGAGAAAACATTTTGCCTTGAATAACGGTAAGCGTGTAATTGCCAGTGGCAAAAGCCCGCAAAACTTCTTTCACTTTGTTAAAAGTTTTTCTATCGGGTTCTATAGTTCGCAGACGAGGTTCGTTGAAATATCCGAGCGGGGCTTTTGCCGATAGCTCACCGCGTCTTATTTTCTGCCTGATTCCGCGCAAAATGTTTTCTCTTAAATTGTCGGTGTAATACTTTGCTTGTCCGAAGGCGACAGACAACATAAATTTTCCCTGCGGTGTCGCTTCAAACCAAAATGTGGGGAATTTTAGCGATTCAATCTTTTTTGTGTCCACAAGGTAAATTACTTTTCCGCCGTCTATTGAATTTCTAGCCAATCTATCGGGATTCCACGCTAAAATTCCCGAAGCGTTGCCTTTTTCAATTTCCGAAAGCATAAAATTAAAAACTTCTCGGCCCGGCTCTTTGGCTGTTTTGCTTTCGTAAAATTCTTTGACGACAAAAAGATTGTTTTGTTTGGCAAACTCGCGAAGTTCCGTGAGCTGGGCCTCAATAGACAAAACTTGTCTTTCCTCGTCCTCGCTTGATTTGCGACAATAGATAAAGTATTTTATCATAATTTTTAGAAGTTTTTAATTTTATAAAAAGGCAACGCTTTACACCGACAATTTATTAAAATCTCATTTTGTATTCCGCTGAAGGCGGAAGAAAACCATCGGCTCATTGCGGCTTTGGCGCAATACAAATTCTTAAATTTGTGAACCGCCGCCTTGCAGCGGGAAAATTGGCGATTGATTTCAAAAACCCTTGGCATTTCCTTGCGGAAATGCCTGCCGAAGCGAGGCGCGAAGCGCCGAGCGAGGCGACTAATCAACTTTGGTGGTGTTTGTTGGAAAAAGTCAGAACTCATTTTGAACAAAATCCCGACTAATTCGCTCCGCCCCGCCACCGCTCGCTTCGCTCGCTGTTCCGCAAAAAAAGTTTTCTTCGCATTTTTTGATTTGGCGCGCGATTTCTTTTTCTTCTAAAAGGAAAACAAAACTTTTTTGCGAGACCCTGCTCTGAACGAGCAGGGCGACGGGGCTTCGCTTCGGCTCGGGCGAGGCGGAATTCCCCCCACACCCCTCTTCCGCCTCGCCCTCGCTTTGGACGCCGACGGAATTTGTATTTTGCTTTGCAAAATGCACCGCAGAAAAAAGAGGTGTTGCCCTTGCCCCAACCCACCCGTGCGCGGGCAACGATAAGGAACTCCCTAATTTCGTTTGACTAAATGATAAAAATTTCATATACTAACTATTGATGATAAAGGTTTTATATCCTCACTAACTATCATAGTAAAACTATACGAATATGTCAAACGAAAAATCCACAATCGGCGAGAATATAAAAAAATACCGAAACAAGCTCGGTATTTCACAGGATCAGCTTTCAAAGAAAGCGGATTTGGCTTTTCATACTATCGCCAAAATTGAAGCAGGCGCAACGCCCAATCCCACCATTGATACTGTTAAAAAAATAGCGGACGCATTGGACATTTCGCTTGATGTATTAATGAAATAAAAACAACATCGGGGTGTTTAAAAGTTGCCTTTTTAGCCTAATTTGATACAATAAGTTTAATATGTTTCTACATAATATATACAAAAATACCACACTTTCTTTTCCTACCGTCACTTAGCCGGTTGTTTTAGTGCATGAGCAAAAAACAACCGGCTAAAACGGTTGTTTTTTAAATTTAGAACCTATGACCAACATATATATTACAAAAAATGATCACAAAAAATTGATCAAGTTGATAAATGAAAAATTGCCGGATAACGACAGTACTCGTTCTTTGCTTTCGGAACTTAAAAGAGCGGAAATTGTCGAACCGGAAAAGATCCCGGCCAATATCATCACCATGAATTCCTTGGTAAATTTTACAGATGTAGATTCGGGGACGGAACTTGAGTATTGGTTGGTTTTCCCCGAGGATGCCGACATTGCTCAACGCAAGATATCGGTGATTTCTCCGGTGGGGTGTGCTTTATTGGGGTATCGCGTTGGTGATATCATTAATCTTAAAACACCGAGCGGAGAGAAAAAAATCAAAGTCGAAAAAATATTGCACCAACCCGAAGCCGAAGGCAATTATGAATAATATGATAAACAAGAATAAAATAAGCACAACAATCCGCTTTTTGATATTGTCTGACTTTTTTCTTTTTTTTGCTGTCGGTTTATTGGCCCCAATATTCGCCGTCTTTGTCCTTGAAAATATAGAAAATAAAATAGAAGTTATCGGTTTTGCCATGTCTTGCTACTGGTTGACCAGAGTGATTATGGTTGTTCCACTTAGTCGGCTGATGGATAAAATCAGAGGTGAAATTGACGAATATTCGTTCATGATCATTGGCACCTTTTTAATATCAATCATTCCTTTGTTTTACATCATGTCATCTGCCCCTTGGCATATTTATGTATTGCAGATAGTGAACGGAATTGCTAACTCTATGGCGGTTCCGGCTTGGCGTATTCTCTTTACCAATCACATAGATAAAAAAATTGTAGGTCTTGAATGGTCGTTAGAAGATGTCGGGGTCGGCATCGCTACGGCCTCCAGTGCCACTATCGGTGCTTTTATCGCCAGCAAGCTGGGTTTTAACGCTTTGTTCGGAATTATTTCGTTTTTCGGTTTGATAGCCACAACAATTCTCATTGTTTTGAGCAAGAAAAAAGG
>Ga0208040_1004910_pt1 | contig 9946 bp, 4 predicted proteins | sample AD_UKC083_MetaG_FD_184431 | JGI IMG/M metagenome (GOLD analysis project Ga0208040, IMG submission 184431) | Active sludge microbial communities of municipal wastewater-treating anaerobic digesters from USA - AD_UKC083_MetaG (SPAdes) (version 2) | ecosystem: Engineered > Bioreactor > Anaerobic >... | reverse complement strand
TCCAGATGCTCGCGCAGCCAGTCCGTCCACAGGTAATACTGGATCTCCGAGCCGTAATAATCGTTATCCTTCAGATACAGGATCAGTTCCGCCTTGTTGATGGTGGCGCGCTTGCGGTCTTTTTCGGAGAGGATATTGCCCGCGGGATCGACAAAGAGGTCGTAATTGAGGTTAAAATTCACATAGAGGCGGGAGGGCGCGATGTTGGAAAGCACCCACCGGTTTTCCAATACGGGAGCGGTTTCATAGTCCGCCCGGTAGCTATCCACAAAAGCCCTGGACTCATATTTGTAGAGGGTGGTATCATCCGGCGCCATGTAGTTGAAACGCAGGCGCGGGCCCCTGCCGCTTTCCCGGGAAAGGATTTCGCCATAGGCTCCGTCACTGCTGGTGATCACCATACTGAAACCCAGGGTGTCCGCCACGCTCGACCATCCTTCACGCCAGTTTTCCAGATCGGAGGCGGCAAGGGGAATCTTCACCACCGTTCCATAGGTTGAAACGCTGTCCGGCACGGTAAAGGCAGGCTGATTGAGGGGATGGATGTTCTCATCCAGGACCAGCGCGGTGCTGTCCGCCCGCCATACCTGGTTAAGCTTGCTCAAGGACAGCTCCAGAGGATTGCGTCCCGAGGGGGAACGCTTCACCAGGGTCAGCTCCAGCCAACAGGAGTCCTGATAGGCGCCGCCGGGGATGTAAAAATCCTGCGGGATGCCCGTGAATCGTATCAGCGCCTCTGCCTCAACCCCCTCCCAGTTACCGCAGAGCAAAGCCGATTCCAGCCCGCCAATCTTTCCCTCGGCGGGAAAGCTGAAACCTCCGTTGCCGGTGGCGCAGTCATCGCTGAAACAGGTGCTGTCCACAATCGTCTGCACCGTCACTCCCGACCAGTTGTTACCGGTGAGGTTATCCTTGTTGGTGCATCCTGTCAAATACAACATTCCAATGAATGCCAGACAGGACGCAGCCAAATTTCTGATCATCTTCCATGATACCATAATTAAAATACCTTAGAGAATTAAGATTTTCTAAATTAGTAGATATAGTAGGCACTGTGGATAAGGGGATTTCTGGTCAACCTTTTTTTTAACTTATTGCCAAAAAAGCACAAAGCCGAGCCCAAAAGTTGTGCATAAGTTGTGGATAAACACCCCCTCTTCCGGAAGCTTATCCACGCCGTTTTGACCCCGTTTACGTTGAGGCGGAAATATCCACAGCTTTCCACCGCTATCCATCCACAGGGGTGCACAACTCCGCCTAAAAACTCGGGCATTCGCTTGTCCGGCAGCGCTTTCAGGCCTTGATGCTCTTGATCAGGGTTTCCAACTGGGAGCGGAACAGCATATCTTCCCTGAACTGGTTTTCGATCATCTTCTTGGCGTGCAGCACCGTGGTGTGGTCTTTGCGCTTGAAGTATTCCGCGATTTCTTTGAGCGAAAGCTGCGGGATCAGCAGATTGGCGAGATACATTGCCACCTGACGCGGGAAGGAAATGGACTGCTTGCGCGTCTTGTCCACGATCTGGGCGACGGTGATGCCATAAGCCAGGCAGACCTGCCGGGTGATGTTGTCCAAAGTTATTTCCTTGCGGTGGTCTGAGATCATGTCGCTCAGGATGTTGCGCACCGTTTCGGTATCCAGGTCTTCCGGCTCCAGCTTGTTGTAGGAGCTGTATGCCATGATGCGGATCAGCGAGCCTTCCAGGGCGCGCACGCTGGAGTAGATGGACTCCGCGATGAAGGCCAGCACCTCGTCCGGGATATGGAAGTTTTCCGGCTCCGCTTTCTTGCGCAGGATGGCGACGCGGGTCTCAAAGTCTGGATTTTTCAGGTCGCAGAGCAGGCCGCTCTCAAAGCGTGTCACCAGCCTCTTTTCCAGATCCGGGATGTCCTTGGGAGGGCGGTCGGAGGTGAGCACGATCTGCTTTCTGGCGTCAAAAAGGGCGTTGAAGGTGTGGAAGAACTCTTCCTGCGTGCCTTCCTTGCGCGAGAGGAAATGTACGTCATCCACCAGCAGCAGGTCAACTTTGCGGTATTTGGCACGGAATTCCGGCATCTTGTTGGCGCGGATGGATTCGATCATCTCGTTGGTAAACTCTTCGCTGGTGGTGTAATAGATGGAGCAGTTGCGCCCCTCTTCCGCCACGAAGTTGCCCACCGCCTGCATCAGATGCGTCTTTCCCATTCCGCTTTCGCCGTAGATGAAGAGCGGATTGTAGGTGTAGCCGGGCGACTCCCCCACCGCTTTGGCGGCGGAATAGGCAAAGTTGTTGTTGCGGCCGACCACGAACTGGTCGAAGGTAAAGCGTTCGTTCAGCCTCGTGTTCAGCATTACCCGGTTGCCGCTGTATTCCGGCTGTTCCCCCCTGGCGCCTTCCACCCGGTGGGGCGGGGAGACGAACTTCACCGTGTAGCGCTGGTTGTAAAGCGCGTAGGAAATCTCGCCCAAAGCCTCAGTATAATTCTGATTGAGATAGTTGGCCGAAAACTGGGTGGGCACCCTCACGATCAGCGAACTGTCCGTCATATCCACCAGCTTGGTTTCCGAAAACCAGGTGCGGAAACTCTGCTGATTGATGTTCTCCTCTAACTTGTCCAAAATATTCTGCCAAAGGTCTTGATCCATAATCTCTCTATCCTAATAAAAATATTAACTTATCCACAACAGGGTGTGGAAACCCTGCTTTAGCTGTATTGTGATGTATCCAACTGCAAGCAAGACAGTTAGACTGGAGCGACATTCAGCGGGTAGCCCAAAGGATAAAAAAGTTATCCACACATAATCCACATTATCCACAGGAACTGCCTAACAGCTTGAATTTCACACCTATAGCAATTTCATTCGAAACTTGCTCAACTCACCCGGCAAGTTTTTTCCCCGGCGGTCTTTTGTCAAGCTGGCAAATCATTTTCCACCATTTGGATAAATGGTCAAGAAGAACGCTAAACCGCCCCTTTTTGACCCCCTTTGCTCCCGTTTTTCAAAATCCGCGCATCCGCCCTCCAAACTCCTAATCCGGCTCATAGCACCCGCTTACCGATTTGTGAAGAAATTTTCACATTGTTTTCAAAGCGCTGGAGCCGAGTCCGGGAACAAACTACCTCCTTCCCTGTTTCTGACATGCTTAACGCGCCACCAAACCGGACTGATTTCCATTGCTTTCCCCACGCACATATTTTGCTCAACCATCCCTAAAATGCTTCATACCGCCCTCCCTTGCTGCTCCTCGCTTTGGTGCCATCATCCTTAGGTCATCCTTATAAATTATAAGGTTGACCCAAGGAAGACCCACTACAAACCCCGGGATGCAAATGAGGGCGCTCCCTCAATCCTGCGCTTAACTCCCCTCCCCATAATATATAGGTGCTACGATAGGTGGAAAGGTGGAATGGTGGAAAGGTTCCCCCATAATAAGTCCTACCTGACCTCAAAACAAAGCACATCAGACTATATAACGTGTCATCACGGCCTGCGAGCCGTGATCCAGTCTTTTAGAATAATCATCCACGAATTACACTAATTAACACGAATTAAAAGAACAAAATATGGGCAAATCCTGAACCTATATTACATCAATCCGCGGCAATCTGCGCCTTTTTCCCGCGAATATCTGCGTGAACCACCTGACCCGGGATCCAGTGTACAGGGGGTGGCAAAATCTGTTTGCCGCAGAGACCGGAGGTCTCTTTCAACAGGCAACTCCGTCGCCTCTGCCGAACAGACTTCGGCAGCCCCTAACTTACACATACCCAAACCATAAATCCTGAAGATCCTGTCGATCCTGTTATCCGCGTTCTATCTCTATTTTATCAGCACCAGTTTCTTAGTCTCCTGGTAGTCCCCGCATTGCAGGCTGTAGAGATAGACTCCCGCGGGAAGGCCTTCCCCGCTGAAGGTTATCTGCTGTGTGCCGGAGTTCAGTTTGTGGCGGGCTACCATCTGTCCGCGCAGGTTAAAGATACTCAGTGTGCCGATGGAGCGTTCCGGGATGTCCGCTTTGATCATCGCGCTTGCGCTTCTGCCCAAGGGATTGGGGTAGGCGTTATGCAATCTGGCAATAGCTTGCGGCGCCAGTTCATCCTCCACCGGTGTGGGGCTTTGCAGCTTGGCGACAAAGAGATCCATATAGCCAATTGATGTCAGGGCATGGTTGCCAAAATTGGTGTTATCATAGAAATTCCCGGCAACGCAGGCGTTACCACAGCCGTCCAGGGCGATGCCACAACTGATATCAGAATGATTCCCTCCCGCCTGGACAGTCCAAAGCCAGTTGCCGTCGGGATCCAGCTTGGCGACAAAGATGTCACTGCCTGAGCTTGCCGTCAGAGTATGGCTACCAAAAGTGGCTGTACCACGGAAAAAACCGGTTACCCAGGCATTACCTGCGCCATCCACGGTGATGCCGTGCCCCTCGTCAGCATCTGCCCCTCCCGCTTGAACTGCCCAGAGCCAGTTTCCGGATGGGTCAAGCTTGGCGGCGAAGATTTCATTTTCCTCGCTTGCTGTCAGGGTAAGGCTGCCAAAAGTGGCTGTACCTCCAAAAAATCCGGTCACATAGGCGTTGCCCGCACCATCCACGGCGATGCCAAATCCCTCCTCATATCCAGTCCCTCCCGCCTGGACGGCCCAGAGCCAGTTGCCGGAGGGGTCAAGCTTGGCAACGAAAAGATCCGTATTATACTTTCCATAATCTTCCTCCCCTTCGATTGCCGTCAGGGTATGGCTGCCAAAAGTGGCCGTGTATTCAAACCGCCCGGTGATATACTGGTTGCCCTGGCTGTCAACCGCAATGGAATTGGGATAATCCATTGCAATTCCTCCCGCGTTAACCGTCCATTGCCACTGGGGTTCCAGCGCTCCCAAAACCGCCGCTCCGCAGAGCAGGATAAGACACATAATCAAGCTGTTCAGTGCTTTCATTTTCTCCTCCCATGGTTTGGTTTTTACTCAGTAATTTGCTGGGTTGGTTTTGTAAATATATAAAGCAATACGTGTTCCGATTGAATCTTTATTATATAGGGAGGGGATTTTTGGGAATCACGCAGATTTACGCGGATAAAAGGCGCGGATAAGCGCGGATTGGTGTTGTGGGGGGCGGTTGCTTTGGGTCTGGTGCTTGTTTTTAGGTTTTAAAAGACTGGATCCCGGGTCGCTGCCCGGGATGACACGGTATGTAGTTTGGTTGGCGTTATTTCATGGCTGTGTGCTGTGGTGTGGCTTCAAAAAACTGGATCCCGGGTCAAGCATGCGCTTGCCCGGGATGACACAATATATAGCCTGGTGGACTTGTTTTTTGGGAACCTTATCACCATTTCACCTTTCCACCTTCAAAGATCCCGTCGATCCTGTCATCCTCGTTCTATTTCAATTCATCCTTCCGCTACCATTTTTGACGGAATAAAAAGATTTTAGCTTGACCAAATCGGAGCCTTCCACATAGTTGTCGGAATGTGCGAAGTGGTCTGAATCGCGCCGTAATTTCGGTCAGGCTGTTGCTCTCAAACTAAAGGAATTGTGTAAGATATGATTTTAGCCGCCGCGGTGTTGCTGACACTGATTTTGTTTGCCAGCGTGTTCCACAAGGTGAACGTGCCGGTCATCATTCTGTCGCTGTTTATAGGAATTATTTTTGGCAGCGACGTGACGGGGCTCATCGATCTTAACAACGCGCAGTTGGTGAAAGAGATTGCCAACGGGGCGCTGATGTTCATCCTGTTCATCGGCGGTTTCAGCACCAAGAAGCAGCATTTCCGCCAAGTGTTCAAGCCGGTGCTGCTGATGTCCACCGTGGGGGTGGTATTGACCGCCCTGGTGACCGGAACACTCTTTCACCTGATCACGGGATGGCCTATTCTGAGGGCTTTGCTGGTGGGCTCGATCATCTCATCCACAGACGCGGCGGCGGTGTATGCCATCTTCAAGGGGCACTCAGTCGATAACAAGGTTCGCACCCTCACAGAGTTGGAATCGGTGTCCAACGACCCCATGGCGGTGGTCTTGACCACGTTTATGGTCGGCCTGGTGAAGTGGGGCGAGGTCAGCACGCTGAAGGCGGTGGCGAGTTTTGTGTGGTTGTTGGTTGGAGGAGCGGGCATCGGGGTGCTGGTCGGTTTTCTGGCGGTCTATGTCTTTAAGAAAATCCGCCATATCGAGGCGGAATATTTCTATATCTATCTGCTTGCCATCGTGTTGCTGAGTTACAGCCTGGCGGAGTTGGCCGGGGGCAGCGGGATGCTGTCCGCTTTCTTTGCCGGTTTTGTGATGGGCAACAAGCAGATTCCATACAAAAAGGGCTTGCTCGCCTTCAACAACATCCTCTCCTTCATCACCAACGTGGGGCTATTTATCATGTTGGGGCTGCTGGCCTTTCCGAGCAGCTTTAAGGATATCTGGCAGTCTGGCGTGATCGTGTTTCTGATCCTCACCCTGGTATCGAGGCCGCTGATGGTTTGGCTGCTCACGCTGTTCACCGATCTGAAGCCCAAGGAAAAGCTCTTTGTCTCGGCGGTGGGGCTGAGGGGCGCGGTCCCGATCGTGCTGGCGACCTATCCGGCGGCGGTGGGGCTGGATAGCGGGCACGTGATCTTTAACATCGTGTTCTTCAACGTGGCGCTCTCCATGCTGCTGCAGGGAACGACTCTGGTGCCTCTGGCGCGCAAACTGGGCCTCACCACCAAAGACCGCAACAAGGTGCCCAAGATGCTGGAGCTGGTGACCGTGCAGGACACCAACTATGAGATCATCGATATCTATATCGACGATGAAATCTATGAGGGTTCCTGCCTGGTGAAGGATCTGAACCTGCCGCCGGGCACCCTGATCACCTTTATCAACCGCGATGGCAAGGTGATAGCACCCTCCGGCGCGGTGGAGATCAAGCCCAATGACACCCTCACCGTGCTGGTGGAAAAAAGAAATATCGACATGATCCCCTTGGAGATCAAGCGCGGCTTTATGCACAAAGGCAAGGGCAGGCAGGAGGCAGATGCGGAGCAGGCGGAACCCGATGCCGTGGTTGTGGCTGCAGAGGAAGAGGATGGGCTGCAGGGCGGCCCTCAAGTCTCCAGTTAAGGCTCTCATCAGGAGCGGGGTCGGATTGCAGCGGGCAGGCGGGAATAGTGCTTGACACCATTTATCCTTCCAAATAGAAAGGCAAAAATCTTTAGGAAGCAGTTCCTGAGAAATCCGGCAGACAAGGAGAAAGACAATGAGCAAGATTCAGCGGCGCGGCGGTTACCTCTTGGCGGCACTATTGGTTTTGGGCGCGGTGCTGGCCTCCTGCGGCAAAGACCCGGTGGCTCCGCCCGAGCCTGTGCTGGCAACCCCTCCCCAATTGGATCCCCCCAGCGGGGATCTGGACAGCCTGGATGTGATCACCATCACCTGCAGCGATCCGGATGTGGTGATCAAATATACCCTGGACGGCAGCGACCCCACCGAGCTTTCGGCGCGCTACACGCAGCCTTTGCAACTCTCTCAGCTCTTTCCCCCCATGGTGCGCAACGGCGTTCTCAAAGCCCGTTCCTTCAAGCCGGGCAGGTATCCCAGCCTGACGGTGAGCGGCGCTTATACTATCGAAATGCCGCCTTTACCCGCCAGTTTTGTCCTGATCCCGGGCGGAACCTTCAACAACGGCAGCGCCAACGTGAACGTCAGCAGCTTCTATCTGGACAGTTTTGAGCTGACCCAGGCAAGCTATCAGGCTGTGATGGGCGCCAATCCCTCCTATTTTCCGGGGCCGGACAAACCGGTGGAACGGGTGTCCTGGTTCGACGCGATTGCCTATTGCAACCGGCGCAGCATCCGGGAAGGGCTGACGCCCTGCTACAGCTATGGCCAACAGGGCATGGATCCGGACAACTGGCCTCTGGATTGGAACCAGAACGACATCAACCACGCCTATGTGTATTGCAATTGGGACGCCACCGGCTACCGCCTGCCCACCGAGATGGAATGGATGTTCGCGGCGCGGGGAGGCAGCGGATTCCAAGGCTACATCTACCCAGGAGGCAACAACCTGGGGCCACTGGGCTGGTATCTGGACAACTGCGGCGCGGTCTATGGCAGCACCCAGCCCGTGGGGCAAAAACAGGCCAATGAACTGGGACTCTTTGACATGGCTGGCAACGTGGCGGAGATAGTGTGGGATGTTTTCAGCGCCTATCCAGGCACCTATCAGGTGGATTACCGCGGCCCGAACCCCACCCTGGCGGGCGAACCGCACTGCGTGCGCGGAGGCAGCTTTCAGAGCATGGAGGAGGTTTGCAGGGTGGATGCCCGCGGGCAGACCGGCTGCACCTCGCTCTTCAACCACACAGGCTTCCGTCTGGCGCGCAGGGCGATGAGCGCCAAGTAGGGGAGGCTTCCGCGACGCTTTGGAAACCGGAAGGCGCTATTTGAGCAACAGCATCTTGCGGGTCTGACTCTCTCCTTCTCCGCTCAGGCGCAGCAGGTAGGTGCCGGAGGCAAGGTCCATGCCCCGCTCGTCTTTACCATCGAAGCTGACGCTGTGGCGTCCCCGGCTGAGGAAGCCCTGTGCCAGGCGCCGCACCCTCGCGCCCCTGATGTCGTAGATATCCAAAGTGTAGCCGATTGAGGGTTTGCGCACCTCAAAGCTGATGGTGGTGCTGGGGTTGAAAGGGTTTGGATAGTTCTGCTCCAGCAGGAAGGCGGCAGGGCTTGGCGCGGCGGGGTCAGAGACGGGTGTCTTCGCGCTCATGCGGGCCACAAAGATGTCCTTTCCGCCCTGGCTGTACATGATGGGGTTTTCTCCAAAGGTGCTGTTGAGGTTAAAATATCCGGTCACATAGATGTTGTTTTCAGAGTCGATTGCCAGGGCGTAGGCGATGTCGAATCCGGGGCCTCCGGCGCTTTGCACAGCCAACCAGGTGCCCGCTGAATTTATCTTGGCCACGAAAATGTCGTTGGAGCCGCTGCTGTTTTTGGTGATGGTGCCGAATTTGGCCTGTCCCGTGAAACCACCCGCCACCTGCAGGTTGCCATAGGAATCTATCGCCAAGTCGTTGCAACTGATCACGTTGTAGCCGCCCGCCTGGCGTGCCCAGAGCCAGGCTCCCGAGGCGTTCAGCTTGGCCACAAAGACCTCGGCATAGGATCCCTCAATGGCGGTGAGACGATAGGGACCAAAGGTTGCCGCGATACGGAACAAACCAGCGATATAGATGTTGCCGCTGCTGTCCGTGATGACGCGGTAGCTCCAGTCGTCGCTGATTCCGCCGCAGCTGCGCGCCCAGAGCCAGTTTCCGCCCGGATTGAGCTTGCCGACGAAGACGTCGTGGACGTCATTTCCCTGGCTGGTGAAAACCTGGTTGCCAAAACTCACAGTATCCATATAGTTTCCGGTCACCACCAGGTTTCCGGCGGGGTCAATATCCAACCCGAAGATGTGATCACTGCGAACTCCGCCGCCGCTGATGGCCCAAAGCCAGTGTCCGGCGGGATCAAGCTTGGCGATGTAGAAATCCGAACTGCCGATGCTGGTGAGATTGAAGCTGCCAAATGTGGCAGCGGTGTAAAATCTGCCGCAGATATAGGCGTTGCCGCCCTCATCCGTCCTCACGCAGCGCCCATCCGAAAAGTCCAGTCCGCCGGAGCTGACAGCCCAGAGCCAGTTGCCGGAGGGGTCGAGCTTGGCGACAAAGGTATCGCTGGAAGCGCCCGCGTTGCCATATCCGTCGCTCTGCAGGCTGATGTCGCCAAAATTGATTGTGCCGTAATATGATCCCGTGATAAAGATGTAGCCGCTGTCAGACACGGTAATGGAGCGGGCATAGACATCATCCATACCGCCTATCTTGTTCACCCAGAGCCAGTTGCCCTCGGAGTCCAGCTTGCCGCAAAAGACATCCGACACCCCGTTTCCGGTGAGGCTGATATCCCCAAAGTTTGCGTTGGAGATGAAGCTTCCCGCGACATAGCAGTTGCC
>Ga0208040_1004909_pt1 | contig 9947 bp, 8 predicted proteins | sample AD_UKC083_MetaG_FD_184431 | JGI IMG/M metagenome (GOLD analysis project Ga0208040, IMG submission 184431) | Active sludge microbial communities of municipal wastewater-treating anaerobic digesters from USA - AD_UKC083_MetaG (SPAdes) (version 2) | ecosystem: Engineered > Bioreactor > Anaerobic >... | reverse complement strand
CCACAGCCTTGAAGGACGCGAGAAAAATATTTGCCAGTATACCTATGATACTGGTGCGGGTTATGACCTTATCTCTGTTCAATGAAGTATGCTTCCTTTCAGTTTATCTCCCATTCAAATTCTGCGCTGTCCGTGAGCTTTATGTCGTCGGGATCTATGCTCACGGCTTTTGCCGAGGCGCGGAGACAGTCTGTGCCCATGGCGTAGCGAGCCTCAGATATCATGTTCATATCTGACCTGTCATAGCTTATCCTGACAAGCTTGCCGAGAGAGGCTCCCGAAGCTTCACAGAGCAGCTCTGCCTTTCTGCGGGCGTCGGCTGCGGACTGACGTATCAGCTCCTCACGGGCGGCTTCGGCGTCCTTCACCGTGAACCTTACCGACAGCTGTGGAGCAGCTCCTGTTGCGGATATACGTCCCAGCACCTCCGCAAGGCGCTGAGTGTTCAGAGGGAACTCCACGTTCATGGTATGAGCACAGCAGTAGCCCTTGAATACATTGTGGTAATTGCCATTCTCGTCGGGGACGGTCTCGTATTCCGTCCTTACATCGAAGCCGGAGGTCTTAAGCTCGCCCTTTTCAAAGCCGCAGCCCTCCAGCACCAGGCGCAGCTCCCAAAGGGAAGCCTCTGCCATTTCCATGGCGGCGCCGCAGTCCGTATCACGGGACTGCATATCCAGGTCCAGGTGTATGAGGTCGGGCTTTACGGAGATACTGCTCCTGCCCCTTACGGTTATAACTGCCATATCTATCAGCCTCCTGTGGTCAGTAGCTTCCGCCCTTGACGCTTATATCGCCCTCGGTGGTGAGCACGTCTCCCGTGAGACCGCACCAGCCGCAGGTTATGCGTTCTTCGTTGTTCCAGCAGCTCAGCTTGCCGCAGCGGCTGCATATGACCATTCTCTTGGTCTTGCAGTAGGGACAGCCGTTGTAGTCCTCGGTGTAGTCAAGGCTGCCCTTTATCTCGTTCCTGTCGAAGCCCTCACTGGAGGCACGGCGGGCATCTATGGGGAAAGCCCATGTCCTGAACCAGTCGCCGTGGCGCTCCTCGGCTCTTACTCCGTATATACGCCCTGTTTCGGGGCATTTCATAAGTATAACTTCAGCTTTCATCGTTTTCAGCCTTCCTTTTCTGTTCATCGCGGTAGTCCGACGGCGAGCAGCCCTCGCTGGTGCGGAACTGGCGGACGAAGTAGTTGTATGAGGAGTAACCGCACTCCCTGGATATCTCCGTGACGGTCATATCCGTCTGTGAGAGCAGGGTCTTGGCGTTGTCTATGCGGAATTCTATCATCTCCTCGATAATGCTCTTTCCGAAATAAGACTTGTATATCTTCTGGAGGTAGCTCTTGCTGAGGTAGAGGCTCTCGGCTATCTCGCTGATGTTCCAGGGGAGCTCCGGGTTCTTCATTATCCTGTTGCGGAGGAGGCAGAGCTTCTCGAACTGTGGATTTGAAGTGGGCTCTGAGATGGTATAGGAGAATACGCGGTTCATGGTAGCCTTGTACATGGCGTCGGAAAGGTCTGCCGCAGGGCTCAGGGCAAGACTGCACTGTCCCATGGTGAAGTCGATGTTGCAGTTCTCCTCGCCGCTGCTGAACTGGGTCTCCTTTATCCTGCTGCAGAGGTCGTTGTATATGGTCTCCGCGCGTCCCTGGTCTGGGCTGATGACGCAGAGGGTCTGTGAAGCCCAGGCGCCGCATATCTCCCTGCTGCTTATGCAGGAGCGGAGCTTCTTTGCGAAGGCTGCCATTATGCTGTTGGACTTTTCCTCGCCGCTCTGGTAGTATGCCTTTTTCAGACCGTGGAGCTCAAAGGTCATGCACTCGATTGTGCTCCCTGACTGTCCGCCGAATTTCGCTGCAAACTCCTGTTCGATACCGCTCCTGTTGATGAGACCCGTTATGTGGTCATAGAGGAGAGCCTTGCTGGTGTTGAGGATAGTGCGGTTCATTATAGCCTTTATGCGCACCTGTTCAAGTGCCACGTTGACATAGTTTATCCACTTCAGATACAGCGAGCTGAAGGAGCGGGGCTCCTTTCCGAAGGAAACTGCGCAGTAGCCGAAGAAGTTATTATTATAATGAAGGGGAGAGATGAAGAAGGCGGAGGGGTAGCTGCGCTCCTCGCTGTAGTCGGGGAGGAGCTTTGTTGAGCTGAAATAGTCATGAGTCTCAGCCTCGCGCCAGATAGCGGACTTCGCCAGTATCACCTTCATATCGTCGCCCACATGGAAGCTGAGCTCCTCGGCGTTCTTGTCCACCGTTGCGTCGACGTAGCTTCTGGTAAGACATATCCTGAGCCTTCTCATCTTGTGGAGCAGGTAGGTGTAGTTGTCAAGCCTGTCGGCGAAGGTGTGGATATTGTCGGCGTTGGTTATATCAAAGAGCATATCGCCGTAGAGGAGCTGTGACTCGAAGCGGCTGTTTATGCTGAGATTTCGGAGAATGCTCCTGCGCAGACCGGGGTTCTCGTCGCAGCCGCAGCTCTCTCCGGGGCGAAGCTCGCCGTTCTCGTTGGGCACCTTGCTGCATATTTTTCCCGTGATTATGCGGTAGAGCCTGCGTACAGCCTCAGCGCCAAGCTGGAAGTTGGGGCGGCTGTAGCTGGTTATGGAGGGGCTGGACTGGTAGCCCTCTATTGAGGCGTCATAGCCTGTAATGGCTATATCTCCGGGAACGCGGAGTCCTGCGTCGATGAATATCTTTGAAAGGGTGATAGCCATGACATCGTTTCCGCAGACTATTGCCTCGGGACGGCTGAGCTCACCGCTGAGTATGCGCTTTGCGAACTTTTTTGGTGCCTCTGTCCAGAAGTCTCCGTACTCGCACCAGTCCTTGCCTATATTTATGCCGTGGCGCTTCATAGAGTTCCTGTAACCCTGAAGGCGCTCCTCGCCGCTGAAGGTGTTCTTCGGACCTGTCAGGCAGTATATCTTTCTGTAGCCGTGAACGTTTATCAGGTGGTCGGTGATGGTCTCGAAGGCTTCCAGGTCGTCCACGGAGGTGGTCTCGAAGCTCTTGTGGTCGTTGTGGTCAAGGAGCATTACGGGCTTTTCCGAACGCTTGCAGAGCCCGTCGATATATTTGCATATCTCCTCGTTGTGGAAGGAGTTCCTGTCATAGATTATGCCGTCGATGCTGTCGGAAAAGATAAGGTCGAATATGGTCTTTTCCGCGTCCTTGTGGACGGAATTTATAGAGAAGTTATGAAGGGGTGAGATAACTGCAACGTCGCAGTTGCCCTTGTAAGCCTGAGTGATTATGCCTCTGAGTATCTCGCACTGAAAGTCTATATGACAGTCAGCTACGATAACGCCTATAAGTATCCTGCGGCTCATTTTATCTCTCCTTTCTGTATGGCTTTTGCGTGGGACGGACATTGTCAGCCGTCTTATCTATGTACTATTGTATCATATATATGATGGGATTGCAAGATGATTTTATATATTTGTTGTTATAATTTCAAAAAATCTCCTCAAAAAGATAGTATTTTTCATTGTTTTTGTCGATATAAGGTGTATAATATATATCGTAAGGTAAACACGGATCCTTTCGGACAGCATAGGCAGCTGTCCTCCCCCATCCGATATGCCTTTCAGGGGAATGACCGCCCTCCTACATCGTGAGAATAGGCACTCACGGCGTTATTTCGGTCTCGGCTCACGGAGCCGCGTATAGTGCAGGACGACATATTTTTGTTCTCTCTCTTATTTTTTATTCATTATCCCTCGGAAAAGACCTCCCCAGCGGGAGGTTTTTTTCATTTTTATTGCGAAAAATGCTAAAAACAGCCGTTTCTTGATATATTATGTATAAAATCGAAAAAAATCCCCCTCCCATTTATATTTACCGTGACAGTTGACATTTTCCTCAGAAAATGGTATGATAAAGTTATATAACTGCAGCCTGCACAAATAATCACACTGTTTTTTGTGCATACTGGCAGACAAAGGAAAGTAAATATGCTTGCAAGCCTAACTAATGTAAATAAATTCTATAACGGTAACCAGGTGCTCTGCAATGTGTCGCTGTCCATAGACGAGACCGACAAGATAGGTCTCGTGGGAAAAAACGGCTGCGGAAAGTCCACATTGCTGAAGATACTCACAGGCTCTGTGGAGCCTGACCGCTTCACCGAGAAGGACGGAGTCATCTCCATGGCGGCAAAGACTACCGTGGGCTACCTTGAGCAGATGGGCGGACTCAATACCGAGAACACTGTCATCGAGGAGATGAGAAGCGTCTTTGAGCCCGTTCACAGGGCGATAGACCGCCTGAGAGAGATAGAGCTGGAGATAGAGAGCGGAAATAATTCCTCCGCCGACGAGTATCAGCAGCTCTCCTCCTGGATAGAAGCCAACGACGGCTACAATACCGATGTGAAGATCAGAATGGTCCTCAACGGCATGGGCTTCTCCGGTGAGGAGCTGGAGCGTACCGTATCCGGCTTCAGCGGCGGCGAAAAGACCCGCCTTTCCATTGCAAGGCTGCTCCTTGAGGAGCCTAACCTCCTCATTCTGGACGAGCCTACCAACCATCTGGACTTCAAGACCATCATGTGGCTTGAGGACTACCTCCGCTCCTACAGGGGCGCCGTCCTCATAGTCTCCCATGACAGATATTTCCTCGACAGGCTCTGCACCTCTATCTGCGAGATAGAGAGGGGAGTGCTGACGCGGTACAAGGGCAACTACACCGCCTTCGTCCGCCAGAGAGAGGAGAGCGACGCGCGGCGTGAGAAGGAGTATGAGCTCCAGCAGAAGCAGATAGCCCAGCTTGAGGACTATGTTGCGAAAAATCTGGTCCGTGCCTCAACTACCAAAATGGCTCAGAGCCGCAGGAAGCAGCTTGAGAAAATGGAGCGCATTGAGCGCCCCGTTCATGATACAAAAAATGCGAAGATTCGCTTCACATACGCAGTTGAGCCCCCCATCGACGTCCTTAAAGTCAAGGGCGTGGATATCTCCGTGGGAGAGGGCGGCTCAAGAAAGACTCTTGTGGACAATATCGACTTCGAGGTCCGCAGAGGGGAAAAGGTGGGTGTCATCGGTGACAACGGCATCGGCAAATCCACCCTGCTGCGCATAATACAGGAGCAGCTCCCACATAAGGGACTGGTCCGCTGGAACAGCAATATCAAGATCTCCTACTTCGAGCAGGAGAGCACCAACCTCAACAAGGAGCTTACCGTTATGGAGGAGCTCCACAGCCGCTATCCCTCAATGTCCGACCTTGAGGTGCGCAGCCTTCTGGCTCAGGTGCGCCTTATCGGCGAGAACGTCTTCAAGGAGACGGGAGTCATCAGCGGCGGCGAGCGTGCCAAGCTCTGCTTCGCTATCATGATGCAGGAGCACGGCAACGTACTCATTCTTGATGAGCCCACCAACCACCTCGACCTCAGCTCTAAAGAGGCTATCGAGGAGGCTCTGGCTGAATATACGGGTACGGTCATCTTCGTGAGCCATGACCGCTATCTGCTCAGTAAAATTGCCGACAGGCTTATAGAGCTCACTGACGGAACCTACAGACTTCATAATTACGGCTTTGAAAAATACCTCGACGTCCTCCGTGAGGAGCAGGCTGCCGAGAGACGGACCATAGAGGCCGAAAAACAGCAGAAGGCTGCGGAAGCAGCAAAGGAAAAAACTGCTAAGAATTATCGCAGCAAGCAGCAGAGAAGTGCCGACGCTGCGAGAAAAAACGAAATGAGACGCCTTGAAAAGGAAATCGACGACCTTCAGGCGCAGATAGACTCCCTTACCGAGGAGATCGGCAGGGAGGATGTCTACAGCGACTATGAGCTGATGAACCAGAAATGCGCCGAGATCGAAGAGCTTAAGCAGAGGATCGATGAGGATTTCGAGCTTCTTATTGAGCTTGACCAGTGAAAAGGAGTAATTTATGAAAATCAAAACGCTTATGAGCTTTGCCGCTTCTGCGGCTGTCGCCCTTTCTTCAGCAGGCATCACCGCACATGGTGAAGCTTCACTGTTCATGATAGGCGACATAGACGGCAACGGAGTTGTCGATGCTATCGACGCTTCATCTGTACTTGCTGCATACGCGTGTACATCAGCAGGAAAGGAATCGCCCCTGTATTCATATCAGCTTTCGGCTGCCGACCTCAACGGCGACACCCATGTTGACGCAGTGGACGCTTCACTCATACTCTCATATTATGCCTGGGCTGCTACCAGCGACGAGGGTGCTATCATGACCGACTTCCTTGAGAAGAACAGCTTCAAACAGCGCGAGACCGAGGAGGAAAGAGAGCAGAAGGTCAAGGAGCAGGGCGGTGAGACTGCCGCTGCTGCGGAGGAAGTTCCTCCCCTTGAATTCGGCAATTTCGAGTACACTATCCCCCGTATCGACAGCGAGTATGCTGAGTGGTTCTGGGTTGGCGACTCACGTACCGTTGGTATGGCAAGAGGCATCGACATCGACTATATCGGCAAGGTGGGAGCTACCATAAGCTTCTTCAGGAACAATGCCGAGTCTATCTACCAGATACGCGATAAGACGGTCATCATGAACCTGGGCGTAAACGATCTGGACAGCACCGCTTACCTCAATCTCTATAACAGTATGCCCGACGAGTTCCTCGACAACAATAAGGTCATCGTAATGGCTGTAAATCCCTGCGACGGCAGCTATCAGTACCTCAACAGCAGGATAGAGCAGTTCAACAGCAATATGAGCGCAGGTCTCGACAGCAGGATAACCTTCCTGGACTCCTATACATTCCTTATGTGGAACGGCTTCTCAACTGTTGACGGTCTCCACTATACGGACGGGACCTACGTCGATATCTATAACTTCGTCTTTGACAGCCTTCATGCAGAATAAGGTAAAAATCTGAATTATTTGAAATACCTATTGCATTGAAGCTGAAAATATGATATAATATCAGAAAGTACTATGCGGCAGAGTGCCGTACATTCCTATGGAGGGTAAAAAATGAAACACATCAAGACTATCAATAAGGCTAATCTCAAGGAATCTGCTCAGAAGGGCGGCTGCGGCAAGTGCCAGGCTTCATGTCAGTCTGCTTGCAAGACCTCTTGCACAGTTGCTAACCAGAAGTGCGAGAGATAAGCTCTTAACACTGAAAACACGGTGGAGGCAGTATGAAAATGCTGCCTCATATTTTTTGAATTGAGGGTATGAATAATGATACATAAGTACAAGCTTAACGGACTGAACATAGTTCTCGATGTGAACAGCGGCGGCGTTCATATCGTTGACGAGCTCACATATGACCTTCTCGACAATGTGGAGCCGCCTTTTGAGGCTGAATGTCCTCAGAATGTGGTGGACAAGCTCTCCAAGGCTTATCCCGAGGAGGACATACGCGACTGCTATGCCGAGATAGTGGAGCTGTATAACGATAAGATACTCTTCTCAGAGGACGATTACGAGAAGTATGCAAAGTATTCCGTAGCTTCTCCCGTAAAGGCTATGTGCCTCAATATCGCCCATGACTGCCAGCTCAGATGCAAGTACTGCTTTGCGTCCACAGGCGACTTCGGCAAGGGCAGAAAGCTCATGTCCTTCGAGACAGGCAAGCACGCCATTGACTTCCTGCTGGAAAATTCGGGCGACCGTCCCAATCTGGAGCTTGACTTCTTCGGCGGCGAGCCCCTTATGAACTTCGGCGTGGTAAAGAAGGTAGTTGAGTACGCAAGGAGCCGTGAAAAGGAATACAACAAGAAATTCCGCTTCACTATCACCACAAACGGTCTCCTTCTGGACGACGAGAAGATAGACTTCATCAACCGCGAGATGTCAAACGTGGTACTCTCCATTGACGGACGCAAGGAGGTAAACGATTACTTCCGCGTGCTTCCCAACGGTCAGGGCTGCTATGATATTATCCTTCCCAAGTATAAGAAGCTGGTTGAGGGCAGAGGTGACAAGGAGTACTATGTAAGAGGTACATTCACCAACAAGAACCTGGACTTCTCCAAGGACGTTTTCGCCCTCAATGAGGCAGGCTTCGACCAGATCTCCGTTGAGCCCGTTGTAGGAGATGACGATATCTACGCACTTACCGAGAAGGACCTTCCTGCGGTATTTGCAGAGTATGAAAAGCTGGCTCTCCAGCTGCTGGAGAACGAGAAGAAGGGCAAGAAGTTCAACTTCTTCCACTTCATGCTTGATCTGGACCAGGGGCCGTGTGCTATCAAGCGACTGAGAGGCTGCGGCTGCGGAAATGACTATGTAGCCATTACTCCCGACGGAGACATCTTCCCATGTCACCAGTTCGTAGGCATTGACGAGTACAAGATGGGCAACATCGACGAGGGCACCTTCGATCAGGAGATGAAGGCAGACTTCGCAAGGGCTCACGTTTACTCAAAGCCCGACTGCCGCGATTGCTGGGCGAAGTTCTATTGCAGCGGCGGCTGCAACGCCAATAACTACCAGTATATGGGCGATATAAGAACTGCTCACAAGATCTCATGTCAGCTGGAAAAGAAGCGTCTTGAGTGCGCTATCATGATGAAGGCTGTTAAAATGGCAGAAACTGCCGAATAATTCTCAAAAAGGGGCAATGCCCCTTTTTTAATGCGTAATTCATAATGCGTAATGCGTAATTATGGCGAGGGCAGCGTCCCCTGCAAGGCTTGCATTTTTGTTCAGTTTATGTTACAATAGTACATATAGTTACTATGGCAGAAAGGGGGAGCGCTTGTGAAGATCAACCGTATACAGCTGAATTGCCGACGCGATACCGCTTTCGGCGGCGAGCTGGGGGCAGACCCGGTTTTTCTGCTGCTCAGGACTCCTATAATATATGAGGAGGGCGGCGAGCAGCGCCGGACCGAGGGCGTTTCGGCTGCACTTCTCACCAGCGGCTACAAGCAGAGCTTCCGCCCCGTCAAGGGCAAGCCCCTCCGCTACGATATCGTCAGTTTCAGGACATCTGCCGCTGACAGACAGTACATCGCCTCAATGAACTTCCCTCAGGATACACCTATCGAGCTGGGGGACGATTTCGTCATATCAGGCACTCTCCGCTCCATGCAGTCTCAGTCAATGCACAGGGGCAGGCATTTCAGCGAGTTCATGGAGCTTTCCATGCGTATCATTTTCATCGCCCTCAGCGAGACCTACGATAATGCTCCCGCCTCTCCCGGGGAGACTATACCGCGGTATGAGGAGCTGAAAAAGCTTAGACAGGCTGTATATGACGATCCCGTCAGCAGCTGGTCCATCGACGAGATGTGTGAGGAGATGCGCATAAGCAGGACCTACTTTCACAGGCTGTGGTTCGCAGCCTTCGGCGTTACCTGCCGCCAGGACGTTATCGAGAGCAGACTGCTCAGAGCGGCAGAGCTGCTGAAAAATACAGAAAAATCAGTGTCCGAGATAGCCGTGGACTGCGGCTATGACAGCGAGCCCTACTTCATGAGACAGTTCAAAAAGCATAAAAACTGCACTCCCTCCGAGTATCGCAGACGTGTATTATCAGGGGAAGAACAGTAGAACTTTGTGGACATTTGGCTTTCATTAGTACACTATGCGCAAATTATATGAAATTATTAGTGCAAAAAATCAAAAAAACTCTTTACAAGTCCAAAAATTTGTGATATAATACAGTGTATGAGCAATTTATGATATATTGACGCTTGGGGAGCAATTTTTGGAGAGATCCCGCGGCTTAGCGCGGTGTGCATACGCAGACGGTCCACTGTTACCCTCTTTCTCATCAGCTGATCGTTACGATTTAACCGAATATTCTTTAAGGAGCGATTTCATTTTATGGCGAACGGAGATAAGCGCAGAAACCGCAAGAGAGACCGTGTATCAAAACGCTACAAGGTAAGATACGACAGACTCGTTGCGGTGTTACTGGTACTTGTTGTCCTCCTGGTTGTACTTGGCTCTTGCTGTAAGAGCTGTTCAAAGAAGGACAATGGAAAAACCTCCGGTAAACAGGCA
>Ga0208040_1004903_pt1 | contig 9956 bp, 8 predicted proteins | sample AD_UKC083_MetaG_FD_184431 | JGI IMG/M metagenome (GOLD analysis project Ga0208040, IMG submission 184431) | Active sludge microbial communities of municipal wastewater-treating anaerobic digesters from USA - AD_UKC083_MetaG (SPAdes) (version 2) | ecosystem: Engineered > Bioreactor > Anaerobic >... | reverse complement strand
CGAAGAATTGGAATTAAGAAAAATAAAAGCTGAGAGCGATCTAAAAACAGAAGAATATGTCAGAGGATGTTTGGGACAAATGGTAGACTTAGGCAATGGAGAAAAAATATACATAAAAGGCCGAAGCGATATAGTCTTAGCACGAATGGAAGAATTGGGGAAAATCACTCATGATGAAAGGCAACAAGCAGTAAATGAACTTCAAACAATCACCTTCAACACATACAGAGAAAAAATGAAAGCACCCCACTTTGTGTTCTATATTAAACAAATTTTAGAAGAGAAATACGGCAAAGATGTGGTGGAAACAGGAGGATTAAAAGTATACACAACGCTAGATCCGGAAATCCAGGAACACGCTGAAAAAGTAGCTCTAGAAAGAGGAAAAGCAAATGAATCAACATACGGAGCAAACAATATAGCGGTATTGACAGCAGACGTAAAAACCGGACAGATTTTGGCAATGGTCGGAAGCAGAGATTATTTCGACACAGAAATTGACGGTAATGTAAATGTAGTAATGAGATCGAGACAACCGGGGTCATCTTTTAAACCAATCGTATACGCACAAGCATTCTACAACGGCTACGGTCCGGGAAGTGTTACTTACGACGTTCCGATGAATTTTGGAGCAGACTCCCCTCAGAACTTTGATGGAAAATTTATGGGAAGATTAACCCTACGAACAGCACTAGGACAGTCAAGAAACATCCCGGCAATCCAGGCGTATTTTCTTGCAGGACAACAAAATTACATAATAGACTTAGCTAGTAGAATGGGTATTACGACACTAGATAAAAATCATCAATACGGATATCCGTTGGCTTTGGGAGCGGGAGAAATTCCACTTTACCAAATGGTCCAGGCTTATACGGTATTTGCAAACAATGGTAAAAAAATTGACCTGAATGCGATCCTGAAAATAGAAAATTCAAAGGGCGATGTTTTGGAAGAATACAAACCAAAAACAGAGAATCAAATTCCAGAGGTCTTGGACCCACAAATAGCATTTCTTATAAATTCTATTTTGTCAGATGACTCTATCAAATTAGGCCAATCGTTAATTATTTCCGGAAGAGAATTGGCTACAAAAACCGGTACATCCACAAAAGAAAGTAAACAAGGTGGAACGAAAAGCGTAGCCCCTGGAGACGGATGGATAATAGGATACACTCCACAAATTATAGTTGGAGTTTGGGGAGGAAATACCAGAGGAGAAGCATTAAAATTAAATGCGACAGGTGAAGGAATGGCAGGATATGTATTCCAAACAACAATGGCAAAAGCTCTTTCAAGTTTGCCAGCAGAACCATTCCCTATCCCAACAAGCGTAAAAAAAATCGCGGTATCTACGATTTCCGGACTTTTACCAGGCCCAAACACTCCACAAGCATTTATCAAGGAAGATTATTTCGCAAGTTTCGCAGTCCCAACAGAAATAGACAACAGTTTCATAAAAGTGCAGGTTGATAAAATTTCCGGAAAACTCGCAACAGAATTCACTCCAAAAGATGCGATAGAAAACATTCTATATATCAAACACACACCGTTAGCACCATACGACAGCTGGGCCTCAGCAATCCAAAAATACTACCAAACCAATGAAGAGACATTCCCAGAGGGAATTATATTAGGAGAAGGTCTAAAAATAGCATCCGGGAATCCTCCTACAGAATATGACGACATCCACACTTCAATGAGCGCAGAAAATATGCCAACAGTCACGATAACAAATCCATCCGCCAACGAAACCGTCGAAGGGAATAGCCTTGAAATTTCAATAAAAAGCACGTCCCCAAACGGACTAAATCAAGTAGAATATTACATAGATGATGAATTAAAAGTAAGCAGCGAAAGCGACATATCAGGAACAAATTTAAGAATCTCCCCATTCTTAAAAGATGGAAAAGGTCATTTGGTAAAAGTAAAAGTAATAGACAAATTAGGTTACTCAGCAACCTCGGTTGTAGAAGTGAAATTCAAATAATAGATATCAAATTTTAGATCAAAGCCCCTTCACGAGAGGGGCTTTTTATGTTATAATTGTATAATAAAAATTAAAACAAAAATGATAAATATACTCATTTTCGTAGCGTCCCTGGTACTCCTGGTAAAAAGTGGTGAACTCGCCATAAAGTTCTCTTCGAGATTGGCGGACGGATTGAAATTATCAAAATATGTAGTTGGATTTTTGATAGTTTCATGTATATCGATTCTACCAGAAACATTTATCTCTATATCATCAGCAATTCAAGGCAAACCGGAAATCGGACTTGGAACTTTGTTCGGAGGAAATATTGCAGATTTAACACTTGTATTCGTTGTAGTGCTTTTAATATCAGGTAAAGAATTAAAAGTAACAAGCGAAACAATCAAAAGCAGATGGACATTTTTGCTGGCAATGAGCATGCCGATATTATTGGGATGGGACGGAGAGTACACAAGACCTGACGGAATACTTTTAATAATGGCCGGAATAATTTTTTACGCACGAACTCTTAAAAGATACAGCAAAGAAAAACAAGTATCAGCGAGAGAATTCTCAATAAAAAACTTCATATTACTTTTGATGAGTATGGGATTTTTATTGGCATGCTCAAACATGGCGGTAAAATCCGGTATTGAAATAGCCAATTTATTACACATCAATCCGGCATTGATTGGCATGTTCATCGTAGCACTTGGCACGACACTTCCGGAACTTATATTTTCAATCAAAGCGGTTAAGAAAAACCACGACAGCTTGGCTCTCGGCGATATATTGGGGACCGTGCTGAACGACGCAACAATCGTAATAGGATTACTTGCAATCATCAGCCCATTTAAATTTGCCGCGAAGTTAATATACTCGACAGGAATGTTTATGTTTTTGGCATCAATAGTTTTGTTTTTCTTATTAAATACAAATCGTAAATTAACTAAAAAAGAAGCAATACTACTGGGATTATTCTATGTGTTATTTGCGATCACTGAATTTTCTTTGAGCTAAATTTTAATAAAGGTATACTTAAGTCCGCATGGACAAAAAAGTATTAAAAGTTTTGAAAGAATTAGAAAAAACAAGACAGGAGTTTTGGAATATATCAAAAGAAACCGGAGTGTTTTTGAACACGTTAATTAGAATATCGAATATTAAAAAAATTCTGGAAATAGGCACGAGTAACGGCGTAAGCGCCATATACATGGCCGAAGCTCTTAAGTCAAAAGGGACTCCTCTAACTCATCAAATCTACACGATTGAATCGAACTACAAACTACGCTTCCCTCTGGCAAAAGCTAATTTTGCGAAAACAAGCCTCACTCCATACATCACTCAAATCCTTGGCCACGCCCCCGAGGTCATTCCAAAAACCCCAAAATTTTTTGACCTATTTTTTTTAGATGCGACAAAATATGAACACGCGAATTATTTAAAAGCAATAATCCCAAGAATGAAAAAAAGCTCAATGATAATTACAGATAACGCAATCTCTCACAAAGAAGCTCTCAAGCCATACTTTCGAGAGTTAAAAAAATACAAGAATTTACAAAATCAGCTTATTAAACTAGGATCAGGACTTCTGATGACAGTCAGGGATCCAACCGCCTGATCTCCGGACAGGGTAGTAGGCTCCCCTTCCGTCATATGTGACACAACGGCAGACACATCTCTGCCATATTTTTCATACAAAAACGAATAGTTCTGATTTGCCCACACGACAGCTCCCGCAATAACAGATGCAGAATGGTGAGGCATCTCTTTTGAATCATAAGTAGAGCCTATTTGAAAAGACACAAAATCCTTCAAAAAAGAATTAAATAAAACTCCACCAGTAAAAACCCCTTTGTTACGTAAATATTTCATAACTACATCTACATACGCAGATTTAGTTAAATGCCATACGTTACCAAGATTTGATAAAAAATTAGCGGTCTCGTCTCTAACCGTTTCAAAAGAATCTATTGAATATTCAATAGAAGCTGCGTAAGCAAAACCATTTAAAAAAGTCTTCAAAACACGAACCCCGGCAAGAACTTGAGAGTTACAATGCAGCTCTTTTTCAACTACCGAGAACTCAACCCCTAATATTTCTGCCACTCTATGACCTATCACGTACATCGTAGAATAAATAGACGCTTCAACCTCTCCGTCTAGTTCATCATCCAAAAAAACATGGTCTGTCACAATTTTATCATTCAAAAAACCAGGACTCGGAACATTCATCAGAGAAGTACTCAAAGAGTACAAAATCTTATTCAAAACACTATAAACTCCAAACTTACAAGCCTGAGTCAGTTGCAAAATAGAATCCGACGGTTTTTCAAGCCCACTCATTAAATTCGAACCATGCGCAACGAGATCAACTAAACTATCTCCACACGCGGAAACTATATCGGAAGCACTGCGCTGTTGTTCGGATTCCAGAGATTCCATAAAAATAGCCTGGCTAATAAATTAATTAGTGGGGAATTATATCTGAAAACAGAAATATCACAATAGTATTTTCTCTATTTTTTTCCTTTGAGGACGATCGGATTTTTCATCACTATACCCGAGAACCAAAATTGAATTAGGGATTAGATTCGTTCCGGAAACATCGCAAATTTCTTTTAATTTTTCGTCATCAAAAGCTCCCATCCACAAAGTTGAAAGCCCAAGATCTGTGGCCGTCAGCTGAGCGTAAGCACAGGCCAAAGTTGCATCCTGAACACAAAAAATCCCCTTATCCTTGTCTCCGTATTTACTCGCAACTTCCTGAGGAGCGCCAAAGAACACCATAACGGCTCCACATCCGCGAATCCTATCGATCTGCCCATTCATATTCCCGATTTTTTCAATAAATTCATTGTCTCCAACAGAAACTTTTACCTTGTAAGACTCAAGATGCCTGGCCGTCGGAGCCAACCTCATTAATTGCAAAATTTCATCAATTTGTTCGGGGGAAACAGGCTTGCCGTTATAACTGCGAGTAGAAATTCTATTCTGCAAAACATTTTTAAACTCCATTTTATAAATTCTTTAAAAAATTATTTAATTTACCAATTGCACGACCTCTGTGACTAATAGCATTCTTCTCTTCACGAGTTAAAACCGCATAAACTCTATCAAAACCGTCGGGCAAAAAAACTGAACTCAAAGGCAATCCTGGTAGAACTTCTTGCGCAATTTCATTAACAATTTTCCCATAAGTTTCACCTTCAAAAAACTCACAGAATTCAGATCCGTCACTTTTGCGACCGACCACGCAAGCATTACATACAAACTTCGCACCACGTGCTTCATCTCCGATAGCACGCTCTCTCATCACCTTCATAAAATACTCCAGCCACTTTTTATCGGAAACGCTTTCGCCCAATCCCCACCTACGAGTTTTCACCCCCAATTCATCTCCCAAAGCGTCAACGTAAATTCCGGAATCTTCTCCCAAAACAAAGTCAAAGTCGGCCCCTAATTTATCGAAATAATACTTCGCTTTTTTATAAGAATTTGTCTCGTGAGTATCTCCATCTTCGACAAAATCCGCATCATCAAGACCGAGATCACCAAGAAAAACCGTTTCAACATTATCAGTCGAAAGAACTCCGGAAATTTCATTAAATTTCCCTTTGTTTTTTGTAGCAATTAAAATTCTCATGCTAGTTCGAGATTTCTTTAAAACTTCTTACGCGGAAAACATTACCATTTTTGATATCAAACACATAATCAAAAATAGTATCATCAACGTCTTCCAGCAAGACTCTCAAACTTCCATCTTCTTTTGAAATATCAGCCGAAGAAATTTTTCTACCTTCGGCAATTTTTGCAATCAAGTTTTTTTCAATAGAAATACGCTCCTGTTGATCGTCGGTATCCAAAGAAAAGCCATCCTTATAGTTAACCTGGAATCTAACGCCGGTATCAATAATTACGGGCTTTTCAGTCAGCCAAATAACGGTCATCAATACAACAGAAAACGCAATAAAGCCGGTAAAAATAACTTGGAAAACAACCTTCCACTTCTCCCAAAAATTATAAAATTTATCAACAAAAGTATCATAAATTTCATCCGCATATTCATCATTTGACTGGTACGTGACAGGGATATTTTCAATATTTTCAACTCTTTCTGTTTTTTTCACTTCGACTTTCTCGCCTCCAAATTTTTCCGCCCAAACATCTTCAGGTTTTTTCCAGTCATCAACCACATCAGCATAAGGTGATTTTTTTCCAGCCTCTCTATCTGCGACATATTCCTTCGTAATTGTTTCGACCTCTTCTTTACTCATTCCTTTGGCAGCATAAACAAACGCCTTAGCAGGATCTGTCGACCCAACATTTACTCGTCCGGAAGTAGCCTCTCCAAAATCAACATTCTCAGGACTAGTTTTTTCAGCGTCAGTATGTCCAAACTGTTCAGAATACATTTTCTCTAATTTATTTAAGACTTCAGCCTTTAATTTTAATTTGAATACTTCTGGAACGGGAATTTTTTCGATAGATTTCAGTCTTGATAAAAAGCTGTATAACTCACCATAGTACACACCGGCATATTCATCAACTTTCCCAAATAAAATTTCATAGCTTCTTTTTAAAACTTGATAAATTTTCTTACCGACACTACCGGCTGAAAATCCCATCACATACATCACTTCCCCATCTGTTAATTCTTCAAAAAATTTTAATCGAACAACCTCTTTTTCTTCATAAGTCAAAATCGCAAAATAAGCCTCAGCCTGTTGCTTTAATTTATATTCATCATCATAAACACCTTCATTAATACCCGAACCGTCAAAAATCGGCGACTGTATCTCGCCGGACATTCCACCAATACCTTTTTTTGCATAACTCGAGATTCTTTCACCCGCCAACTTATAAAGCCATGTCAAAAAATTCACATCCTTTGGGCAAGTAGTCATCTGTCCGATTGCATCCAAAACTGCCAGCCTCACAATCTGTTCCCTAGTGTTTTCATCGTCAATTCTGCGCGCAACAAACCTGTAAAGACCGGAATAATTTTCAGAAAATAAAGGCATAAACCTTCTCGGGTCTTTCACCATTTCATCTTTATAAACTGATTCTGTTTGGAGATCCATATTACTTTTCTTAACCTTAAAGGGCAGAATTATGACAAAGATTCGAGTATTAGTCAATAGAAGACTTCGCCATCTTTCCCTTTTTAATATGCACCATAATATACCCCTAAGACATAATAGGTCACAATTTTGACATTTGCGCCACCCGTTCCCTTCTTTAAGCCTTTTTTAGAGTTGAAATTATCCGAAAAGATATATAAAATCCTGGCATAACGGCAAAAAAACACAAAATGAAATATCCGATTCCTTTTGACGAAAAATCACTAAAGCTCAAAGCGATTCAAATTCGCAAAGACATCGTCGAGCAAGTCTTTTCAGCTGGCTCAGGCCATCCTGGAGGATCTCTTTCAGCCACCGAAATTTTCACAGTTTTATTCAATTCCGTACTTAGACACGACACAGAAAATTGCGAATGGGAAAACAGGGATAGGTTTATTCTTTCAAAAGCACACATCACTCCGGCTTATTATTCCACCCTTTGCAGAGCGGGATATTTTGATGAATGTGAATTAAAAGGATTCAGAAAATTCGGCCATTTTTTGCAAGGTCATCCAAAAATTGACAGAGAACATGGGATAGAAATTGGCGGAGGATCTCTGGGTCAAAACTTATCTATCGCAGTCGGTGAAGCCCTTGGACTCAAGAAAAGAGCAGTAGCAGATCCGGAAAAAGCAAACTGTCGCGTTTTTGATCTAAGTTCCGAAGGAGAATTACAAGAAGGATCCATGTGGGAAGCCATCATGTCGGCAGCTCAATACAAACTAAATAATCTTTGCATAATCATCGACTACAATCGATTACAAATCGATGGAAAATGCGGAGAAGTTATGGAGGTCGCGCCTTTGGATAAAAAATTTGAAGCGTTTAATTGGAACGTACTCGTGATAAACGGTCACGAAGTGAAAGAAGTTTATGAAGCTTTTAAAACATTTGAGGAATTGGCGGCAGGAAAAACTGTCACCGACAAAACATCAGCGAATGGAGAAGTTTTAGACCCGACGAAACCAACCGCAATTATTTGTACGACTATAAAAGGCAAGGGCATTTCTTTTATGGCTGATGTAGCAGGCTGGCATGGCAAAGCTCCTAGCAAAGAAGAGCGTGATCAAGCCATCGCAGAGCTTGAAGCGGAAGAAGAAAAAATTAAAAATTCTTAATATCAAGATCCGAAACTAACTAATTATGCGTCAATTCGAACTTGCATTAACAAGACAGGGATGGGCGGACGCCCTAGTGGAAATGGGAGGCACAAATCCAGACGTAATGGTGCTGGATGCAGATCTTTCCAAATCAACTCTTACATGCCAATTCAGAGATAAATTTCCCGATAGATTCGTAAACGTCGGAATTGCAGAACAAAATATGATAAACGTTGCAGGAGGACTTTCATTAATGGGATACATTCCGTTCGTTTGCACATACGGAGTTTTTGTCTCAGGTCGCGCCTGGGAACAAATTCGCACAACAACATGTATCAATAAATTAAATGTAAAATTAGGAGGCGCCCATGGAGGTGTTTCAGTCGGCCCAGACGGCGCGACCCACCAAGCTTTGGAAGAGATTGCATTAATGCGTTGCCTTCCAAACATGACGGTTCTCGTTCCGGCAGATTACCACCAGACTCGAAAAGCAACCATGGCAGCAGCAACGATCGACGGCCCGGTATACATCCGTTTCGGCCGCGAAAAAGTACCGGTAGTTACCACTGCGGACACTCCTTTTGAAGTAGGAAAAGCAATGGTTATGGAGGAAGGAAATGATGTCACTATTGTTGCATGCGGAGCCATGGTAGCGGAAGCATTACAAGCCAAAGATATCCTTGCAGAAAAAGGAATTTCAGCGGAAGTAATCAATCTTCACACAGTAAAACCTATTGATAAAGATACTATTATTACCAGCGTCAAGAAAACCGGAGCTCTCGTAACAGCCGAAGAACATCAAGTTATGGCCGGAATGGGCTCTGCAGTTCTTGAAGTAATTGCACAAAACCTCCCGGTTCCTGCAGAAATGGTTGGCATCCAAGACACTTTTGGCGAAACCGGAACCCCGGACGAATTAATGGTTAAATACGGCGTCAAATTTACAAATATCGTAGAAAAGGCGGAAAAAGTAATTACACGTAAAAAGATCCCGGGCTAAAAAAGTCTCGGTTGGGACTTTCAATAGAATCCCGTCGAGACATTTAATAATACAAGCACGTAATTTTAACCTTTAAAAATATGAGAAAATTTTCAGCACGTATGCAAGGCTTGGGCACAGAAGATGCCTTCTCGGTAATGGCTAAAGCTCAAAAATTCATCAAAGAAGAGCTAGCTCCAACAGGAGAAAAAATGGTTTTTCTTCAAATCGGAGAGCCAGCCTTCGACACACCGGAAAACATCAAACAAGCCGCAATAAAAGCAATTAATGAAAACAAAACTCACTACACTCCACCTCCTGGAATTCCAGAAGTAAGACAAGGTGTTGCAGACTACGAAACAGCCATCACTGGCACAAAATTCACACAGGATGACATAGTCATTCACGCCGGTGCAAAGCCATGTATCTGGCAAACATTAAACGCCGTTGTTGATGCGGGAGATGAGGTTATAGTCTTTGATCCTGCTTGGCCAATTTACGCATCGGTAACAAATTACCTGGGAGGAAAACCCGTCTTCGTTGGTTTAAAAGAAGAATTGGGATTCCAACCTGACTTGGAAGAAGTAAAAGCCGCTATTACAGATAAAACGACGTTGATGGTAGTTAATTCTCCATGTAATCCAACAGGAGGCGTTTTCAGTAAAGAAACTCTCGAAGGCCTTGCTGCACTCGCCGTCGAGCACGATTTTTGGGTAATTTCTGACGAAATTTACGACCATATTGTATTCGAAGGCAAACACGAATCAATCCTTCAATTCCCTGGA
>Ga0208040_1004902_pt1 | contig 9958 bp, 9 predicted proteins | sample AD_UKC083_MetaG_FD_184431 | JGI IMG/M metagenome (GOLD analysis project Ga0208040, IMG submission 184431) | Active sludge microbial communities of municipal wastewater-treating anaerobic digesters from USA - AD_UKC083_MetaG (SPAdes) (version 2) | ecosystem: Engineered > Bioreactor > Anaerobic >... | reverse complement strand
AATAGAAACGGCCAGAACCAGTCTGGTAAGAGACCGCGACGGCAATAACGGCCTGCTCGTCACGCGATTTGACCGCGTCTGGAACGAAAAATCCGGCAGATTTCTGATGCATCATCAGGAAGACGCCTGCCAGATGCTTGATCGCTACCCGGCTGACAAGTATCGAGTCGCGTTCAATGATATAGTCAGTGGCATCATGAGGCATGTAGCGGCGGCAAAAGTTGCCATACTAAGGCTGCTCGAGGTTTATGCGTTCTCGTATCTCATTGGCAACGGCGATCTGCATGCCAAGAATCTCAGTCTGCTCGTCAAATCCGGAAGCAGAATGGCTGAGGTCTCGCCGGCCTACGATCTGCTCTGCACCTATATTTACGGTGACCACAAAATGGCACTGAAACTCGATGGACGTGACGACAACCTCAAAAGACACACTTTTGTCGATTTTGCCGGGCGGTTCGGGGTTTCTGAGGCGGCGGTCAGCAAAATGCTCGACCGGCTGACAGCAAGGTTCTGCCGGTATTCAGCCGTTCTGCAGCATATCCCCATGACCGAAAAACAAAGAACCCAGCTCGAAAAAGTCACAAAAAAACGCCTGCAGGACCTCAGCCCGCAGCCGGAAAACGCCTGACTCTGAGTTTCAGGTGTTCCTCGAGGGCGTCGAAATCGCGGTCGTTATGAATCAATGCCATATCATTTCTGATGCAAAAGGTTGCAATAAGCATATCCATGGTTTTGCGAATAGTGATTCCCTTTTTTCGCAGCTTACGGTAATTCGATGCCGCCTCGATGGCAACTTCCCTGCCAACCATGTCGCGATATTCAAGACAGGTAAGAAGACGTCTGGCAGCCTGAAAGTCTTTGTCGGTTTTAAATCCCTGCAGGAGTTCGGCAATTATCAGGTCACCGGTGACAATTCTTGAATGCTGCAGATCAAAGTCGAGCACGCGGGTGTGCGGAGCTTCAACACCGTTGAAGTAGTCGATCCATGCGGAAGTATCAACCACTATCATGAGTCTGAGCGCATTTTATCGAGATCACCCGCCCAGGGAAGTCTGCCGCGGAATTTTCTGACAGTTTCCTGTTTTTTCATGACAATCAGGAGCCTTAGAGCTTCTTCTACGGTTTCCCTTTTAGTTTTTAAACCTGAAAGAACAAGTGCTTCCGACATCAGATCGTCGTCAATTACAATGTTTGTGCGCATAGCTGCTCCATAAATACACATTATTTTTGATATTATACACAATCAAATTTTACATTTCATCATTTTTAAGACTTTTCGCAACTCACTATCAGATTCCGGCTTTAAAATCCAGGGGTTAAGTGCCTCAGAGTTATTTTCCGGCGGCCTCTTCGGCGGCGAGGGCTTCTAGTTCGCGCAGTTTTTTAAGGCTCGAGGGCTGGGTGGCGATGCGCAGCGAATTGATGATCTCTTTGTAGGCTTCGAGGTTTTCGCGGGCGGTCGGGCCGGGCGCTTCGGGGTCGCCAAGCCCTTTTACCAGCCGGGTGCTGAGATTATTGGGCAGGCCGTGCACGTGCAGCAGGTCTTTGAGGTTTTTCATTGCTTCGAGCAGCAGGCTTGATTTGCCGGATTCGAGAATTGCGAGGGTACGGTAGGCAATCGCGACCTTATCTTTGCGGTCTTCGGTTTCATCGATAATTGTCTGCCATTTTTCTTTTTGAGAAAGGGCTTCCCAGCGGCTGATTTCGTCGGCGGGGTCAGTCTCGGCTTTTGACGGCAGAGCATCTTCATCACGAATGATTACGGGCGGAGGCCTGAAAGAGTCGATCAATCGCGAAACCTGGCCGGTATGCCACTCGACCAGGAAGACGCTTCCCCCGATTATGAGGCCATAAAGATAGAGATACTTCAGAAAATTTTTCAATATTAAACCTTGCAAGCTGCCTGTTATACTGCATTCTACTGCGCGGATGCCCGGAAATTTAGACATGCAGGCATCGCAGCATTGTTAAACCGGTTTAATTGCCGGCTTTGATGATGGCGAGCAGCGATTTGCCGCGGTAGTCGCCGTTGATGGCTTTGAGGGTCTGGCAGATGCGGTTCAGCGTTTCTTCGTCGGTTTCGAGGTCGAACAGCCGGCGCAGTGCCGAAATAAGGCTGCGGGCGTATTCGTTGTCGAAGAACCAGATCTCTTTCGTGATTTTGTCGCCATTGGCGTAGGGGCTCGAAAAATAATTGTCTTCGATCGAGATAAAAATCTGGTCTCTGACGCTTTCAAGCTCGGTATAGAGCAGGCGGCCGGCGGCATCGGTCTTCATCGATTCGCTGAGTTTCGTGGCCAGTTCCTCGCTGAGTATTTCGCTCCAGTAGCCCATGACCTTGCCAAGGCTCCAGGCCGGCGCGGTTTTCATGGCGGTGGTTTTCATGAGGCTGATAAACGGGTATTCCGATCTGGTCATGACCGCATCGTTCCAGGCCTGCAGCGGGGTCGCACCACGGCGGAACACCTGAACCCTGTTGATCTTCGTATCTCCGGGCTTCGAGTATGGCCCGCAATAATTCGGCCCGGGCACCCATTCGCCCGGGTCAGCGTGAAAAACCTCAAGCCGGCTCGGCATGCGGAAGTAATATTCCTTGTGCAGATCCTTTTTATGGAACACCCGGTCGCCCCCAAGGTAAACGGCCGCATGATCGGAAGAATTATAGAGCAGCACATCGCCCGGTTCCGGGGTTGCCGTGGATATTTCGGTGTAAAGCAGCCCCAGGCGCGCTTTGAATTCGTTAAGGGAAACATGCCGCGCTTCCTGGCGGTCGATACCGTCTGTGGCGGCGAGAGCCGTGTTGAAGCAGTTCGGCCCGCCGAAATCGAGTTTGCGGTTGAAGCGTTCCTGCACGGCCGGCGGCAGGAAGGCATTGATCACGAGCAGCTGCAGTTCAGGAAACATGGCAACCAGATCTTCTTCATATTTGTTCTGTGGCACGACCGGTTCCGGTTTGAGTCTGGCGGTTTTCCTGCTGGTGCCGAACATTTTGCGCAGAGAGCTGGTAACAGCTTCGGCGCCGGCGTCTTTCTCGATGGCAACCAGGATCTGCCGGCCTTTTCCCGCCTCAGGCATGATTACCTGCAGCTCGCCGAAACTGGTAAGGAAGAAGCCGCGCAGCTTCGTTTCCGGGGCGATGACATGATTGAGACCGCGTGCCAGCAGAGACCCGGCGACAAACAGCATGCCAACGAGCAGAATCAGGCCCTTCAGGCGCCTGCGTTCAAGGTTAAAACCGGCCTTTTTATGGTTGATCATCATTGCTTTCCTGTAATTAATTGAAATTACCCGAACCATTCATATGAGTTATGGGCGGGAGAAGAGTTTCTGCAGTTCGGCGGGTGTAAAGCCGGTTAAATCGCTGATTTCTTCGATCGACAGGCCGGCAGCGTGCATTTTCAGAGCAACTTCAGCTTTGCCTTCGATCTTACCTTCGATCTTACCTTCGATCTTGCCTTTTTTATGGCCGCTTTTCTGGCCGCGGGTGAAGGAATCGTTCTTAATGATTTTCAGGGCATCGCGATTTTTTTCGCGGGCTTCCATCAACTGACGTTTTTCGGCGTCGGCGTTGATTTTTTTGAATTCACTGACCATATCAGAGACTCCTTCTTCGGCTTTCAACTCGTCATCGAGTTCGGTTTCCATTTTACCATACAGATGCCCGAATTTTAAGACATGCAGCCATTTTTCAAACCGGGTGCTGCAGCTTCTAGGTTTATCCTTGTTGAATCTGGTTAAATCGAGATAATGCAGTTCCAGCGTTTTATCGAGTTTGAGGGTGCCTTCCTGGTTGGTGAAGTTAAAAATTTCCTGAATCCGGTCTGATCGTTTGAAGAGATTGAAGCCCAGAATCGAAATGGCGGTTACCGGCTGCAGGTTTCGGTAATGCTGCCCTGCTTTCAGCTGGCGGCTGTAAACCTTTGCCAGATAATATATCGAGCGCTGCACAAAACTTCGGTCACGAAGCACCTGCAACTCGACGATGTATATTCTTCCCTGGTGGTCCTGAACTTTTACGTCGACAACCGAAAGTTTTTCGTCTTTGAATTCCTTTTCATTGAACGGGTTGAGAATCGTCACTTCCCTGATTTTTCTGCCACGTTCAAGGTGAAGAAGTGCATTCAGAAGACAGATGGTGAATTTCGAATTCTTTTCCTGCCCGAATATCCATTTAAAAACAAAGTCGTTCAAAAACGAATAAATTCTGGGTTCGCCCTTCGACACTGCATTTGTGTTCGGTTTCGCCATATTTTTCCTCCGCTGATTTCTGCGGGCCTTAAAAACATGCCCTGCAGGTAAATCAACTTCAAAAGGAAAAAGGGAAAAAAAATTCATTTTTTTTGCGCTGATGTTCCGATCGGACAAGCTGGCAGTGCAAAGAGACCGACGGGATAAAATCAAATTGCAAATTCTGTGGCCAATTGTTATTATTAAGTTATAACCATATACAACATAGGAATTACTTATTTTGAAAAAACTAAATCAAGAGAATCTTGATTCCATACTGATTCAACTTAATGACCTGATAGGCCTTGAGACTGAAAAATGTTTCGAGCTGATTGTCTGCGGCGGCTCTGCTTTGATCGCTCTTGGCCTGGTAAACAGGGCTACCAAAGATATCGATATCGTTGCCAGAATTGCGCATGGCAGAATAATTGACCCGGCTCCACTGCCTGAAGAACTTGTAAAAACGGCAGCCAAACTCGCCAGATTTTCCGGATTGCCTGCAGACTGGTTGAATACCGGCCCCGCAGACCTTTACCGGATGGGCCTGCCACAGGGTTTTGCGCAACGACTGGTAGCCCGCGTTATTGGCGCCAGCCTCATATTACACTACATCAGTCGCTTTGATCAGATTCATTTCAAACTTTACGCAGCGATTGACCGGGGCGGTTATCACATAACCGACCTGCTTGCTCTTGCACCATCTGACGAAGAGATCACGCAGGCAGCAAGATGGACTCTGACACACGACGTTTCTTCCGGTTTCAGAGAAATGCTTGAATTTCTGCTCAGGGAGCTTGATTATGAACGAGTCATTGCAAAACTTTAAGAACAGTTTACGGGAACAGATGCTGCGGATTCTCTGGTCGGGCTGGTCTCAACTTGGCGTTTCCGGCTATGTTTCTGAAGCCTGGAATACCGTTATCGATGTTGAAGCGATGATTTTGACAACCTGCTTCTGGGGCAGATACGATCAGCGCCTTTTCGATGAAATGATTTCCTGGCTGTTTGCCAATGAAAGGTTCGTTAACATCCAGAGACTGCAGAGCATGATCAAAAAGGAAAGCTTTCAGGAATGCCGGCTTCTGGGGCCTGTTTGCCGCAAGCTGGCCGGCAAAAAGTTAACACCAAAATGGCGTGGCATTGAAAACAAACTCCAGAAGCTTGCCTCTGAAAGCAATTTCTGTCTTTTTCTTATGCCAGACAGCTGCCCTTTACCAATCATCGGCAAAACCGATAACGACTTTGCCGCTTTCGGCTTTTTGCGACTTCCCTTTATCGATCGTGGTCTGACTTCAAGCTTTCAGGCAGGCAGGCCAGCAACTCTGCAACTGCAGCTCAGGGCTTTTTTCGGCGTATGTTCAAGGGCTGAAATAATGCTGGCGCTGCTGATGAACAATTGTGCAAGCATCAGTCAGATTGCCGCGACTTCTTATTACTCCTGGAAATCAATTCAGGATGCTCTTTTTGAAATGGCCCTTTCGGGTCTGGTAGCCCACCCTCCCGCCAAAAAAGAAAGGCGCTACAGCCTTGTTGCAGGGAACTGGGCCAGCCTTTTTCTCAGCCGGCCGACAAGACCTGTCGAGCCCATCAACTGGTGTAAATTATTCAGCGCAATTGAAATTCTCTGGAAAAAACTCGATGACAAAAAATTCAGCAGTCTTCCGCCGCAGACCATGAGAATCGAACTGGCCAGTATCGTTGAAACCCGGCTGCACAATCTTTTGTCGGCTGCAGACAGCCGCATCAGAATCCCTGATTACGCAATGGCTGGTGAAGATTACCTCGAGAAATTCTCAGCGGCAGTGATGCACCTGTTAAACCGCTTTAGTTAATTCTAATTCTTCTCATCATTGAATTCATGCTTGAAACTATTCTGGAAACAATAAGAGTGGATCGACTAAAAATATCAGCTCTTAAGAATATAGAACTCTGTGATTCCTGACACAATCTCCTCTAGACTTCCTTGTCGATAACCGAGACTCTTTAAATTCATGGGCATGCTTTCAATTAATCCCAGGAATTCAAGCAGATCGACCTTTATATTGTCCGGAACTGCGACTCTGTTATCAGGATCCAAAATCCTGTAAAGCCTCAAGACGTCATTTTTATGCTTTTTAATGTGTTTCTCATCAATTTCTTCGCCAGCTTCTTTTCTTTTTGACAAATCTAAAAAAGCTTTCGCTTTCATTGGTATCAGATATTCTGGCCCAATTATTGTAAGCCCCTCAACGCTTCTTTTCCCGGCGAGGAGAAATTCATAATATCCCTCATCAAGCAATATCGCAGAAAGGCTTGAAGTTCCCTCATCAGCAGGGATGGGAGTAAGTTTTCCCTCACCTTCAAATTTGAGGCTATCAGGCAGTTTGGAAAACAGTTCCAGCATTTCTGGATATGCTTTATTCTCTGGTTCTGAGAATCGGTAAAATATCTTTTCGCCATCGCTTCTTTCGTTCTTTGAATAGCGCCCTTCTTTAACAAATTCCCAAAAAGCTTTAACGAACTCAATATCGAGTGATTCTACGCATAAAACGAGGTCCAGATCTTTGGTTACTCTGAAATCAAAACCGGACTCTTCCATGACTACAGAGCATGCAGCCCCACCAATTAATATGTAACTGTCTGCATATTGCTTGAAATACTCTTTAAACTTATCCAGGCCTCTTACCACGAAAAGTTCTCCAGGATCGAATCCAGAGCAATCTCAACTCTTTCGTCATCGGTATTATAGAGACTCAAATAAACAGACAGCGGATCAGCAATTCCATTTTTACTAAGCAACTCCGGTTGATACTGCCAAATTTCAATTTGAACACAATCACTATTCATGCGCTGTCTTTGCGCAATTTTACCGGACTTTTTGAGTTCACTAAAATATTCTGCATTCATCGCGAAAATCTCTTCTTCTGGTTCAGCTAACATTGTGTGATGTGCCAGAGCATACAAGCCTGCCTTGACCCAGTCTTTTGTAATCGATGTCTTACTTACAAACACCCTTTTTTTAACTGGTGTTCGAAGAATTTGCACAGATTTGTCCCACAATTCACGACCCTTATAGAGAAACCTTAAAACACGTTCTCGGCCTTCCTGCAATACTTCAGCAAGACCAAAGCCCTCCAGTTCATCAAATGTGCGCTTCAGGGTCATCATGGAATAATTGTGTTTCTCAGACAAAATCCTGGTTGTATAGCAATTCATGTCTTTTTCATAAAAGGATCGCAACAAAATCACCTGAGTCGACGGACTAAGTTTGTTGTTCTTTGCTGACCGCAGGTTACGAAAATGCTCTCTTAAATCGATTTTTAGTATAGGCAAATACATCTGGTTTTCTGGAATTACAAAAGAAACCCTTTGTTCGATCAATCTTTTTCGATCGAAACTTTTTATTGCCTCACAAACATAAATAGTCTCCAGTTCAGTTTTGTTAAAAACTATCGCTGCATGCTTTCTTATTGTTGCCGGAGTTCGAGCCTGGGCCTCTTTGTCAATCATTACAATGAAATCATAGCCCTCTATGCTGCACCGATATAAATCGTAAACTTCTTCCATAAAAAGCGGGTATCGATTCTTTTTATCTTCAGAATAGATTTTTATCCCGATCCCAAGAGTGTTTTCCAGATAGCTTTGAAATTTTTTAATCAACATCTTTGCCGCCTCGCGACCACATCTTTTTTGCACGATAACACCGCTGATGTTATCGTGCAACTTTTATGTGATCAATATCGATATATCAGCGTTTCCTCTGTAGTACGGTTGCCAACGCGTGATACCTGCACAGAAAGCATTTTTTTACGGGTATTCCCTTATTATAGGCCGCTTCGGCTTCTTCAATGAACAAAAAAACTTTAAGACTGACAAATTCAAAGTATTGGATACCGAAGAATTTTTGCGAATAATTGAGAAAAAATAATCAGATAACGACAGGTCCTGAGGCTGAAACCTGGTTATGAACAGGAGAAGAGCTTTTGCAGTTCGGCGGGTGTAAAACCGGTTAAATCGCTGATTTCTTCGATCGACAGGCCGGCAGCGTGCATTTTCTGGGCGACTTCAGCCTTGCCTTCGATCTTGCCTTTTTTATGGCCGCTTTTCTGGCCGCGGGTGAAGGAATCATTCTTGATGATTTTCAGGGCATCGCGATTTTTTTCGCGAGCTTCCATCAACTGGCGTTTTTCGGCGTCGGCGTTGATTTTTTTGAATTCGCTGACCATATCAGAGACTCCTTCTTCGGCTTTCAACTCGTCATCGAGTTCGGTTTCCATTTTACCATACAGATGCCTTTTTTTAAGGCAGGCGCATCATGTTTATTTCTATGCCCTGCCCCTCTGTCGACTGAATTCTGAACTTGTATTCAGAAACTGAGATGTTCGACGGTTGCCTGATCGCATAGAATGCGGTTGCGCCGGGCTGAACACTTATAAAAGCTGCCAGATAAGCCGCATCTAGCTGCACAGCTTTGTGAATGGTTATGTTCATTGGGGTCGTGTAACGATATTTTGCATCAAGGCCGTTGAAGGCTATAACACTGCGCAGGCCTTCGTTTACAACTGCAAATTGCCAGTTTTTAACAATGCCCGCAAAACTGCCGGCACCGAAGACATTGTTGAAGTTGGTAACACCAGTGCTCGTAGTCTGAACCAGTGACCTGATTTTGTCGGCCCCATACTGTTCGAACAGGTAGAAGTTGAACAGTCCCTTCTGGCCATAATGCTCAAAAGCATTTGTCGCATAGCTGAAACTATCAACTTTTACTGTATGAGGATTTTGAGCCCAGTAGCCAAATCTGGCGTCGTTGGCGGCAGTATCAGTAATTGTCTGCGAATTGTAATAGGTAGTTTTGCCGGCAGCACCTCGAACAGCGCGGTATCTCGCCTCGACACCGACCGACAGGCTTTCGTCAAGCCATATTTCTTCGAGCAGACTGTCGTAATTGTCTATTCCGGTGCGAACAACACCATTCGGGTAAACTTTGGCGCTGTAGTTAACAGCGTGCTGCATCTCGTGGGCAATAGTCTCACGGGTGGCGGCAAGCCAGTAGGCCCCAGACCATTTGGCACTGCTCGGGCTCCAGACGCCGATCAGGTCTCGCTGGCTGCTGTTGGTCGTTGCGCCGGGTGTCATATCGATTGAATTGAACAGACCGGCAAAACCAGTTTTTGCATAAACAGGCGAAATCAGAAGCGAAATCCTGCCATCATTGTCAATATCATACACCGGGCCATAACCGCCATTGAGAAGCGGATAAATGTAAGCTTCGAATTCTTCGGCAAAATGGTCAAGGTCGGCACTGGTCACGGCATAAGTGCCACTAACAGCGCTAAGCAATTCAAAACTGTCCTGGTCGACAAAAATTTTGCAGTGGGCGGTCATACGCTCAAGTTTGCAGTTTCTGGTGGAATAAGAAAACCCCATTCCGTCTGCGACGACCGAAATTGGGTATATTCCTCCCAGAATCTCATCACTGTGATCAGATGCCCGCAGCGAGGCCCGCAGATTGCCGCCGCTCTGGCGCATGGCATTGATAGTATCGCAGCGAAGTTTTTCTTCGAGACGCCCCTTAACAGCCATCATCTGCATCAATTCAGCATCTTCGACTGTCGGCAACGAGGCATGCAGACTTTCTTCGGGGCGGTTAGAGCCGAAGAGCAAGGTTTCCGGAAACAGTTGAACCGTTTGAGCAGTTGAACCGCTGTTGGTAACGGTAAGAAGGTAGTTAACCGTGGTGCCGCTCTGCACC
>Ga0208040_1004893_pt1 | contig 9975 bp, 6 predicted proteins | sample AD_UKC083_MetaG_FD_184431 | JGI IMG/M metagenome (GOLD analysis project Ga0208040, IMG submission 184431) | Active sludge microbial communities of municipal wastewater-treating anaerobic digesters from USA - AD_UKC083_MetaG (SPAdes) (version 2) | ecosystem: Engineered > Bioreactor > Anaerobic >... | reverse complement strand
AGTGAGACGCAACGCTGGACGAATCCCTCGTCGAAGAGAACGGACACCGCGTCCCCGATGCCGTCCCTGATGAGCTGGTACTGGGCACCGGTGAGGAGGAACCAGGTGAGGAGGGTTTCCCGCTCGCAGGACGAGGCACCGCGGAACTCGTTGCTCGCGAGGACTGCCGCCACCGCACCCGCATGGGCGGCGATGAAGGCGTTCTGGCAGTCGTACCTGAGCGCAGACCGTGTAAAGACCAGGGGGGCGTACTTCAATGCCAGCGCCGGAGGCAGCACCCTGAGCAGACAACGGAAGAGGTATCCGTCGACGCGTTTTCTCATGCAGGAGAGGAGGGCCTGTTCCATGGTGAGACAGGGCGTATTCCCTGTCTGCAGCGACTCCGCAAGCAGTGAACGGATGGTGCTCTTTCCGGAACCGGGCAGTCCCATGAATTCAATATGGTTCATGACAGCAGTCTCCAGATCTCTCTTTTCAGATCCATGAGCACGTCCTGGTAGGGGCGGTTGACATCGACGGGTACGAGGCGTTCCGATGCTGCCACAGCGTTGACCGCAGCCACCTTCTGACGGTGCTGCCGTTCATCGAGATTGCTCTTCCGGGCCCGCAAGGTGGTGAAATCCGACTGCAGGACAAAGACCCTGTCCGGCAGACCGATCAGGTCGTAGAGGTCCTTTTCAATCCGTGCGGCACGGGGCATGGCAGACGCCAATGTACGGAGCCGCGGGCCGTCCATGGGATGCTCCATGGCGTCGAACAGGGTCAGGGGGTACCTGTCGGCAATGACGACCCAGCCCCTCGATGCCGATCTGAGCGATGACCTGTAGAGGTCGAGCCTGTTCCGTGCAATGAATATCCATCGCCATGCATCGGTATAGCGGATGATATGGAGGCATGATTGTTCGATCCGTCCCCAGGGGAGATACTTCTGCCCGAGAGAGGCCGTACGGTTTATGAGCTTCAGAAGATCGATAAACACGCCTTCCGGGATTCCAAAGTAGACCGTGCGGACCGAGAGCTTCCATGACAGCCAGGATACGAGATCCTTTGCGAGCGTCGATTTTCCCGATCCGTCCGCGCCGACAAGGGATATGAAACTGCCGCCGTTGGGCAGGATCTTCTTCGTTCTCAGGGCCGGCATGAACGGAAGGGTCCGCAGGGAGACGAGGGCCTTCCTGACATGGTAGCGGGCAGGGGGGATCGTCCTGAAGGGTCGCGTGCGGTCAAGGACGTGCCTCCTGACCCTACGGACCTCCCCAGAGGTCACCTCGGACCTCCTCAACCTGTCCAGGTAATTCATTATGAGCTCCTCGGACAGGGGGACACGGATCTCCCGCAGTACCGTGCGGAATGTCTCCGGCGTGGTCTGCCCAAGAAGAAAAGCCAGCTCTTCCCACACCGCATCGGGGTATGGATGGTGTGCAGGACGCAGGACCCTCTTGAGGTGATTGAAGGCTATCTCCCTCGTCTCGTATTTCAGGTGGAAGCGGATGATTGCCAGGAGCAGCTCGACCTCGGGTCGGGGGACCGGTATGATGTCGATGAATCTTCGTGTCTGAAGGACGTAGTCTTCCAGGTCGAGGTGGATGACCTTGAGGTGTTTCTCGCCGAGCACGACTTTGTAGTGCACGTGGAGATGGACCAATGCGGCGGAGGCCTGGTCGAAGCCGAGATAGTCCTCGATGCCGTCAGAGCGCTTCCATGGGGGGGACAGGATTCTCTTGAAGCCGAATATGCCCAGGGCGCGTTCAAAGGAGAGCATGTCCCTTCGGTGTACGAGGAGATCGAGGTCGGTCTTTCCGTCCAGCCCCCTCTGCAGACGGAAGGTGCTCTTCCAGTGGCAGTAGAGCACCTGGTGTTCATTCAGGTGACTGAAGAAGTCCCTACAGATGTCGAGCATGGCGACGCTGTGTATCTATCCGTGCAGGGCCTCTACCCATGCACGATACCTCTTCTCATAGGCGATCCTGGTGGAAAGGTTCTCCACGGCATACCGGCGGGCCCTATCACGGAACAGTGTTTTCTGGTCTTCGGGGAGGTCAAACCACGAGCAGATCTCACGGAGCAGTCCCTCGGTGTCGTCGGGGTCTACCCACGAACCGAGGTTCTCACATATGATTTCTGTGTTTGTAGTTCCTGCACAGATGACCGGGACCCCGCAGGCGATGAACTGCCTGATCTTCTGGGAAGAATTGCCGATGATCTCGATCCTCTCTGTGCTGTCAAGGGCCACACCCACGTCAAAGCAGTTCAGAAACGGATTCAGTTCGGAGTACGGTATGGTTCCCATGAAACGGACGCGCTCAGCCAGGCCGAGGCCCCGGGCAACCTTTTTCATGACGTCCAGGCCTTGGTCCTCCCCGATGATGACGATACCTGCACGAGGATATCGCTCGATGAGACGGGGTGATATCTCCACGAGCTGCCGTGCCCCCCGTTCGCTGGGTTTTCCCCCGCAGTATCCGACGATCTGTTTGAAGCCCTCAAGACCGCAGCGTCTCCTGCTCTCGTCCCTGTCCGAGGGGAGGAACCTGTCGACATTCACCGCATTGTCGACGACATGGATATTGTGTACGCCGAACCTGGACCTGTAAGTCCTTTCCAGCTGTGGTGTGCAGACATCGATGGTCGAGGAGTTTTTGAGGATCGTAGGGACGAGGGAGGTGATCAGCCGCTCATTCCACGGCTGCTGCGAAACCGGTCCAGCCTTATCGAACTTCTCTGTGTTTCCGAGGGTTTTTATGCTGTACGGCTTCCCGAGGAGGCGGAGCAGGAGGGGGATGAAGAGGCCTGTCCTGCTGATACGCAAGATGAAGAGATCGCAGTCGTATCTCAGGCTGAATCTGGCGATCAGAGCCGCGAGCCGTGCGTTCGCCAGCAGCCTGTTCAGGGAGGGGAACCGGGTAACGGGAAGGGATGACTCGAAGAAATGTGCATCCGGCAACGGTGTGTCCAGGGGCAGTGACGGCCTCGGGATGATGCAGGATGCCTGATCGCCTCGGAGCAGAGATTCTTCCCTGAGTGTCAGGAGGAATTCCCTTTCGTTCACCCCGGGTCCGTTGGGGAGAGAAATGTCGACATGGGAGATGTAGCAGATGTTCATTGTGCCGGGATGTTCACAGGAGGTCCTGATAGATCTTGACGACCTTTGCCATCTCGTTCTGTGCGTTGAGTGTCTGTGCTGCAGTCCGCGAACGGTCTTTCATGCGCTGCCATTCTTCCGGGGTCGTCCGGTTGATCAGGTCGGCCATATCGCCGGGGGTGAATGTCGGGCTCACAATCCCCAGGCTGTGAGCATTGACTATTTCCGCCATCGACGGCGAGGGCCCGATGCATACGGCGAGGCCTGCGTTGATGAAGTCAAAGAATTTGTTTGGAAGGGCCACGAGCTGGTTGTAATTCTGTGGGGGAAGGATGTAGAAGCCGATGTCGAACTGCACGAGGTAGCCCACGATATCCTCCGGCGGCAGCGGTCTGTGGAACGTAACCCGGCCCGGTGCGAGAGTTTCCGCCTGCCTCCTCAGTTCCTTCACGTACTCGTTTTCCAGCAGCATGAAGTGCAGGCTGTACCGCCGGTCGCACCGGGCGATGGCTTCGATCATGGACCCGGGGCTTCTCCTCTCGCTGGCCACGCCGTGGTGGACCAGCCTGATATGGTCAGGATCGATCCTGCCTGAGGAGAGTCCGGTCGTTTCGGGTGTGTTCAGCACCACCATGGGATCAAGGTGAAACCGTTCCCGGTACCTTTGGGCGATCAGGGGTGCCACTGTCATGGAGGCAGCCACCTGAGGGGCATATTTCCGGATGAGGTGCGAGATCATCCGGGCATCGAACATCCTGAAACTCCTGTCCTCGTACTGCTCCGGGGAGTACTCGTGAAGATCCAGGACGAGCCGTGCATTGCTTCTCCTCGCAGCCTCCGCAGCCACCGGGAGCGCCTTCCAGTCATTGGCGTGATATGCGGCACAGCCGCATTCAAGGGCTCGAGCAAGGGCCTCTGCATGGGGTGCACCGCGTTTCATCCGGTAAGAGAGGTCATATGCCCATGGAATGACGAACCCGGCGAACGGTGACGCCCTGTAGAGGAAGCTCCTTGCCTTGTTCCTGATCCGCAAGGCTATCTTCAGGTTCCGGAAGTCCCTGTTCTTTAGCGCAGTGGCCAGCCGCGGAGGTGAAGGAGGGCGCTTCTTTCCGAGCTCTATCCACCTGATGTCCGGGTTCCCTTCATAGGCAGGGTGGGGCGGCCCGTATCCTATGACGGCCAGGGGATAATGGGGGCTCAGGTACTGGATCTGTCTGAGCACGCGGGCGTCACGGGAAATGGGGGAGAACGAGATGATGCATATGGAACTGCGGTTCTTCATGCCGCGTCCCGGAAGGCATGTCCCTTGACCAGCGCCCATGCAGCGATGGCACGGACCCTGAAGTTGTGGTGCCGTAATCCGTTCATGCCCATCAGGGCGTGAAGAGCCTTTCTGGAGAGCCGATCGTCGAGTCCGATCGAGGCGATGTACACCATGGGTATGCCCCACCCGATGCTGCCGGGCTGCAGAGATGCACTGTTGAGCTCCTGCAACCGGGGCATTGACTCTTCGATAAGATCAGAAGTCCTGATCCCAGATATGGCCTGGACCTGTCTGAGATGATAGATCATCATCGCAAGATGATAGGAATCCTCCATGCCGCAGGGCATCCCAGTGGAGTATATCTCGTAGCGCCAGTTCCCGTCGATCTGTCTCGACCGGAGGATGTCCACCAGCGGCGCCGCCCTGTCGGCGCGGCCTGAGATGGCGTACAGCATCGCACAGGCACTTGTCACGTTGGGCACCACGTAGTCGATCTCATGTGAGCAGTAGCGCACCATGCCATTTTCATAGGTACCTATTCCCTCGACCACATCCATGAGCTCACCGACCGTCTCGTGTTCGCCCATGGCATGAAGGAATTCCACGCATGGCCATATCGTGTAAACGTATCTGTTCGTGGCGGGGACGACGATGTTCGTCGCCCTTATGCGCTGCTCGGCGTTTAAAGTGAAGGCCCTCTTCCCTATGGCCTCCCTGCAATATCCCGTATCCATGCCAAGCACCTGTCTGGCACAGCCGAGGAAGGCGAACCCGTCTGCGCTGTCCGCTTCGAAATACCTGTTTGCACAGGGGTAAGGAACTGCCCCGACCATAGCCATAAGGTGTGGCAGGGTCAGCTTCTCCTTGTCCCTGAAAAGGAAATAACGGTTCCTGGAGAGCTCAATGAGATCCTGAATCCTCATCCGGTTCCACATGGTAGCGCCGATAGCTTTCCAGGACGGTCGGTGCATCGCCCAGCATCCTGACATGTCCCTTTTCCAGCCACAGGACCACATCGCAGTTTTCCACAGTGGTCAACCTGTGGGCGATAATGACGAGCGTCATCTTCTGCTTCAGGGAGTAGATCGTCTGCTGGACGGAGAGTTCGTTTTTCTGGTCAAGGGCGCTGGTCGCCTCATCGAATACGATCAGCTGGGGGTCGTGGTAGAGCGCCCGGGCAATTGCCACCCGTTGCCGCTGTCCGCCGGATATGCGTACACCCCGTTCTCCGATGGGGGTATCGATCCCCCGGGGAAGGTCCGAGAGGAAGTCCATCATGGCGGCCATTTCACAGCATGCCCTCACGCGGTCTCTGTCGATCTCTTCCATGTCGGTGCTGAAGGCCACGTTCTCGGCGAGGCTGCCATCGAAGATGTAAGGCGTCTGAGGGACATAGCCGATGCAGTCAAGCCAGTCCCTGCGCAGCGACCCGTCCAGGATCCTGCCGTCGATCATGACCGTTCCCTCTGAGGGGGAGAGGAGCCCGATGAGGATATCAACGAAGGTGCTCTTGCCGGCACCGGAAGTGCCGATGACGCCCAGGGTCTGGCCTTTGCGGATGGTGAGACTCACATCCCGGAGGGCTTGAGCGTGAGACCCTCTGTAGGTAAAGGAAATGGAGTCCAAGGTGATGGCGCTGTCGAAAACCGGCTTCCTCTCTTTGCAGGTTCCTGCCTCCCTGACGGTGATCGCAGGCTGTGAATCGATCTCCTGGAGGTACTCGAATCCCGTATGGATGTACGGGACCGTCCTCCTGATCTGGGTCATGCCGTTGAGGATCCTGCTGATGGCGGGCATCACCCGCCAGGCGGTCACTGCGAGAAGCGCGATGGTGCCGGTGATCCTGAATGTCGAGCTCTCCATGACAAAATACATGACGCAGATCGAGAAGGTGAGCATGGCCATGCCCACGGTTTCGAGGATCCATCCGGGTATCTGGTTGAATACGAGAAGAGTGGTTTCCAGCCATGCGACATTTCGGACTATCTCATTGAACCTCCTGGTAAATGTCTCCTCCCTGCCATATACCTTGACGTCCTTGATACCGTGGATCGCCTTCGTCACCTGGCGGTTCAAGAGCCAGATCGAGTGCCGTTCCTTTTTTGCCGTGGTGTCGAGGGTGTTTCTGACTCTGGTGAATATGATCAGGGCGCTTCCGCCCAGCACCAGGATCACAAGTATAGAAATGAAGGGCTCAACGATGACCAGGGTGAGCAGCATGATGAGAACGATGAGTACATCGCTCAGCGTCTTCATGGAGGCGTTCAGCAGGTTGCCGAAGTGCTGCCTCCAGGCGACTCCCTGGATGAGATCTGCCGAATTGCGGGAGAGGTGCCATTCATAGGGAAGATGGAGGAATCCGTTGAACAGCTGGTCGCCTATGTAGGAGCTGATATTCACGGAGTACAATTTGGTTGTGTAGGTGACGATGCCGGAAATGATGTTCTTCATGGCGATCAGGACTGTGACTGCAATGCTCATGATCAGGATGAGGCCCTTCATGTTCATGAAATCCTGAAGGTGGAGGAAATTCAGAATGCGGCCGTAGCGGTGGGACTCCAGGATGATTCCAGGGTTGGCTATGGTTGACGCGTATATGGCGAGGAAACCGACGACGAGGGTTTCCAGGCATGCAACGACGATCATGCCGGAGAGCAGCAGCCAGAATCTGTACCGGCGCCTTTTCGGAAGACGGTTCAGGATGCTGAACAGAACGCCGAGGAAACCTTTGTCTTCTTGAGAGACAGTCCCCATGGTCGCAGTTCGATTCCCCCTCGATCAGCCTGAAGCTGTCATCGTGCCATCTCTGCGGGAAATAATGTGGAAATGCCGCAAGAGAGATCGACCTCTTTCACAGCTCCGCCAAGCCGGGTGAAGCCGGCGGGCAGATGTTTTCTCGTGCATGACATATTGAACATGGTTCTGCAGTATACATCGTATTCCGCAGGCGCGGGCTTTATCCATCGCGCCCGGGATGCCGTTCAGTGAGCCGATTATAGCTGCGAACGTATCTGTCCGCAACGATGCTCCATGATACCCTTTCCTTTAACGACTCCTTCTTCTGCAGCAGCATCGGGGCGCTTATCTCTCCGGAAAGGGCCTTCAGAATGTACACGGCCAGGTCCCGCTCGTCGCCGGGCCTGAAGAGATAGCCGTCGTGGCCGTGCGTGACCAGCGCCCTGTTGGCCTCGATGTCCGTCACCACCGGGACCAGGCCCGCGGCCATGGCCTCCAGCAGCGCGACGGACGTGCCGTCGGCCAGCGCGGTGGAGACGAAAACCCGTGACCGTGACGCAAGGCTCGGTATTTCTCGATGCGGGACGTGCCCGAGGAACGTGACACGATCTTCGATACCAAGATCGTGGGCCAGCGACCTGAGGCGCTCATCCTGTGTCCCTGAACCGGCGATGGTGAACTGGGCGTCCGCCGCCTTCTCCAGGACGAGCGGGACGCTCCTGATCAGGGTGGCGGCGTCGTAGACCGGTTCGAGGCTCCGGGAGAAGAGCACGGCCTTTGACGACGGGTTCGGTTGTATGTCGAAGAACACCGGGTCGATCCCGGACGATATGACCTCGGCGTCAGTGAGCCCGGGGATAGACCGCATCGCATCGGATACCACCGTGAGCCTGTCCGAGAGCCTGACAGCAAGGGTGAACAGGATCCGGACCAGACGGTTGTGCCTCACCCTCGTGTCCATGCCCCGGGCCGTGTTGATGACCGGCAGGCCGGTCACGAAGCCGGCGAGCGAGGCGATGAGACCGGTGGGAACGATCCAGTTGCCGTGGATGACGTCGGGCCTGAATGCCCTGATGGCCCCGATGGCCCCGATGAAGCCCGAGGTCATGTACACGGCCATGGCGAAGACCGGGATGGAGTCCATCTGGTTGAGCTGCCTGTCACCGCTGGGATAGCGGAACCTGCGCACGACGATGCCGTGGTCATCCTCGAGCAGAGGGCTTGCGGCAAGGACCCTCGGTGTCAGAACCATGACCTCCACGCCCCTGTCCCCGAGCCCGAGGCAGAGCTCGCGGATGAAGATCCCCCGCTGCGATCCCGGGTGGTCCGGGTACGAGGTCGTGACCATGAGCACCCTCATGGAAGTTGTCCTATATCATCATGAAGGATAAAAACAAGAAGATAGCTGATAAAGTGGAGTTCGCATTCCGCCCGTGGAGCGTGCGGCGAGGCAGAAGTAAAATCGTAATGATGTATTACAAACATACGAAACATGTTGACAACGGCGTGCCGGCAGTGGAATAATACCGTACCATACAGATGTTGTTATGAGTTATTACATCAGGTGTGGGGACGTATTCCCCGGATCCTGCAAGTCTCGATCTGTTCTCGCTGTGGTCCTCCATCACGAGATCGGGGCATAATGGCCCGTCGTGTTTCCAGACGCCAGGTCATACGACAAGAAAAGGCAGGTCGCGTAATCGACATGGAACCCTTACTGTCCGGCATCAAGATCCTCGACTTCACGTACCTCCTCCCCGGGCCCTTCGCCACCATGATCTTGAGCGATCTCGGTGCCGAGGTGCTCCGGGTGGAGTCCCACACCCGCATGGACATGGCCAGGCTCGCCCCGCCCTACGTGGACAGTCAGTGCACGGTCTCGTGCATGCACGCCTTCCTCAACAGGAACAAGAAGTCCATCGCGCTCGACCTGAAGTATCCGGAGAGCATCGCCATCATCAAACGCCTCATCGCGGAAATGGGCTACGACGTGGTGATCGAACAGTTCCGGCCCGGTGCCATGGAGCGCCTGGGCCTGTCGTATGAGACGCTCTCCGGGATCAACCCGGGACTCATCTACTGCTCCATCACGGGCTACGGGCAGACCGGTCCCCTGCGCGACAGGGCGGGCCACGACATCAACTACCTCTCCTTAGCGGGCGTCATGAGCTACTCCGGATCGAGGGAGACGGGCCCGGGCATCATGGGTATCCAGGTGGCGGACGTGGGGTCGGGCTCCAACAACGCTGCCATCGGGATCCTGGCCGCCGTCATCGGCCGGATGAAGACGGGCAGGGGGCAGCACATCGACGTGTCCATGACCGACGGCATGTTCCCCTACCACGTGGTGAGCGCACTGGGATGCCTGGTGGGCGGGGCAGAGCCGGCCTACGAGACCGAGATCCTCAACGGCGGGTCCCTGTACGGTTTCTATGAGACCAGAGACGGCCGCTACCTCTCCTTTGGAGGCCTGGAGCCCCAGTTCCTGAGCGCATTCCTGCAGGCCCTGGGGCTCGGTCACTATATCGCCAGGCTCCTGGAACCCGATATCAACGGCGAACTGAAGGACCGGGTCACGGAGGTCATCCGTTCGCAGGACCTGTCCCACTGGGTGCAGGTGTTCAGCGGGGTCGACGCCTGCGTGGAGCCGGTGCTGAGCGTCCTCGAGGCGACCTCGAGCCCCCACGCGCAGGCGCGCGGGATCGTGGTGGAGGTGCCAGGGCCCGACGGATCGCCCATCCCTCAGGTGGCCGCCCCCATCAAGTTCTCTGGATACGAGCCCGCCTACGACCGGGCCGGACCGGCCCTCGGGCAGGACACGGCGGACGTGCTGAAGTCCCTCGGCATGACCGGGGATGACATAGCTGATCTGAAAGCGAAGGGAATCATCGGC
>Ga0208040_1004890_pt1 | contig 9983 bp, 10 predicted proteins | sample AD_UKC083_MetaG_FD_184431 | JGI IMG/M metagenome (GOLD analysis project Ga0208040, IMG submission 184431) | Active sludge microbial communities of municipal wastewater-treating anaerobic digesters from USA - AD_UKC083_MetaG (SPAdes) (version 2) | ecosystem: Engineered > Bioreactor > Anaerobic >... | reverse complement strand
AATGACGAGCCGGTGTATATCGTTCGCCGCTTGACTCCGGTGGAGTGTGCCCGTTTGCAAGGATTCCCGGACTAGTGGTGCGCCGACCTTGCGATTCCTGAACCGACCCGATTCGGATATTGCATTCTGGTCTGAGGTCTGGGAAACGTGGCGCAGTGTCACAAATCCCAAGGGCAAGCCGAAAACGGAAAAGCAGATCCGAAAATGGCTGGCTGACTCGTACACCGATTCCGCAGAATACAAGCTGTGGGCAACGGCGTGGCTCTGCCTTGCACTTATTTCGTGCTTTCCGGCATCGCATGGGCGGCGCAGAATTCTAAGACCCATGCAGCAAATTGTGAACAGACCTGCAAATAAAAGTCAAGGGGTAAAATGAAAGTTTCACATAACTTTCACAGAAGAAATAACAGGCATGACAATAAGACCGCCGAAGCGGTCTGAAAATCGAAATGCAGTTGTATCCGACCGGCAACCTTGACAGAACATCATAAAAATGCTGTTTGTGTCGTGCCGACGGTGAGGAACTCATGAATAGATGAAGTCAGTCACCGTCGGGGTAGCCATTGTAGCATTTTTATGATAACCTGTCAAGGTCAAGCGGCTGCGCCGTGCCTGCGTTTTGCCTCGGGTTCAGAATCTATGAATAGACGCTATTCCTTCGGCATTACTTCTTTTACTCTCGCATAATAAATGCGAAGAAATTTACGGGCAGCAGCAATCATGTAGACTTTGTATGGCTTTCCTTCAGCACGTTTCCTGTCAAGGAATTGGTATATTGGCTCGTCGGCAGGCTGCCGCTGGAGATAGATCGTCATGATCAGAAATAGAGTTTTGCGCAGTGCGGGAGAGCCACGTTTTGAGATATGTCTGGATTTAGGATCCTCTTTTCCAGATTGATTCGGCGGCGGATCAATGCCAGCCAACGCTACCAGAGATTTACTGCATTTCAGTTTCGTGACATCTCCGATTTCAGCAATGAGCTGTGAACAGGTTACTTTGCCGACAGCAAATAGGTTCATGACTGTATCGTATTCCGGAAGCTGAGAGGCAAGGATATCCATTTCGGAATGGAGTGTCCATAACGCTTCGAGCGTGGAATTGAGGAGTTTTGCAGATTCGGAAACTACCGTCTTGACTGCATCTGTCATTGGCAATGTGCTGACCAGCGTCCTTGCATATGCATGAATCTTTTCTGCGTTGGACTCGCTGTATTTGTATCGTTCCTTCTTACACCAGCCCTGATACTTGGTCTTGAATGCAGATAATGATAGCTTTGCTACAGAATCTACATGTGGAAATTTTAGGACGAAATCCACCCATTTCTCATGACCATCTGACTCTCTGCGTGGCGAAGTGAAAAGAGTATTGGCATTTGGAAAACAGCAGTCTAGCAGCGCAATCAGGCTGTTTTTTTGCATCACAAGAATCTTATTTAACTTGATACATTGCCGATTCATGACCTTCAGTGTTTGACGAACAGTCTCAGCGGGTATGTATTCACGCAGCTTCATCCATTTGTCAAGAGTAAATGATGCAATTTTCAGTGCATCGATTCGGTCCGTCTTGACTTTCCTGACACGGTTTGTATCATAGTCATTTATCAGCAAAGGATTGACTACGGACACGAATATACCTGCATTATGGAGTGCATCTGCAATTGGCTCATAGTATGTGCCAGTGTACTCCATGACAACTTTCGTTTCACCTGACAGTGATTTGATAAATTTCACAAGTTCTTTCAGATCACCATCTGTGTGAATCACATCAAAAGGTTCAGCTATTACAACTCCAAAGGGCTGGATCACTGCCACCGTGCTCTTTCCTTTGGATACGTCAATTCCAACTGCGTTCATAAATCTCTCCTACGATAAAATTTGTAATCGGTAACTCCACACTTTACTTATTACCTATTCTGTCTACTGAGTGATGCGAGCGCACATCGGTTGGCTCTACCTGCAAAAACGAACGCTGTAATGAAAGCATGGATGACAGTCTGTTCAGCGGGCGTGTTGTCCCAGATTGATACTCGTCAGTCCAATTACTGCTTTCATTATAGCTTAAGTAATAAGGGCGTGTAAACCTTTACTGGATGCAAAGGACTTACCGACTAAATATATTATAGTAGACTGATACTAAATCAGTTGTTCTGCCGCAGGGCTTCTTTCTATTCTGTACTATGCACAATCTCATGGGCGGATATGCCCTGTACATTCTCCGTTTTACAGTCTTGCATTTCGGGGCAAAAGACGGTAATATGTGACTACGAAAACGCCGCAGCCTAATGCACAAGGCGGAGGGGCGGTGACAAAAACGGAGGTTTTAATATGGAAATCAAGTACAATATCGAAAAGAGCCAGCGCAAGGCACTGGCACAGAAAATCGCAGACATAATCGGGGCGGATGTTAGATATGCAGGCGTTCCGAGCTGTGCCTACGAGATTGACATCTTCACACTGAGCAAAGATGCAGTCCTCAGCTTTACTGACCGCAGCGACACCGAAATCGTGGAGAAGGTGCTGAACGGGCTTGCAGAGGCGGGCTACACCAGCGAGACAGTCACACCGCCGGAGGGAACGGATGCGGCAGAAGCAGATGAGCCGGAGGAAGCCGATGCAGAGCCGGAACCGACCGAGCCGCACAGCGGATTCCCGCTGAACGCAAGCATCAGCTTTCCACTTGCCGACCACACGGTGCAGAGCCTTACCAACCTCATTTGCATGATCCACTCCCGCGGCGCGCTGCTCAGCAAGGCGACCGGCGGAAACTTCTCCGCAGACAAGAGTCTTGCAGATGAGATCGGCAAGCACGAGTTCCGCAGCGTCCACGAGCTGATCGCTTTTATCAGAGAATGGGGTGAAACGAATCCTCCGCTGACCGGCATTTTCTTTGACAGCGACAAGCTCACCTTTGACGGCTTCGGTGAGGCGCAGGATGCTGACCATGTGCAGACCTTCATGAAGCTCGCCGGAGCGATGAACCGCATGGCGCTGACGCAGAAGCGCGTGCAGGCAAAGGATGTGGATGACAGCAACGAGAAGTATTCGCTCCGCGTCTGGCTGATCCGCCTTGGACTGAACGGAGCAGACTGCAAGGCAGACCGAAAGCTCCTGATGGAGAACCTTTCCGGTCATTCAGCTTTCCGCAACGATGCGGAGCGTGAGCGTTGGGAAGCAAAGCAGAAGGCAAAGCGTGAAGCCGCAAAGGAAGCCCGGACTACCGAGGAGGATGAAAACGATGCTGTTTCCGAATGAACGACAGCTCCTAGCCCTGCGGGAGCGTTATCCCGCAGGCACACGCATCCGCCTGAACCATATGGATGATCCGTATGCACCGGTTCCGGACGGAACGGTCGGCGAGGTTCAGTATGTTGACGACGCCGGCAACATCCACATGGTCTGGAAGAACGGCAGGACGCTTTCGCTGATCGAGGGCGTGGACGATTTCACCATTATCACCAATGACAAGGAGGAAGGAAAATGATTTACTTAGCCTATGGCTCAAACCTTCACATCGGGCAGATGCAGCGGCGCTGCCCCACAGCCGAAGTCCTCGGCACGAGTACGCTCCACGGCTACCGGCTGGTATTCAACGGTGTGGCAACTATCGAACCCGATCCCGACCGCAGCGTTCCCGTTCTGCTCTGGGACATCAAGCCCGCCGATGAGATTCCGCTTGACCGCTACGAGGGCTACCCGCACCTTTACCGCAGGGAGAGTGTGCAGGTCGAGCTGAACGGCAAGACGGTCGATGCGATGGTTTACATTATGAACAGCAAAGGAGTCCGACCGCCCGACAATTTCTACTACGGCATTATTCGGCAGGGATATGAAATGAACGGGCTGGACATTGCCTTTCTGGAACAGGCTCGGCAGGAATCGCTTAACGACCGCTGATCGCGCCACGTTCACCTGTGTGGGGCTTTGCGTGATATAATCCCCTTAGAGTAGACAGAACAAAAAACACTAAGGAGGATATAGTATGCCAAGAAATGCAAAATTAACAGATGAAGAGAGAATGTCAGCGGTACAGGAATATTTGGACGGAAAAGGAACGCTGCCGGGAATTGCCCAAAAGTATGGTGTCAGTTATTCAGAGTTCAGACGGCTCGTTCTTCGCGCTAAATCAGAGGGAATTGAGTCCATAAAGATTCGCACTTCATCAAAAAAATACTCAGAAGCTGTCAAGAAGATGGCAGTCAGTGATTATTTGTCCGGCAAGGGAAGTCAGGATGAAATATGTCTAAAGTATAAAATTAGCAGCAGATCTATTTTAAGGCGATGGATAAAGTGCTATAATAGTGATATGAACAATGAAGAGCGGAAAAGCTCGGAAAGAGGAAATATCATGAAAAATGGCAGGAAAACCACACAAGAAGAGCGAATGGAGATTGTATTGTACTGCATAGAAAACGGCAGGAACTACAATCTCGCAATGGAGAAATATGGCGTATCTTATCAGCAAATTTGCTCATGGGTACGAAAATATGAAACCAAGGGAGCAGACGGATTAATCGACCGTCGTGGTAAGCGTAAAACTGTAGATGAAATGACCGAAATGGAGAAACTTCAGATGGAGGTCAAGATACTGCAAGCGAAGCTGAGAAATCAGGAAATGGAGAATCAACTGTTAAAAAAACTCAGGGAACTGAGAGGGGGTGGTCATTAAATGGAGTTAGAAATGAAGATAAATATCTTGCTGTCAAATATCTGAATGAAACCGAAAAATATCCCATTCAAAAACTTTGTGATATCGTTCATATAGCTCGTTCAGCTTATTACAAGTGGCTGAGAAGAACGCCGAGTCACAGGCAACAGGAAAATGAGCAGCTTGTTGATTGGATCAAGCAGCACTATGAAGAGCATAATGGAATATTGGGGTATCGTCAGATGACAGTTGTGATCAATCGGGAACATGAGGTACATTACAATAAGAAACGAATTTATAGACTGATGCAGATGCTGCATCTGAAATCGGTCACCCGTGTCAAGAAGTATACATATATCCCATCAACACCGCAGATTACAGCCGAAAATATTCTGAACAGAGATTTTCACGCAGATAAGCCAAATGAGAAGTGGCTCACTGATGTGACGGAGTTCAAATATTATGTTGGACCGGTCATCAAGAAACTTTATCTGAGCGCTGTTCTTGACTTGTATGACAGGCGTATTGTCGCATTCAAGATTGGGGACAGCAATAACAACGAACTTGTGTTTTCCACATTTGATGAAGCTGTTAAACTGAATCCTGATGCTCATCCGATTTTCCACAGCGACAGAGGATTTCAGTATACCAACAAAATATTCCACCAGAAACTTGTCGATGCCGGAATGATACAGAGCATGTCCAGAGTTGGCAGATGTATTGACAACGGACCGATGGAGGGCTGGTGGGGAATACTTAAATCTGAGATGTATTATCTGCGCAAGTTTACGGATAGGGAAAGCCTAATTGCGGCGATTGAAGAATACATCAGATACTACAATACTGCTCGATACCAGATCAAGCTGAGTTGTATGACACCAATAGAGTACCACAATGCGTATGCTGCATAATCGGGCGGGCGTTGCGGCAAGCCACTTTCTCCGTTCGTCGCTTCGCTCCTCTCTGCGAAAGTGGCTTGCCAATTGATGCTAATAACAAAGCAGCCTGCACAAATTGCACAGATTGCTTTTGGTCACTTCATAGAATATTTTTGTTTTTTTCTCTGTCCACTTGACAGGGGGCGGGTCACAGCTGCCCCGTTTCGGGTTCTGCCCCACACGGCGCGTTTCTGCGCGATTTACGACAAGGCATAATTTGTACAACAATCAGCGAAAAACAGGCATTATGATCTGTACATTCACCCGCTTGATAAGCTCCGAAGGGTATGGTAATATGTGACACAACGGAGGCGGATGCCGCCAAATACCCGAACGGAGGACGATAACATGAGCAAGAAGAGATACTACCTCGCATACGGAAGCAATCTGAACCGCAAGCAGATGCAGATGCGATGCCCAGGCGCAAAAGTGGTCGGGACTGCACTGCTGGAAGGCTACGAGCTGCTGTTCAAAGGCAGCAAGACCGGATTCTACCTGACCATCGAGCCGAAGGCAGACGGTGTTGTTCCGGTCGCAGTCTGGGAGGTCACTGCGGAGCACGAGTGAATGCTCGACCGCTACGAGGGCTGCCCTGTATGCTACTATAAGAAAGAGATCAGCCTCCCGGTGCGCAGAGCTAAAAGCGGAAGAACGGTGCAGACGAACAGTTTTGTGTACATCATGCAGGAGAAACGCAGGCTCGGCGAACCGACACCGAGATACTTCTGGACCTGCGTGCTCGGCTACCGTTCATTCGGCTTCGATCCCGAATTCCTCTACGAAGCCTACGAGCGCAGCACAAGGCATCTGTACCGATAAGAAAAGCGGCGGATCGGCAGGGCTGTGACCCTGCCTTCCGACCGCTGATTATATACTACCCCGGGGCTCCCGAAAATGAGAGATCCTATTCCATCGTACCCAAGTATACCATAAAAATGCAAGTCTTTCAAGTATGTAAAATCACCAGAGATTCGGGAAAAATACACTCGAATGGGGCCTGCGGACAAAAAGTTGGACACTAAAATTTGTTGTATCCAGGCTATTTTGCCCGCAAAAATAGCAATTGTATATTGTAATTTTTCAATATTCAGCTATTCAAAGCCCTGTTTGAGAGAAATGGAATACCGATGGAAGCACGGTATTCAATAGGACTTTTGTAGCCGAGTTTTTGTTTGATTCGCTTTTCTCTGAACCAATAAAGATAATCATTCAGAAAACAGATAAATTCATCTATGGAAACATCTTTCCAATCACGCCCATAGTAGATAGCGTTTTTGATTACACCGAAGAAACCCTCGCACGCCGAGTTGTCAGGCGAACACCCCTTTTTAGACATGGATCGAGTTAGATGGTATTTTTCCATTCTTTCAATCCAGCCCGGCCATCGGTAATGTGATCCTCGATCAGAATGAACAATAGGATGTTCATCTTCTTTCAGTGAGAGAACAGCGCTATCAAGCATAGAATTGACCATATCTGCATCAGGTGATGTCCCAATCACCCAGCTGACAGGCATCCCGTCAAAACAGTCTATAATTGGCGAGAGATACACTTTGCCTGCAGGAATGGAGAACTCTGTAATATCAGTCAGCCACTTCAAATTAGGCTTCTGCGCATGAAAATCACGCTCAAGTAAATTAGGCACTGCCGGTGTAATTTCTCCTGCATAAGAAGAATACTGTTTAGCCCTTTTTTGATACACCTTCAACTCTTCCTGTTTCATGATGCGGCGTACTCTTTTTTCGGAAATACGAATTCCCATTTCTGACAAAACAGCGTGAATGCGCCGATATCCGTATTCCTCATGATTTTCCAGAAAGGCTTGTTTGATATGCTCTCTGAACGCATCATCCCGATCAGGCTGGGAGATTGCCTGATGCTGATAGTAATAGCTGCTTTTCGATATATCCAGCATCTCAAAAAGATCGCCAAGACGATATTTTTCTTTTAAGGCATCAATCACTATCGTCTTCTCACGATTGCTCATCGTTTTCAGATTGATGCCTCCGAATTTTTTTAGCATGATACCTGCAACTTCAAGGGCATCACGTTCCATTTGCAGCCTTTGTATTTCTTGCTGTAATCTTGCACGCTCTTCTGCAAGCGCAGCATTCTCCGCCATAAGCTGTTCTATACTTTCGTAGATCTCGTCATAAGTCGGTTCTTTTTTGTTTCCGTGTTTACTCATTCTTTCCTTAAACTCCTTACTGAGCAAAACGGCTGCTGCTTTTTTTATGGTATTAGGAGCTATATGATATTTTTGTCCTATTGATACGAGGTTGCTCTCATTTGTGCAGAACTCTATTGCCGCTTTGATAAAATCCTCTTTGGTATATTCTATCATATACGGCGAAATTTCACAAGCCTTTTCTCGCTCTTTTTCTGCTGCTATTACCCACAATCTAAGCTGGGCCGATGATGGGTATCCAAGTTTATCTGCGGCATCTTGATAGCTACCCTTATTATCATGATAAAACTGAACTGCGGCAGCTTTTTCTTCTTCGGTATAGTATATGCGCTCAGGTTTGACCCTTTTTTTATGCAATTTCCCGTTTTGCTGGTACTCATGAATCCACTTGTAGAGTTCCTTTGAACTGGGGTATCCGAGCACTCGCAGCGTTTCACTGACTGACTGTGTTCGCAAATATGTCTCAATCGCTTTCTTTCGTTGCTTGTAACTGTACATTGATTTGTGCACTCCTTACGTCCAACTTTTTGTCCGCAGGCCCTCCTTGTGCACATAATACCCTCTAATATAAAGATATGAAAAAAATATTTGTCGGCCCGAAGGAAGTGTCATTAAAAAATACAAGCTTTTTTGATGCTTCTGTCAATTTGATTGGTAGTAGTAAGAATAATAATATTTCTTATAGTGAAGAAAGGCAATTTGAATTTTGGAATCCAGATAATGCGGAAAGAGAAATTAAAATATACAATGAACTTCTGAAGAAGATCTCAGAACCTGCGGAAGTGATGGGATATAATCCTAATCTTTTAAGATGCTGTGATATTCCCGATCATATGAAGCTGATTTGTATTAATGATATCAGTCTTATTGATATATTTGACGATAAGATAAAGACACGCAGTTTTTTTAGTGGTATAGTTCCTATTTTAAACTATACCACCTTAAAAGGTTCTGAATTCAGTTATAAAGAGCTTGCTCACAATGGGGAAACTCTGGTCGTTCAGCTTCCTTACGGTGGAGGAGGTTCAAAAACGTTTTTATGCTCTGTTGATAATTATAAAGAGATCGAGAAAAAATGTGATAATTCTGAGATTTATTCTGTTTCTGTATATCAACGTGGTTGTCAGGATTACAATATACATTGTATTGTTGGGAAGGAGCAAATATTATTATTTGCTCCATCAATGCAGGTATTGGAAATATCCGATAAGATCGAATATGATGATTCGGATTATAATCTTGATCTTCCTGTTGATTTAAAAGGTAAAATGCGTGAGTATTCTTTATGTATCTGTAAAAAACTCCAAGAAAAAGGATATTGCGGAGTTGCTGGAATAGATTATATTTATTTTGGCGGTGAACTGTATTTTATCGAAATAAATCCACGTTTTCAAGGTTCCACAGTATATTTGGAAGAACTCCTTAATAAAAGCAATTTACCTTCTATCTATGATTATAATTATCGCGCTTTTAATAATTATGAAATGCTAGATACAAAAAATATGATAGGTTCTATTATGATATAGTATACTATCAGCAGAAAGGAAATATTACGATGTTTGAACACATATATTGTATTCCTACGCATAGAGTTATTGATAATCCTAATCTTAATGATTTCTTCCTTGAAGTAAGATATGCAAATACTATAAAGAAAAATATCCCTTTGGTTATTTTTGAAGATAACGATAAGCAGATCAATAAAGAGCTTATTTCTGAGTATTCAAAAAAATACAGAGATGTTAAAGTAGTTTATATTACCAGGAAAACTACAAAAAAAGTTTACGATATTATCAAAGGCATGCTTTCCGATAAAGCTGCTGAATGTTTCAACCTTATTTACCCGAATAATCGTGTGAATTATGGAAATGTTTTGAACCGTATTTTTATTTTTTCAGATCTTATGGGTGCAGATTATATTACAAGAAGAGATTCTGATATTCTTATTGAAGTTGATGAAAATGGTGAAAAAGTGTTTCCTATTAAATATGAATTAGATCTTCTTGGAAAAAAGAATAATGATAATTTGGATATAATTATCTGCGGTGGCGGATATAAGGGTGAGTATAGTATTGATATAGGAAGCTTCGTAGACGATGATGACTATAGTAAAGTTAAGAAAATGTTTACCTGCATATCTATCCCAGAAGAATTTCATGACGAAATTATTGAAAAAGATATTCTTCAGATATGTGATGATCAACCTGATGTCG
>Ga0208040_1004887_pt1 | contig 9988 bp, 8 predicted proteins | sample AD_UKC083_MetaG_FD_184431 | JGI IMG/M metagenome (GOLD analysis project Ga0208040, IMG submission 184431) | Active sludge microbial communities of municipal wastewater-treating anaerobic digesters from USA - AD_UKC083_MetaG (SPAdes) (version 2) | ecosystem: Engineered > Bioreactor > Anaerobic >... | reverse complement strand
AATTTGCCGCAGTAGGCTTTATGGTTTTTGGATGCGGTGTTGAAATGGCCGGCATCACGGTTTCACGCGGTATTGTTAAATGGTTCAGGGGCAAAGAAATGGCGTTGGCAATGGGATCAGAAATGGCTTTAGCCCGTCTTGGTGTGGCTACCTGCATGATTTTCTCTCCGGTTATCGCACGTTCCTTTGGTTCAGTTGATGTTTCCCGTTCGGTGGCTTTCGGAGTGATTCTATTGATGATTGCCCTCATCATGTTTATAGCGTATTTCTTCATGGACAAAAAACTTGATGCGCAAACCGGCGAAGCAGAAGAAAAAGACGATCCGTTCCGGATTCGCGATATCGGCAAAATCCTGTCCAGCACCGGTTTCTGGCTTGTAGCTTTGCTCTGTGTTTTGTATTATTCTGCCATTTTCCCTTTCCAGAAATATGCCGTTAATATGCTGCAATGCAACCTGACCTTTACTGAAATACCCGCAGACTCATTTTGGGCATCAAATTCGGTAACGGTTGTTCAGTACCTAATTATGCTTATTGTGGCTGCAACTGCTTTCATGAGTAATTTCTCAAAGAGAAACAAACAAATTGTGCTGCTGACAATTTCAATTATTACTCTCCTTATCTTCTGCTATATGGCATACAAACGTCAATCTGCCGAATCAATCTTTGCGGTATTCCCATTGTTAGCTGTAGGAATTACCCCAATTCTGGGAAAATATGTGGATAATAAAGGTAAAGCAGCCTCCATGCTTATGCTGGGATCTATCCTGCTTATTGTTTGTCATTTAACTTTTGCATTTATTTTGCCAATGTTCAAGGGTAGTAACATAGGTGGCGTTATCGTTGCTTTTATCACCATCTTGATTCTGGGATCCTCTTTCTCTTTGGTCCCGGCATCGTTGTGGCCAAGCGTTCCAAAACTTGTTGATAAAAAAGTTATCGGTTCTGCTTATGCATTGATTTTCCTGATCCAAAACATCGGCTTATGGCTTTTCCCGCTGCTGATTGGCAAAATCTTAAATGCATCCAATCCCGATATTGCACAAGCATTGATTGATAAGACTATGACTCCCGAAGTTGCAGCCGTTTCGTACAATTACACCAATCCGCTCTTAATGCTTGCCCTGCTTGGCGTTGCAGCATTGATTCTGGGATTAATATTAAAAATGGTTGATAAGAAAAAAGGATACGGCCTTGAATTACCAAACATTCAAAAATAAACCATAACAATGTTTTTTTCAGAAAGTTGCTCTAAAAACAGGGCAACTTTCTTTTTTTATATCGTTTTCATGAAAATTTTAATCGTTTCCGCCACAATTGCCGAAATACAACCCTTACTCAACAGCCTCGGAATCACTGTTGAAAAAAACAAAAACTATTATCATTCCCGCATTGCTTCTCACGAGGTCAGCGTACTGATAACAGGCCCGGGCATGGTTGCCACGGCCTTTCATCTGGGCGAAATCAATCTGCAAAATTTCGATTTTGCCCTGAATGCCGGCATAGCCGGAAGCTTTACCAATGACCTGGCCATCGGAGAACTGGTTCATATTACCACCGATTGTTTTGCAGAACTTGGCGCCGATTACGGGGACAACTTTATTCCGCTTTGCAAACTGGAATTTGCTACTGATTTGCCGGACGCGATATTTAACGAACAAGGCGAAATCGTAAACCCTACCACCTGCGGGAATCCCAAACTCCGTGAAGTGAAATCTGTAAAAGGAATCACCGTGAATACCATTAACGGCGAGGCCCATCGCATCGAAAAAATAAAACGCATCTTTGCCCCCGACACCGAAAGTATGGAAGGAGCGGCCTTTTTGTACGCTTGTATCAAAAAGAAAACACCCTGTTTTCAGTTACGTACCATTTCCAATTACATCGAGCCGCGCAACCTCAACCGATGGAATATCCCTTTCGCCATAGCCAACCTGAACCGGCAATTACCGGAAATTATCAGCGCATTCTAAAAATTTTTTTAATCTTATTCGACTAATGAACTTTTTAGCAATACTTTTGCATTCAAATTTCAGAGTTCAGAATTAAGAATTCAGAATTAGGGGAATCGGTTTCCGGCTTCCCTTCTGACTTCTGACTTCTGATTTCTGACTTCTGACTTCTAACTTTTGACTTCTAACTTCTAACTTTTTACTTCTAACTTCTAAAATCCTCCTTCCCCATGTCTTACATCATAAAGCTCGGCTTTTCACCCTGTCCTAACGATACTTTTATTTTTGACGCCCTTATCAATAATAAAATTGATACCGAAGGCATTGATTTTATCTGCGATGCCGAAGATATAGAAGCGCTGAACCAGCGTGCTTTTGAAGAGGATCTGGACATGACCAAGGTTAGTTTTCATGCTTTTTTACACCTTGCCGACAAATATCAACTGCTCAGTTACGGTAGCGCCATGGGCAACAACTGCGGGCCCCTGCTGATAGGCCGCAAAAACTACTCCGACGAAGAAATCAACAAACTCACCATCGCCGTACCCGGAAAATACACCACAGGGGCTTTTCTGTTAAACTTTGCCTACCCCGAAGTGTCGGATGTTCATGAAATAATTTTCAATAAAATTGAAAACAAAATCTTGAAAAACATCGTTGATGCCGGAGTTATTATTCATGAAACACGGTTTACTTACCAGGATAAAGGACTGGTGAAACTTTGCGATCTGGGTGCTTTTTGGGAACAAAAAACCGGATTCCCCATACCGCTCGGCGGTATTGTCGTCCGCAGGGATATGCCCGCCGAACTAAAGGCCAGGCTCAGCCGGATAATGAAATCCAGCGTAGAATATGCCTTCGGGCATCCCGAATCATCAAAAGATTTTATCAGAGAACACTCTGTTGAAATAGATGAGGAGGTCATCAGAAAACATATAGAACTGTATGTGAACGACTACACCTTATACCTCGGGGAAAAAGGCCGTGAAGCCATAACTTTTTTGTTTGAATACGCGAGCAAAAATAAAATCATCGAAAGAATTCCTGACAATATATTCTTTGAAGAATAAGACTTATTGAAAATTATTCCCGTTTCGCAACAAATTTCGACCGCTTCTGTTTTCCCATAAACCCAATTTAAGCAATAGAATTGTTTAATGCGTAATTGATTCCAACTTAATTAAACTAACTGTATTTCAATAAATTGTAAGTTTAATAAGATATCGGCATTTATCAAAACATTTTATTTTTTCGTAGAAAAAAAGTGCGTTGGCCTGCCCAGACGGCGGGCCAGCGTTGGCGTGAATCAGAAAATATTTGAAAATCTTCAAAGGCCCCGCAGATTGCGGGGTTTCCCGACGCATGTCGTCGGGCCTACTTTGATTAGATTTTCAATATTTTCTGAGAGCGGGCTGAAGCATTGTCTGGGCTGTCATTTTCTTTGGTTCATTTCTTTTGGACAAGCAAAAGAAATGAACGCACAAATCATGGCTAAATCATTTTAAAAGTTAGATGATTTATTCTACTTTTTCAAAGTCTTGAAATGCGGGATAAATGTTTTTTATAAGTATCTTTGTGAAAAATAATTTTGATATGGGAAACACCAAAGAAGCCGAAAAAGACCGCAAAGTTGTGGTGGGTATTACGCATGGCGATTTTAATGGCATCAGCTACGAAATCATTATCAAGACACTGATGGAACCACGCATCCTCGAAATATGCACCCCTGTAGTATATGGCTCGTCAAAAATTGCTTCTTATTACCGCAAAGCGCTAAACTACAACGACATTAATTTCAATTTGGTAAAAAAAGCCGAACTGGCGAGTTCAAAACGCCAGAACATCGTGAATGTTACCGAACAGGAAGTAAAAATCGATATCGGCGAATCCACCGAAATCGCCGGAAAACTTTCTCTTATGGCCCTCGATATGGCTACCAGCGATTTGAAAAACAATCATATTGACGTGTTGCTTACCGCTCCCATCAACAAGAAAAATATTCAGTCCGGCGATTTCCATTTTAAAGGACATACGGAATATCTTGCCGAACGCTTCAATGCTTCGAATTATCTGATGATGATGGTGGCGCCCGACCTGCGGATAGGTTTTGTAACAGGCCATGTTCCTATAAAAAACATTTCGGATACGCTTACCGAAGAACTCATCCTGCGCAAACTGATAGTGATGAACAACTCGCTGATACGCGACTTTGGTATTGACAAACCAAAAATCGCCCTGCTGGGCCTGAACCCCCACTCGGGAGACAGTGGCGTTATCGGCAACGAAGAAACCAGCGTGATTATCCCGGCCATGAAAAAAGCCCAATCCGAAAATATTCTTTGTTTTGGCCCGTATCCTCCCGACGGATTTTTTGGCTCGCTCAAATACCGGCAATTTGATGGTGTACTGGCCATGTATCACGATCAGGGCATGATAGCATTTAAAATCATTGCCTTTAACGAAGGTGTTAACTATACCGCCGGACTGCCTGTTGTCAGAACTTCTCCTGCTCATGGAGTAGCTTACGATATTGCCGGAAAAAACATTGCTAGCCCCGAATCGTTCCGCAATGCGATGTACCTTGCCTGTGATATTTTTACAAATCGCAATAACTACGACTTACTGAAAGCCAATCCGCTTAAAATAAGTTCACACAAACAATCCGATACAGATTCGGAAAAAGATAACTAACACTGTTCTTTTCATGCCCTCCTATACCATATCAGAAATTGCGTCTATTGTAAATGGTACGCTTTCAAACAATCTCCCCGACGACTATCCCATCAGACACCTGCTCATTGACAGCCGAAAGGTAACTTCTGCCGATAATGCATTGTTTTTTTGCCTGGTCACCAAAAAAAATAACGGGCACAACTACATTCCGGAACTCTATGAAAAAGGAATCCGGTATTTCATGGTGTCATCATTGCCCGAAAACCAGGAAAACTACGCAAACGCCAGGTTCGTATTAGTCAGCGACACGCTGGTTGCGCTGCAAGCTCTTGCCACTCATAACCGCCTTCGGTTCAACATCCCTGTTATCGGCATCACAGGCAGTAACGGCAAAACCATTGTTAAAGAATGGTTGTTTCAATTGCTGTCGCCCGATAAAAATATTGTTCGCAGCCCCAAAAGTTACAACTCACAGGTCGGGGTGCCGTTATCGGTATGGCAAATGCAACCCGAACACGAACTGGCCATTTTTGAAGCGGGAATTTCGGAACCGGAAGAAATGAAAATCCTGCAACCGATTATTAGTCCCACTATCGGTATCTTTACCAATATTGGCACCGCCCACGATAAAAACTTTCTGAATGTCAGGCAAAAAATCGGTGAAAAACTAAACCTCTTCCGACGCATCGAAACCCTCATTTATTGTTCGGATAACTATGATATCCAGGAACGTATAATTAAATCCGGCATTCAACCTCAAAAATGTTTTTTTTCCTGGGGCTCCAAACACAAAGCCGATTTGACCATAAAAAGCATTGAAAAAAATCAAAACCATTGCATAATCTCTGCGGTTTATAAATCAGAAAATATCACGGTACAAATTCCCTTTACCGATGACGCCTCCATAGAAAATGCCATACATTGCTGGGCGTTAATGCTTTATCTGGACTATCCTCACGAAACCATCGCCGCCAGATTAGCCCTGCTGACACCCGTGGCAATGCGTCTCGAGCTGAAAGCCGGCATAAACAACTGTTCTGTTATTAACGACAGCTATAGTTCGGACCTCAATTCGCTGAACATCGCCCTGGATTTTATGTGTCAGCAAAAACAGCACAGCAAAAAAACCGTGATTTTGTCGGATATCCTGCAAAGTTCCCTTACGGATCACGAACTCTATGGTGAAATAGCTAACCTGTTGGTATCTAAAGGGGTAACGCGTTTTATCGGTATCGGGCCTTCTATTTCGAAAAACGAAAAGCTTTTCCCGATGGAAAAGTCATTTTTTATTGACACCGATGCCTTTCTGGCAAAAGTTCCCGGGTCGGCATTCCATAACGAAACAATACTTATCAAGGGCGCACGTATCTATGCTTTCGAGCAGATAAGCCGTATGTTGCAGCAAAAATCGCATGAAACGCTTCTGGAAATTAACCTAAACGCTCTTATTCATAACCTGAATTTTTACCAGAACAAACTTAAAAAAGGCACCAAAGTCATGGCGATGGTAAAAGCCCTTTCATACGGAAGCGGCGGCTACGAAATTGCCAACGTATTGCAATACCACAACATTGATTACCTGGCTGTGGCTTACGCTGATGAAGGCATAGAACTCCGCAAGGCTAAAATTACCACCCCTATCATGGTCATGAACCCCGAAGAAGAAAGTTTTGACCTGATGAAAAAGTTCAGTCTTGAACCGGAAATATACAATTTTCGCACGCTCACGCTGCTCATCGAATCCATCACCGCCTACGAATCAAAAGAGCCTTACAAAATGCCGGTGCACATAAAAATAGACACCGGTATGCACCGCCTGGGTTTTTTACCTGATGAAATTGACAAGTTGTTGGCTGTGCTTAAACAAAACGATAGTATTATTGTCCGGTCGGTGTTTACGCACCTGGCGGCCAGCGAAAACAACAACGAGGATGAGTTTTCGCGGCAACAAATAAAGACACTCGAAACGGTTTGTGCACGTATGAAAGAAGAAATCAAAACCCCGTTTATGATGCACGTGTTGAACTCTGCCGGAATTTCCCGCTTTCCTGAGGCACAATTCGATATGGTTAGGTTGGGAATAGGGCTGTACGGCATTTCATTTTCGGAAGAAGAACAACAGTATCTGCAGAATGTCAGCAGCCTGAGTTCTATCATTTCGCAGATTAAAACCATTTCGGCCCGCGATACGGTAGGTTACGGACGAAAATACATTGCCGGCGGAGACGCACGCATTGCCACTATTCCGATAGGTTATGCCGATGGCCTCAACCGCAAGCTGGGCAACGGCAACGGGTTTATGATCGTGAATGGCAAAAAAGCGCCCATTATCGGCAGTGTGTGCATGGACATGTGTATGCTCGACATAACAGGCCTTGAAGCCGAAGAAGGCGATATTGTTTATGTTTTCGATGATGCTGCCACCATTAAAGAAATTGCCGACCGCCTCGACACTATCCCATACGAAATTCTCACGTCCGTTTCCAGCCGGGTAAAGCGTGTGTATTACTATGAATGATTTTTCTTCGTAAGCAATTCTTCAAAATACCCGACGTAGGTGTCTTTCCAGGCATTGAAAGAATATTTTTCTTCCACTGTTTTACGACCGGTGGCACCTATTTTTTTTCTCAGTTCGGGCGATTCAATAAGCAGGGATAATTTTTCGATCCATTCATCTTCATTTGCCGCCAGAAAACCATTTTCCCCGTCTTGAATTATCTCCGTATTGACACCAACCGGCGACATAACCGCCGGAATCCCGACCGCCATATATTGCAAACCCTTAAACCCGCATTTTCCTCGGGCCCAGTCGTTATCTGGCAAGGGCATTATCCCAATATCAATTTCTGAAAGGTCTTCCGTTTCGGAATCCTTATTCCAGCGACAAAAATCAAAACGTAACTCATTGGAGTTCAGTGGTATGTCAGAAATGATTTTTATTTTTACAGGATACTTTTCCGCTATTTTTTTCAAAAACGGGATAGCTAATTCAAAATGTTTTAATGTGGTGTGCGACCCTGTCCAGCCAATACAAATCTTCTCGGAGACCATCTGGTGTTTGGTTTTCATTTTTCGGGTATCAAGGGTGGTAGGGACAATTTTCACATTGGGATTATACTGTTGGGCATAGGTGGCTAAATAAGAATTTCCAACAAAAGCCATATCGGAAAGTTTCAAAATATCAGCTGTTTTTGAAGGCCTTTTAAGCCAACTCAGCTTTTTGTTGCCTTCCGACACATCCATAAGCCAGATGGCATCATCAAAATCAAGGATAATAAGGGCGCCTTTTTTTTTAAATTTTTTTTCAAAAAAAGTACTGCCAAACATCACGGCTTCCCGGTAAATAAATACGATATCGTAGTTCCGCACCCGCCTCAAATCCCTGAATCTCAATAAAATGCTTTTTATAAAAATCAGAAATTTGCTAAAGTATTTTCCCTTGCTGTAAAAAACCTTATCGTCATTTTCGGTAAGCAGAAAAGAAAATTCGTAAGAATAATCCTTGTTCGCGAGGTAATCAAGATATTGTTCAAAACGAAACCTTTGCCCTGGCGACCGGCCCGGCCGGTGAGCAACGATAAACAAAATCTTTTTCAAAACAACTTATTTTTTTGTCAGGGTTTTCAACAGCGAATCCATAATCAGTTTGCCGTCGGTATTGGAAAGCTCTTTGTCGCAAGCCCTTTCGGGGTGAGGCATCATCCCAAAAACATTCCTGGTACGGTTGCAGATACCCGCAATATTATCAATTGTGCCATTAGGATTTGAATCCTCGGTAATATGTCCGGCAGCATCGCAATATTTAAAAAGTATCTGGTCGTGTTCGTAAAGCTGCTTTATGGTTTTTTTATCGGCATAGTACCGGCCCTCGGCATGTGCCACGGGTATTTTCAGCGCTTTTTCCGGATCAAGGTATTTGACCGGTGCAGCTTTTTGCGAAACCGGTTTGATAAAAACATTTTTACAGATAAACTGCTTGTTGTTATTGCTCAGCAAGGCTCCCGGCAATAATTGGGCTTCACACAAAATCTGGAAACCATTACAAATCCCCATCAGATAACCTCCATTATTGGCATAATCAATTATTTTTTCCATAATGGGCGAAAAACGCGCAATGGCTCCTGAACGCAGGTAATCACCATAAGAAAATCCTCCCGGAAGAAAAATAAAATCACATTTTTGCAGGTCTTTATCTTTATGCCACAGGGCAACAACCTCCTGCTTAAGGATTTTTTTTAATACATACAACAAGTCATGATCACAATTAGATCCCGGGAATATTACGACACCAAATTTCATTTTTTTTACTTTTGTTAAGCAAAGATATACCCTTTAATTAAATTTCGGCCTTGTTGACAAAAAAAACTGTGCATTATTGTCCTTTAAAAGCATGTAGGCCGTTCTGCCGGATTTCATCCAGCGCCCCGATACCCAATACTCCGGCCCTATAAAGGTTGAGATATTCCTGACTTACGGATTGATTGAACACCATCAAATCATCAGTATTAATGGTAACCCTTACCCCGTGATCATAAAGTATGCGAACAGGATGTTTTGCCATAGAGGGCACCCGGCACAACATTACATTGCTGGTAGGGCACACATTGAGGATGATTTTATTGTCGGCAAGCCAGCGCATCACTTCTTTCGATTCCGATGCGGCAATACCGTGCTGCACCTGATCGAGTTCCAATAACTCAACGGCTTTTTTCACCGAGACAGCCGTTCCATACTCACCAGCATGAGCTGTGAGAACCATTCCTTGTTTTTTGGCTTTCCGGTAGAGTGGAATATAACTTTCTACATCGCCATACAATTCATCGCCATATAAATCTATTGACCGGAAATAGCCTGTGTCAAGAAGTCTCTCGGCATCATAAAAAAGTTTTTTCTGGTCCTGATTTCGTTGAAGACCAAGCTGCGGTACAAAATATATCCCGGGAGATATCCGCCTGAAAGCGCCTTGAACAATATCAATTTTTTCCCGGCAATCTTTGTCTGAACCACTAAAAAAACGCGAGTCGAGGCTAATTTGAAGCACCTTAACACCATCGTGGCAGGCCTGTTCAAGGGTGGCCGCTTTTGCGTACTCAAAAAAACCGGGGCCTGAACAAATTTATTAAATGCTTTTTCCAAATAATCCTCAAAATCAGAAAATTTTTTCATTTCCTGCGGTGGCCTGATAATTTTTTGTTTTGCCCATTTCTCCAGAAATTCTATGCGGCTTCCAAGTGCCGCGTGGTTATGGAGGTCGCTCTTTGGAATTTGGGCCAGCAGGTCAATATCGTTTTGCTCTAGTGCTTTTTGAAAATCCCGATCCGACATTTCCGTTATTTTTTTAAGACAAAATTAAAAAAAAGCCA
>Ga0208040_1004878_pt1 | contig 10004 bp, 10 predicted proteins | sample AD_UKC083_MetaG_FD_184431 | JGI IMG/M metagenome (GOLD analysis project Ga0208040, IMG submission 184431) | Active sludge microbial communities of municipal wastewater-treating anaerobic digesters from USA - AD_UKC083_MetaG (SPAdes) (version 2) | ecosystem: Engineered > Bioreactor > Anaerobic >... | reverse complement strand
TATGAGTACCAACCCCACATTGAGCATTTATTGGAATAATAATTAAGATGAAAAAGCTAATAATATTCATGTAGATGACAAACATCTTCAAATACATGTATATGAAGGGATGATGGTAATAAAGAAATTCAGTTTTAGCAATAAGAATAATGACGAAAAGTTATTAAATTGGGAAGACAGTGTCAAATTAGACAGCCAACAAAAATTAAGGGAGCAGATGAAACAAATGAATAACGAAAACAAAAACAGAAACAAAAATGACAACAGATTTGACAATCGAAACGACAACAAATTCGACAATCGAAATGAGAACAAATTCGACAATCGAAACGACAATCGAAACGACAACAACAAATTTGATAGTAGAAATGATGACGACTGGAAAAGTCTGAACAAAAACAACCAGGATAATAAAAACAACAATAAAAACAAAAATAAAAACAGTCAGAACAATAATTTAAAATAGTTGGGTATTTGAAACGGTCATTCTCAATGACCGTTTTTTAATACCGGTAGATGAAAGTAATATGCATATAAAAGTATTTTTTTTCACAAACAATATATATTGACACGGATATTTATTGGTTTTATAATATTGACAAATAATTTTAATAAAGTGATAATGAATAAAAAATAATATCAAAAACAAAGACAGATATTTTCTGTCTTTAATTTTAAGAGGAGTGTGTAATGAAAAAAACGCCTTTATATGAAAAACATATTCAGCTTAAGGGAAAGATGATTGATTTTGGCGGGTGGAGCCTGCCGGTTGAATATACAGGAATAATTCCCGAGCATGAAGCTGTAAGAACAAAAGCAGGAATTTTTGATGTATCTCACATGGGTGAAATAACAGTTAAAGGAGAAGATTCCGAAAAATATTTGCAAATGTTATTAACTAATGATATTTCATTGCTTAATAACAATCAAATTGCCTATACCGCAATGTGTTATCCTCACGGCGGAGTAGTAGACGATTTGTTAGTCTATAAATACAGCAATACAGATTATCTATTGGTTGTTAATGCATCCAACACTGAAAAGGATTATCAGTGGATGAAAGAAAACATATTTGGAAATACTGAAATATTAAATGTTTCAGAAAATTATGCCCAGCTTGCTCTGCAAGGACCTCTGGCTGAAACAATTTTGCAAAAGTTGACAAGTAAAAATCTAAATGAAATAGAATTCTATTATTTCAGCGATAATGTAAAAGTAGGCAATATTGAAGCATTGGTTTCCAGGACCGGTTATACGGGAGAAGATGGTTTTGAGTTATATTTTGCTTATGATAAGGCTGAAGAAATGTGGGATTTGATTTTAGAAGCAGGAAAAGACGAAGGCTTGATACCGGCAGGATTAGGCGCAAGAGATACATTAAGATTTGAAGCATCACTGCCCCTTTATGGCCACGAATTAAATGAAAATATTACGCCCTTAGAAGCAGGACTTGGTTTTTTTGTAAAGCTGAACAAAGAAAATTTCATAGGAAAGGAAGCCTTAGCTAGACAAAAATCAGAAGGTCTTAAAAGAAGAATAGTCGGTTTTGAAATGATTGACAGAGGAATACCGAGAAACAACTATGAAGTATATAAAGAAGGGGAAAAAATAGGATATGTAACAACAGGAAGTTTTTCACCTACCTTAAAGAAAAACATAGGATTAGCCCTCATAGATTCTGCATATTCAAAGGAAGGAACAGAAATAGAAATTTTAATAAGAAATAAAAATTCTAAGGCAAAAGTTATTAAAAAGCCTTTTTATTCCAAAAAATATAAAAAGATGGCCTAACCCTATTCTATACATACGAAAAAATTTAATTAAAAATATATTTATTGGGTATCTATAATAATATCTAAATACACGGAGGAAATTATGAAATTACTACCAGAATTAAAATACGTTGAATCTCATGAATGGGTGAGAGTAGAAGAAAATAAGGCATATGTAGGAATTACTGACTATGCACAAGAACAGTTAGGGGATATTGTTTATGTGGAAGTGCCTGAGGTTGGAACTGTAGTTGAAGCAGGCGACCAGTTTGTTGTACTTGAATCAGTTAAGGCGGCTTCAGATGTATATGCCCCCGTTTCAGGAACAGTTGTAGAAGTAAATGAAGAGTTGGAAGACAATCCGGCCTTAATCAATGAATCTGCATATGATGCATGGATTGTAGCAATAGATATGAGCATGCCTACTGAAGTTGACAGCTTGTTATCAGCTGAAGAATACGAAGAATTATGTGAATAAGGGAGCAGTTATGACAAGGTATATTGGAAACACCACTGATGACAGGCAGCAAATGCTAAATGAAATCGGATATAAGGATATAGATTCTCTGTTCAGAGCTGTTCCTGATTCGGTACGATTAAAAGAAAAGTTAAAAATACCTGAAGCTTTGTCAGAAATGGAACTGATAAAAAAAATAAAATCATTATCCGATAAAAATTTTAATAGCGATGAATATGTATGTTTTATGGGTGCCGGCGCATATGACCATTACATACCTTCAGCAATAGATCAGTTAATAATGAGGCAGGAATTCTATACAGCATATACTCCCTACCAGCCTGAAATAAGTCAGGGAACATTGCAGGCAATATTTGAATACCAAACAATGATAAGTGAATTAACCGGACTTCCCGTTGCTAATGCATCAATGTATGACGGTGCGACAGCTTTGGCGGAAGCTAGTGCAATGTCTTGTGAAGCAACACGCAGGAAGGAAGTATTAGTAGCATCTTCTGTCCATCCCGAAAGTAGGCGAACTTTAAATACATATGCTAAATTCAGAAATATAACGGTAAAAGAAATATCATATGAAAACGGTCAAATAAGCTTAGAAGAGCTAAATACAAAGATTAATGATAATACTGCAGCCGTAATTATACAAAACCCGAATTTTTTCGGCATAATTGAAGATGTAGAAAAAATTGCCGAAATAACTCATAAAAACAAAAGTCTTTTGGTCTTAAGCGCAGATCCTATTTCATTGTCAATTTTAAAAAGTCCGGGAGAAATGGGAGCGGATATTGCTGTGGGTGAAGGGCAGCCGCTTGGAAATTCACTTAATTTCGGAGGACCTTATTTAGGCTTCATGGCTGTTACAGAAAAGTTGATGCGAAAAATGCCCGGAAGAATTGTAGGACAGACGACCGATAAAGAAGGCAGGAGAGGATTCGTACTGACTCTTCAAACAAGGGAACAGCATATAAGAAGAGAAAAAGCAACCTCAAATATATGCTCTAACCAAGCTTTAAATGCACTGCAGGCAACCATGTATTTAACATTTATGGGAAAGGAAGGACTAAAAAAAGTTGCAAAGCTTTGTCTTAACAAATCCCACTATGCTTATAGCGAGTTAATTAAAACCAATAAATTTAAGCCCTTGTTTACAGCACCATTCTTTAAAGAATTTGCTGTAATAAGCGATAAACCTGTAAGCGACTTAAATGAAAAACTCTTAAAAAGCAATATAATAGGCGGCTATAATATTGAGATTGATTATCCTGAATTAAAAAATGCTTACCTGCTTGCGGTAACCGAAAAGAGAACCAAAGAAGAAATAGATGCATTAGTAAGAAAGGCAGGTGAGTAATATGCAATTAATATTTGAAAAAAGTAAAAAAGGCAGAAAGGCATATTCACTTCCTGAATGCGATGTGCCGGATGTATCCTTAGATGTGATAGATAAAAAATACTTACGAGCTGAGGCTCCTGAGCTTCCTGAAGTCAGCGAGCTTGATGCAGTTCGTCACTTTACACAAATTTCTCAAAGAAATCATGGTGTAGATTCCGGATTCTATCCGCTCGGAAGCTGTACCATGAAATATAATCCCAAAGTAAACGAATTGGCGGCTAGATTTGACGGGTTTACAAAAATTCATCCGTATCAGCAGGAAAAAACAGTACAGGGTGCATTAAAATTAATGTATGACCTGGGCAGAATGCTTTCTGAAATAACGGCTATGGAAGAATTTACTCTCCAGCCGGCGGCAGGAGCTCATGGAGAGCTGACGGGATTAATGATAATGAAAGCTTATCATCATAACAGAAATAATGAAAAAAGAACCAAAATAATAGTTCCGGATTCAGCACACGGTACAAATCCCGCTTCTGCGGCAGTTGCCGGATTTGATGTAGTTGAAATAAAATCTAATGACAAGGGCTTGGTAGATTTAGAAGAATTGAAAGCTGCAGTCGGAGAAGACACAGCAGGATTCATGCTGACTAATCCCAATACATTAGGTTTATTTGACGAAAATATATTGGAAATATCTAAAATAGTCCACGATGCCGGCGGCTTGATGTATTATGACGGAGCCAATGCAAATGCAATTTTAGGCATATCAAGGCCGGGAGATATGGGATTTGATGTGGTGCACTTAAACCTCCATAAAACATTCAGTACACCTCATGGAGGCGGCGGTCCGGGTTCAGGTCCTGTAGGAGTGAAAAAACATCTTGCGGAATTTCTGCCGGTACCGGTTATTTCTAAAAAAGAAGAAGAGTATTACATGGATTATGAAAGACCAAATTCAATCGGCAAAGTAAAATCATTTTACGGTAATTTTGGTGTATTGGTAAGAGCATATGCATATATTTTAAGCATGGGTCCGGATGGACTTAAGGAAGTAGCTGAAAATGCAGTTTTAAATGCAAATTATATTGCAAATAAGCTTAAGGACAAATACTTCCTGCCAATTGACACGGAATGCATGCATGAATGTGTGTTTTCAGCGGATTGGCAGAAGGAGAAGAATGGAGTTTCAGCTCTCGATATAGCAAAAAGATTGCTGGATTTCGGATTTCATCCTCCAACGATTTACTTCCCCTTAATTGTTCATGAAGCATTGATGGTTGAACCCACGGAAACCGAGTCAAAAGAAACACTGGATGAATTCATTTCTGTCATGAGACAGATAGCAGAAGAAGCAGAAAATACTCCGGAGATGGTAAAAACAGCTCCCCACACAACAGTTATAAGCAGGTTAGATGAAGCAACAGCTGCAAGAAAACCCATACTTCGATATACGAGGTTAACATAATTACCAATTATGTAAACTGGGAAGGACAATATTGTCTCTTCCTTTTTATTGACACCATATATTTTATTTGATAATCTTATTGATGTCAGGTATAGCTTTTCATTCTGAACACAATGAAGAATCTCAAAGTCTGAGATACTTTGCATGATGGCAAAGCTTAATAAACTTTAAAAATTAGGGGTACTCAAATGAGAAAAGACTGGAATGTCAGAAATTTTGTTGAAGATTCAATTTTACAAATAAAAAAACAAGTTGGAGACAAAAAAGCTCTTTGTGCCTTGTCGGGAGGTGTCGATTCATCGGTAGCTGCAACAATGGTGCACAAAGCAATAGGTAAAAATTTAATATGTGTTTTTGTAGACCACGGACTTTTAAGAAAGGACGAAGCTGACCAGGTTGAAAAAGTATTTAAAAATAAATTAGACATGAATCTGATTCGTGTGAATGCTCAGGACAGATTCCTCAGAAAATTGGCAGGTGTAACTGAGCCTGAAAAGAAGAGAAAAATAATAGGCGAAGAGTTTATAAGGGTGTTTGAAGAAGAAAAAGAGAAACTTAAGAACACATTCGGACACATCGACTATCTTGTTCAGGGCACGATTTATCCGGATGTTATAGAAAGCGGAACATCTGCGGCTTCAGTAATCAAAAGCCATCACAATGTGGGAGGGCTTCCTGATGATGTTGACTTTGAACTTATTGAGCCTCTGAGACAATTGTATAAAGATGAAGTTCGGCTAGTTGGAAGAGAGTTGGGTCTGCCTGAAGAGATAGTTGAAAGACAGCCATTCCCGGGACCGGGTCTTGGAATCCGTGTATTGGGAGAAGTAACCGAAGAAAAATTAAAAATAGTAAGAGAAGCTGACTTTATTTTCAGAGATGAAATAAAAAAAGCAGGCCTTCAAAATAAAATATGGCAATACTTTGCAGCCCTTCCCGACATCAAAAGCGTAGGCGTAACCGGAGATGAAAGAACATATTGTTACACAATTGCCCTAAGAGCTGTTCATTCTACAAACGGCATGACTTCCGAGTGGGCAAGAATACCCTATGAAGTCTTGGAAAAAGTAAGCAGCAGAATAGTTAACGAGGTTGAGAATGTAAACAGAGTTGTGTATGATATCACTGCTAAGCCGCCTGCAACGATTGAATTTGAATAAATTAGTCGATTATTATTTCTTGACTTTAATATACTTTTAGATTATAATTATTAAACTAATTAAATAATTTTTCTTTTTTATACAACGCTGAATCCAACATGTGGATGGAGCGGGGGAACCAACTTTTTGGGGTGAATCTTCTTTATGAAGTAGGGCTACTCTTCAGTCCGAATCCGTCAGCTAACCTCGTAAGCGTATGAAGGGGGATTGATAGTATAAAAGCTTATTGATTATTCGATAAAGCTATGAATCTCCATGGCTTTATTTTTATTTTATCATTTCGAAATTGATTTTGAGATAGTTCAAATCAATGAACATAATAATGGAGAAGGAAGGGTTTATTTTGATAAGTTTCAAAAATGTAACCAAAAAATATGGTGATTCTGTAGCTGTTGACAATTTGACGGTAAATTTTAAATCAGGAGAAACCGTAGTATTAATCGGACCCAGCGGTTGTGGCAAAACAACAACCTTGCGTATGATTAATCGTTTAATAGAGCCTACGGAAGGAAGTATTTATATCAATGATACTGATATCAGCAAAATTAATCCAGTGGAGCTTAGGAGGAATATGGGCTATGTAATACAACAAATCGGTCTTTTTCCTCATATGAATATTGCTCAAAATGTGGGGCTCGTTCCATATCTTAAAGACTGGAGTGAATCAAAACGTAAACAACGAGTTGAAGAGCTGCTTGATTTTGTGGGTATGCCGCCCTCTAAATTTTACCACCGCTATCCTAATGAGTTAAGCGGGGGGCAGCAACAACGTATCGGTGTAGCTAGGGCTTTGGCTGCCGACCCTGAGATTATATTAATGGATGAGCCTTTTGGAGCGCTTGACCCCATTACCAGGTCTTCTCTCCAAGACGAACTGCTGCAAATGCAGGATAAGCTTGGAAAGACAATTGTATTTGTAACGCATGATATGGATGAGGCATTGAAGCTTGCCGATAAAATTGTAATTATGAAAGATGGTAAAGTTCTTCAGTTTGACAGCCCTGAGCATATTTTAAAGAATCCGGCCAATGAATTTGTGGAGGACTTTATTGGAAAAGACAGGCTGTTAAAACGTCCCGAATATATTAAAGTTAAAGATATTATGATAAAGAAGCCTGTAACCATCCGACCGGAGCGTACTCTTACCCAGGCACTGGAAAAGATGCGCCTGCATAAAGTTGACAGTTTGATGGTTGTCGATGAATTTGGCAACTTTATCGGAATAGCCACATCCAATGATATACTTGATAACTTTGGTAATGGGGGAACAGTTATTGAAATAACAAGAACAGAATTTAATCATGTAAATGAAGATGCAAATGTCAATCAAGTATTATCCATTATGGCTCAAGGGCAAGTCGGATATGTGCCGGTAATTGATGATGAAAAGCATCTGTTGGGGCTTGTTACCAGGTCAAGCTTAGTTAATGTTTTAGGGAGAGCATAGCTGTATGATGGAAAGGAGTGATAAATATGCAACTGTTGGATTATGTACAAAATAATATGAACAATATAATACGATTAACGATTGAGCATTTACAAATAACAGGAATTTCAATAATTACAGCTATTGTTATCGGAGTACCGCTAGGTATTATAGTAACCCGTTATAAACGACTGGCTGACCCGATATTGGCAAGTGCTAATATTTTTCAAACCATTCCAAGCATTGCATTTTTCGGGATTCTAATACCCTTTATGGGTATTGGCAAAGAAACTGCTATTTTGGTGCTTTTCCTTTATGCCTTGCTTCCTATAATAAAAAACACCTATACCGGCATCAATGAAGTATCGCCATCTTTGATTGATGCAGGCAGAGGAATGGGTATGACCAATTTTCAAATACTGCGCATGGTTGAACTGCCCCAGTCATTAGCCGTAATTATGGCAGGGGTGAGAATTGCTACCGTAATAAATATTGGCTCGGCTACCATTGCAGCATATATTGGAGCCGGAGGATTAGGGGAATTAATTTTTAAAGGAATTCAAATGTATCGTAATGATATGATATTGGTTGGAGCAATCCTTGCAGCCTTGTTAGCTGTCGTAGCAGACAAGTTGCTCGGATATGTAGAACATAAGCTTACTCCAAGAGGAATGAAATAATATTAAAGGAGGTATTTCGATGAAGAACAAAATAAAAATAACAACAATATTTTTAATAATTATTATGTTATTGACAACTGCAGCAGGTTGTACCGGCAGCAATGAAAAAAATTTGGAAATAAGAGTCGGTGGAAAAAACTTTACGGAACAATACATTATGGCTGAAATGTTCAGTATTCTTATTGAAGAAAATACTGATTTAAATACCACTCTTCAGACAAATTTGGCATCAACCGTACTTTTTGAAGCAATAAAAGCTGATGAAGTAGATTTATATTTGGAATATACGGGAACAGGTCTGATAAATTTAGGGATGGAACCGTTGACTGACCCGGATGAAGTATATGAAATTGTAAAAACGGAATATGATAAGCAATTTAATATTAAATGGATGGAGCCGTATGGATTCAACAATACATATGCAATGATGGTGACTCGTGAAACTGCAAATAAATACGGCTTGGAGACTGTATCCGATTTGGCGGAAGTTGCACATGAAATGACACTTGGAGGCAGCTATGTTTTTACGGAAAGGGCTGATGGATATCCGGGTTTGAGCAAACACTACGATTTTGAATTCGATGTTGTTATAGGACTGGACCCGTCATTGATGTATCAGGCACTTATTGAAGGAAGCGTAGATGTAATAAGCGGATTTGCTACTGATGGAAGGATTGTAGCATTCGATTTGGTATCTCTTATAGACGATAAGCAATTTTTCCCGCCTTATGATGCAACGGTTATCATTAGAGGAGAGGTTTTGGAAAAGCATCCTGAGTTAGAAGAAATCCTAAATCGATTAGCTAATCGTATCGATGATAATAAAATGGCTGAGCTCAATGCTGCAGTAGATTTGGATAAGCGAGAACCTGCCGATGTAGCACGAGAATTTCTTGAAAAAGAAGGTTTAATCTGAGATTCTACCTGGATGCGTAAAAACATTTTAATGTAATAACTATCTTGTAAATATGAAATTTATGCAGTATGAAATGTAATAGATGGTATGATTAATATCTAACCATCTATTTTTTGCATTTTAAAATAAAGTCAGATTGTATTGTTATTTTATGAAGGAGCAGCATTATTATCAACCTGCGAAGGAGCGGAAGTATTTGTATTTTCAGTATTTATGTTTGTATAACATAAGTACCAAAACGGACAATAATATCCCAGACTTTCACTATTCTCAGCTCTTGCAACCATTTCTTCATATGAAAGAGGATTAGGTACTACAAGCGGGTCTCCCGGTTTCCAATTTGCAGGAGTATAGAGGTTATAGTTATCATATATCAGTAACGATTGAAGTACTCTATAAAATTCTTCTCTGCTTCCTCCGGTAGATATAGGCAAGGTAAGAATTGCTCTTACATGGCCTGACGGGTCTATTATAAAAGTACTTCTTACAGTTGATCCAAATGCTCTGTCAGGACTTATCATGCCATACAATTCCGATAAAGATAAATCAGTGTCTGAAATTATTGGAAAAGGAATTGATATTCCCGTATTTTGATATATATCATTTATCCAGGCTAAAATTGCACTAATATTATCCGTTGTTAAACCGATAATTTCTATATTATTCGCTGACAATTGCGGGTAGTCTTGTGCTGCACCGATTATTTCCGTCGTGCTGACCGCACCGAATGCTTGTGGATGACTGTTTAATATTACCCATTTTCCTCTATAATCG
>Ga0208040_1004827_pt1 | contig 10075 bp, 10 predicted proteins | sample AD_UKC083_MetaG_FD_184431 | JGI IMG/M metagenome (GOLD analysis project Ga0208040, IMG submission 184431) | Active sludge microbial communities of municipal wastewater-treating anaerobic digesters from USA - AD_UKC083_MetaG (SPAdes) (version 2) | ecosystem: Engineered > Bioreactor > Anaerobic >... | reverse complement strand
TTACCAGATTGCTCTATAATTTTTATACTTATTATTTTATACCATAATACAAGATTTTTCCAATACTTATTCTGCAAATTTTCTCTGAAGTTCATGCAATGGTGCTTCATGCACCTATAGATCCAGAAATTTCAACCTTCTTAGCTATCAGCCATGATTATGTCATAAAAAGGGGAAAAATGATGATTACCTGCATATTTCATATGTATCCCGGGCTATGACTTTTTCTTCATTTGCATTGACTACAATAACTTTGACTTTTGATGAATCTTTGCTTATTATGCCTGCAGTGTTTTCATTCTTGTATTCGTCCAGGTCAATCCCCATATATTCCAATCCTCTGCACACTTTTTCCCTTATGTAAGGAGCATTCTGACCTACTCCCCCTGAAAACACTAGTATATCGATACCTTCCATAATGGCACTGTAAGCACCCACATACTTTTTAAATCTGTGGCATACAGAATCAAGAGTAAGTTTTGCTCTTTCGTTTCCATTTTCTGATGCCTGGTAAATTTCACGCATATCGTTGCTGATGCCGGAAAGACCTTTCCAGCCGCTCTTTTTGTTGATTAATTCATCCGCTTCTTCAATAGTTAAATTTTCTTTTTTCATTAAATACAAAATAGCAGCGGTATCAATATCTCCTGCTCTTGTAGACTGTATCAGTCCTTCGTGAGGAGTGAAGCCTGTGCTCACTTCAACTGATTTCCCGTATTTTAAGGCATTGGCCGTTGTTCCGCTTCCAAGCATTAAATTCACTATTTTGTAATTTTTGTGAGACTCATTCAGGATTTTATCAACTTCTTCCGCCATGCTTCTAAATGCAATACCATGAAAGCCGTATCTTCTGATGCGGTATTTTTCATAATATTCATAAGGAATACCGTAGATGTATGCAGAGTTTGGAAGGGACATATGAAATCCGTTATCAAATACAGCAACCTGGGGCACATTGGGAAGTAATTTTTTACATGCATAAATTCCCGCCAGATGGTTTGGGTTGTGAAGAGGCGCTAAATCCTTTATGCTTTCTATGTAATCTATTATTTTATCATCAATCATGACGGAAATATTCTGCTTATCTCCCCCCTGGACAACCCTGTGGCCGATTGCATTTATATCCTTAGCTTCAATCAAATTGCTTTTAAAAAGTGTGTTAATGATTAAATTAATCCCCTCTTCGTGATTTAAAACAGGCTGAATTGTTTTTTCTCCAGCCAGAGAAAATTTAAATTCTGCATCTTCATATCCTATTCTTTCTACACTGCCCTGTATAATTACATTGTAATCCGGCATTTCTGCTATCTGAAATTTAATTGATGAGCTGCCGCAGTTTAATATCAAAATATTCATATTTCCTCCTGATTTATCGATTCAATGTTCTACAGTAATCCTCTATTTTAACGATATTTTGGAAATGTTCTCATAAATCCTCTATTTAAGGAAATATTCTCATTAACCCTCTAGATAAATATATGTAGAATTGTACGTTTTTTTGTGACACGACTTATTTAATTATACAACATATAAAAAAAACTATCAAATTATTACACAGAAAAAATGTGTCCGGATTTCGAGACACATTTTTTACCCCCGTCCCCTTGTCATTTTGGCAGGTGTATTGCCTTGTTGTGAACAGCATGTGCTGCTTCATGGAGTGCTTCTGCCACTGTGGGGTGAGCGTGGATGGTTGATGTTATTTCTTCTATGGTTGCTTCCAGCCTCACGGCAAGAACTCCTTCAACAATAAGCTCCGTTGCACCCGGTCCTGATATGTGCAAGCCTAATACTTCTCCTGTGGCATTGTCGGTTATATACTTTACCAAACCCTGCTGCTCATCTTCAATCATTGCCTTTCCGTTTATGCTCATAGGGAACAAGCCTACTTTTACATCATAGCCCTTATCTCTTGCCTGGTCTTCAGTGAGCCCAACTCCTGCAAGTTCAGGCTTCGTATATACACAGTATGGAATCGTGTTAAAATCAATATTGGGTTTCATGCCCATTATTGACTCAACCGCAGCTATTCCTTCGGACGATGCCGCATGGGCCAGCATAACTCCTCCTCTTGCATCTCCTATTGCATAGATATTTGATACATTTGTCTGCATGTTCTTATTTACAGCAACAGTTCCCTTGTTTGTTAAAACGCCTGCATTTTCCAGTTTAAGATTATCTGTAACCGGCTTTCTCCCTATTGCCAGGAGTACCTTCTCGGCGCTGAATGTCCGGCTTTTGCCTGCTGATTCAGTATTTACCGCCAGTCCTTCTTCTGTTCTGGAAATTGAAACTACCTTTGTATCTGTATAAATTTCTACACCGCTGTTTTCGAATTTAAATACCAGGGTGGAAACAATGTCCCTGTCCATATTTGCAACTATATTTGGCAGCATTTCTACTATTGTAACCTTGCATCCCACTGCACTGAATACTTCTGCAAATTCAGACCCGATTACCCCTCCACCTATTATAACCATGGATCTTGGGATTTCCGTGAGATTCAATGCTTCATCACTGGTGATTACTCCGGGAAGGTCTATTCCCGGTATGGGAATTACAACAGGTTTTGATCCGGTTGCAATTATTCCATAGTCAAAGTCCACTATTGTTTGGGAGCCGTCTGATTCTTTTACCTTTATTTGATTTTTATTTATGAAGCTTCCTTCTCCACTTATTTTTTTAACATTATTGTTTATCAGGAGGTTTTCCACTCCCTTAACCTGCTTGTTTACAACTTCTGTTTTTCTTCTTTGAACTTCTCCCCAGTCCAGTTTTGTACCTGTAACTTTTATACCTATGCTCTCAAAGTTTTTTGCAGCCTGGTAGACTCCTGAGGTGTGAAGCAGGACCTTTGTGGGTATGCATCCTTTATTGAGGCATGTTCCCCCTACCCTTTCTTTTTCAATTAATGTTACTTCCGCATTTAGCTGTGCTGCCCTGATGGCGGCTGTATAGCCCCCGGGACCGCCGCCTATGATTGCTATCTTCATAAACTCCTCCTAATGGTCACTGCGTTACAGTAAAAGCAATCCCGGTTTTTCGATATATTCTTTTAATTTTGCTAAAAATTCTGCTGCAACTGCACCATCAACCACTCTATGGTCTGCCGTAAGGCTTAAATTCATCATTGGCTTTACAAGAACTTGATCATCAACAACCACAGGCTCTTTATTTATTGCATTTACTCCTAAAATTGCAACTTCCGGCTGATTAATGATGGGGGTGAATGATTCAATTCCATACATTCCTAAATTGCTTATGGTAAATGTTCCTCCGCTCAGTTCATCCGGCAGTAAATTATTGGTTTTTGCTCTTTCGCCAAGGTCCTTGATTTCTCTGGATATATCCTTCAAGCCTTTTGCATTGGCATACCTTACTACAGGAACCAGAAGCCCTTCAGGAAGTGCCACGGCAACTCCCATGTTAACATAATTTCTGGTTAATATTTCTTCGCTGTCAAGACTAGAGTTCAGGAGGGGATATTGAAGCAGTACCTGGGATACAATTTTTACAAGAATATCTGTATAGGATACCTTGAATGTATCCTTCAAATCATCTCTAAGCTGCTTCATGCCGGTGGTGTCCACCTTTATGTTAAATGATACAGAGGGGGATGTTTGAACACTTACAAGCATTCTTTCCGCGATAATCTTTCTCATGTTGGTCATAGGCTGGCGGTATTCCTGGGGGCTTGCATATTTTGCCAGGTTTTCATCCAGTTTGTATTTAACCACATCTGCCTTCATTATCCTTGTGTCTTTTTCTATAACGGCTGTGTCCACTCCCAACTGTTCAGCAAGAACAGCCGCTGTAGGAGATACTTTGGCTTTTGGTCTCTCGGCAAATTTTCTTATATCATCCTCTGTTATTGCTCCCCCCGGTCCTGTTCCCGGTACCAGATTATAGTCCACATTCAGGTCCTCAGCTGTTTTCTTTGCCCTCGGGGAAATTTTTACCCTTTCTCCTGGCTTTCTCACCGGTGCAGGCGGTGCTTCCTGTTGAGGAGCTTCTTTCTTTTGAGCTTCTTCTTTTTCTGACCCCTCTGCTTTTGCCTCTTTCAACAATTCTGATATATCTTCATCAGCAGTGCCTATAATTGCAACAGGCACAAGAATATTTACGGTTTCCTTGTCAACCAGTATTTTTCTTAAAACCCCGGATGTCTTTGCTTCAATTTTATTAGTTAATTTATCTGTTTCCACATCAAACAGGATATCACCTTTATTTACTGTATCCCCTTCTTTTTTTCTCCAATTTGTCAACAGTCCTTTTGTCATGGTGAGTCCCATTTTCGGCATTACTATAAATTCAGCCATACTACCTCCTTAATTTTAACCTATAATGTAAAAAATCCGTTTAATTGAGCGGTTTCCAATGCTTTTACAACATCTGCGTGAAAAGGACCCCTTCTTCTGACTTTAAAAATAAATTTCTGGTCCTTTGAAAATTCAATTTCCCGTTCACCGTCCAAAGCTATGATGCCTCTGTCTTCAGCGGTAAATTCATACTCATCATCTAATCCTAAAATGACGGGTTCGCTTACATGTATGGATTCCACCACCCCTGCAGCAATAGGTGCTTTAATCATTTTGCTGCCTGAGTTAATATCAACCAAGGCACCAAAATCATCTTCAGGATAAATTATTTTTATACATCCAACCAATGATGAAAAACCAATTGATGCAGGGTGAGCTCTGGTCACAACTATTTTTTCTATTGAATCCATATTCCATATTGCCTTTGAGCCGATAAATACATCCTTTGATATTACAGCATCTATAAGTGCAATATCTATAAGGTCTCCGCCTCTGTATATTTCTATCCTCTTGTCCCTGCTTATATACCCGGTCTCATCAAAACTGCCTGAAGCAACTACCGCCGCAGCCATACCGGCGATGGTTCCTTCAAGCATTGTAGGATAAACATTGTTGGTTCCTGTAGAAATGGTAATTATCGGAGTGTTTATAATTTTCTTTGCAGCAGCTCTGTTTGTACCGTCTCCTCCAAGTGTAACTATGCATTTTATCTCATTGTTTTTTTCCATGTAATCAGCAGCCTTTACTGTATCCTCCATACCGTCAAACCGCATCATATTGATTACATTTATTTGACATTTAAGCTCATTGCAGCTGTTCAGCTTGTCTTCAACCCTGTATCCCATATTGTATGAGTCAGGCATTACAAAAACTTTTTCAACCCCTAAAGCCTGTGCTCCAAGCACAATTCTCTCCACTATATTAATTTTTTCGTTGTTGTCGATTACAGTTGCATGTGATACCAGTCTTCTGATGTCCTTTCCGGAAGCGGGATTTGCAATAATTCCAATTGAAGCCATTTTACGCCCTCCTCAAAGCCGGGGCTGCCACCCGATGCAGCAGCCCCATCCGTATCCTTAGTTACTAGAATAATGATTTTGCAGCAGTTACTATGTCGCTGCTGTTTGGCACCACATATTTTTCAAGGTCGGTGGCAAAAGGTATTGGAGTATTCAAGGCGCCTATTCTCATTATAGGAGCATCGCATTCATAGAAGCGTTCTTCTGCTATCAATGCTGCAATATCTGCGGTATAGGCTCCTCTCTTGCACTCTTCGCTTACCACAACAACCTTATGGGTTTTCTCCACTGAATTAAATATGGTTTCCTTGTCGATAGGAACAAGTGTCCTTAAATCGATAACCTCTGCATTTATTCCATCCTTTGCAAGTTCTTCAGCTGCCTGAAGGGCATCGTAAACCTGGCGTCCGTATGTGATTATGGAAACATCGGTACCTTCCCTGGCAATTCTTGCTTTACCCAAAGGAATTGGTTTTAATTCATTTTCGTCAACATCGTTTTTCATTCCATACAATACTTTGTTTTCAACAAATACTACAGGATTTTGGTCATCGATTGATGTTAATAACAGGCCGTATGCATCCTGGGCATTTGAGGGATACACAACCTTAAGTCCCGGAACATGTGTTGCCCATGCTTCCAAAGACTGTGAATGCTGTGCAGCGGCACCAATGCCTGCGCCTGCAGGAACTCTTAAAACCATCGGAAGATTTATTTCACCGCCGAACATGTATCTCATTTTAGCGGCCTGGTTAACCAATTGGTCCATGCCGACAGTCATGAAGTCAATAAACATGAGTTCAGCTATGGGTTTTAAGCCGCATGCTGCAGACCCTACAGCAGCTCCCACTATTACACCTTCTGATATAGGAGTGTCTCTTACTCTTTCGTCACCGAATTCATGCCATAAATCTCCGCTGACGCCAAAGCATCCACCGAATTTTCCAACATCTTCACCAAACAGTATAACATCGGGATCTTCCTGCATTTTTAACCGCATTGCTTCCCTGATTCCTTCTGCATATGTCATCTTTTTCATCTTACTCTTCCCTCCTCAACTATATCAGAATACACATCTTTTAAAGCTGATTCTAATGATGGAACAGGGCTCTTTTCAGCAAAAACTATTGCTTCTTCAACCATCTTTTCAACATCATCATTCAATTTCTTTATTTCCTCTTCTGTCATCACGCCGTTATTTATAAAGTATTTTTCTACTCTTGGAATAGGATCTTTCTTAAGCCATGCTTCCAATTCTCCCTCAGGTCTGTATACAACCGGGTCTCCTTCAAAATGTCCTCTCCATCTGTATGTTTTACACTCAATAAGTGTAGGACCCTGCCCCTTTCTTGCTCTTGCAGCTGCTTCACCAACAGCCTCATAAACTGCAAACAAATCATTACCGTCTATCGTAATGCCGGGCATATTATATGCGGATGCTCTGACAGAAACATCTGTTATAGCCTGATGTCTTGCCTGACTGACTGAAATTCCGTAACCGTTGTTTTCACATATAAAAATTACCGGCAGTTTCCAAACGCTGGCCAAGTTCAAAGCTTCATGAAATGTGGACTGGTTAGTCGATGCATCTCCGAAGAAGCATACGCACACCTGGTCTGTTTTCTTGTGTTGAATTGCCAGGCCAGAACCCACTGCAATGTTATGACCGGCGCCAACTATGCCGTTTGCTCCCAAAATTCCTCTGGTGGCGTCTGCAATATGCATTGAGCCGCCTTTTCCTTTGCAATACCCGTCTTCTTTCCCGAAAAGTTCAGCCATCATGTACTTTAATTCTCCGCCCTTGGCTATTATGTGGCCGTGACCCCTATGGGTGGAGGTTATGTAGTCATCTTCCCTCAAGTTTGCGCAAGCCCCTGTGGCAACAGCTTCTTCACCAATATACAGGTGTACAAAGCCCGGAATTTTTCCTTGAGCAAATAAATCCGAAGCACTTAATTCAAATTTTCGAATTTTCAGCATTGTAAAATACATTTCCTTCAATTGTTCGTTAGTGATCTTCAAAATACTACCTCCCATTATTTTTTAATTTTTACAGATACACTGGCAACAGCAATTTCGATTGAGTCATCCTTATCACCAAACTTTGTAAAATAAAGACCTTCAGTTTTTAAACCTCCAAAAACTGCTCGCACATTTACCTTCCCTACGGGAAAGCACTTAATAACCTCATCCATATTTACTTCATCAGGACGAGTTACCCCTATTGTAACATCTATGATAACGTTATCATCTATGTTATCCTGGGTAAATCCACAAACTTCATCAAGACCTATAAGGCAGCTTTTTGATATGGCATCCTTAGCTGCTTTTACTGCTGCTTTCGTCACATCCTGGCCATGGAAATCAACTCCCATGCCGATTTCAATAACAAACCTGTCCAAGGCATCACCCCTTTAAAATTACTTATATTTAACATTGCATATTCCCCACCGGGCTTTACATTAACTGCACATTGTCCGGCATTAAGCTTGTGTTGAAATTCTCATGAATTTGTATGTGTTTATTAATATGTAGGTTATATTGAGAATTATCATGAAATATTATATTGATTATTATAGTAGAAAAGTATTATACGTATATCTTTAATTATATACCTAAAATTATTGCTGTAAACATTTTTTTACAAGAAAAATCGCTCCAAAGAAAAAATGTGTCCTTTAAAAAGACACATTTTTGATTATTATTCGACTTTTTTCTTCTTATGAGGAACTAATTCAGGCTCGCTCACAACAGGTTTTATAAAAGATTCTGACGGTACATAAACAGGTTTTTCTTCTTTTTTCTTTTTCTTCTTAATTTCTTTCTTAATATTTTTCTCTGCCATATTATTAACTCCTTTTTTGCATTATTTTATATCAAATCCATCTGTAACCATTATAATACAAATGATGAAATAATGCATTATTTTTTTAAGAAGTTTATGCTACATGCCTCTTCCAAACATAGGCTGGCTTTCTTTTTTCCTTTCCAGGACTTTCTTTAAGTGAGCCTGTTCTTCCTTGAGAATAATTGTCATTTCATCTTTTGCCATATCCGGATACAGTCTCTGCAATTCAGTAACAAATAATACTGCGTCTCTTTCAGCTCTCTCGGCCAAATCAAATATTTGTGATTTGGTAAATATTTTCTTTGCTTTTTCAACAAGTTCGTCATCCCATAAAACATTGCTTTCAACTAAGAGGTCAACATATTCTGCATCGTTCTGTTCCAATTCCACATCCATTTTTTCCGAAAATTTTTCAAACAAGGCATTGTAAATTTTTTCGTGCCTTTCTTCATCCTTAGCCAGCAATTCAAAAAATTGTTCGCCTATTCTCGTTTCACTTGCAATTGCCCTGTACAATTTAGTCGCCGCTGCTTCATTTTTTGCTATAGTTTTAAGTAAGTTTCTTCCATTCCATTTTACAGTACTCATTAAATATCCTCCTTTTTGGTATATTAATCTAATACCCCCTGGTAGATACCTTTAAACAATAAATGTAAAATTCGTTTTAATTTATAAATCTGAATACTACTGAGAATTAAGGTAAATATATATTTGGAGGTGATTATTTTGAAATTAAAAGACATTATGTCAAGGGAAATTGCATGCTTAAGTGCAGAAGATACCGTGGAAAAAGCAGCACAATTAATGAAATCATACAATGTTGGCTCTATTCCGGTATGTGCTCAAGACAGCGTAGTGGGTATCATAACTGACAGGGATATTGCTTTAAGAGCAATAGCTGTCGGAGATGACGGTTATCTGCAGGTAAAAAAGGTGATGACAGCAAATCCTGTTGTGGGGACTCCGGATATGGACGTTGATGATGCGGTGAGATTAATGAGCGAAAACCAGATTAGAAGGCTTCCCATAGTTGAAAACAACAGTTTGGTGGGAATGGTTTCATTAGGTGATATTTCTGTTGAACCTAAGCTGCAGGAAGATGCTGAAACAGCACTAAAAAATATATCAAAACCTGCAGCAAACAGATTCAGTTAAGATGGCCTACCCAATTTCTTCAACTGGAAGGAGAAAGAAATTGATAGTTGGCCATTCATAACGAATTCCCAATTTATGCGACACAATATGTATGGGGACACACCTCTACTATTGAGAAAGTCTTTGTGGGCATGAGGAATGTCCCCGAATATATAAATTGGTGAATGAGACTGCGAGATGCAATAACCCAAAGGGGACACACCTTGCAAGGAATGTCCCCGATTTTTTTATTTTACCGCTGAGGCGGACAAAACTATTGATAAATATTTTTCCTCTGATGATGCTCCTCTTGATGTCAGGACTATGGGCACCTTTGCTCCAACTATCATCCCTGCCATAGTTGCGCCTGCCATTTCAATCAATGCCTTGCTCATAATATTTCCAGTTGTTATGTTTGGTGCCAGCAAAATGTCAGCTTCTCCCGTTACCGGGCTGGAATAGCCTTTAATCTCTGCTGATTCTTTGCTGAATGTCAAATCAAATGAAATAGGTCCTTCCACTATGCAATCCTTGATTTCTTCTGACTGATTCATTTTCTTAAGAATATCCGCATCAACGGCTTCCGGCATTTTGGGATTTACGGTTTCTACCGCTGCAAGCACAGCAACCTTAGGGCATTCATACCCCATTGCCAGAAAAACATCAACTGCACTTTCAAGTATCTGTTTCTTTTCATCAGCATTAGGATACATCATCATACCGCCGTCAGTTACAGCTATAAGCTTGTGGTAAGC
>Ga0208040_1004822_pt1 | contig 10079 bp, 9 predicted proteins | sample AD_UKC083_MetaG_FD_184431 | JGI IMG/M metagenome (GOLD analysis project Ga0208040, IMG submission 184431) | Active sludge microbial communities of municipal wastewater-treating anaerobic digesters from USA - AD_UKC083_MetaG (SPAdes) (version 2) | ecosystem: Engineered > Bioreactor > Anaerobic >... | reverse complement strand
ACGAAAAAGAAAATATCAACGATCTAGAGCTAAGGTTAAAATTATATGAAATCATTAAAAGAGCTAGTCTGGATATAAAAAATGATTTTGGTAAAAAAATAATTTTCAAACCAGAAGATAGGATTTGGAGCCTGCCCGTCTTTTCTCCTGATCCATTAATCAATAAAAATAATATTGCTAAGATTATAGATGAGGTTATTAACCAATTACCAAAACCGAAAGAACCAATGCCAGAATTGGAAATTAAAAAAGTTGTTAAGATAGAAGAGGTTATTGATAGCCTAACGAACCGAATACAAAATGCTCTAAACTTATCATTTAAAGAATTTTCTCAAGGGGTCAAGGCCGAAAATAAAGAGGAAGCAAAAGTTAATGTTATCATTTCTTTTTTGGCTATGTTAGAATTGGTCAGAGAGGGGATTATAGATGTTGTTCAAAATTCATCTTTTGAAGATATTGAGATTAGCAAAACAAAGGCGGAAGCTCTTAATTAATAATATGGAATTAGAAGCAAAAATAGAAGGTTTACTTTACTATAAAGGAGAAGAAATTGAGATCAAAAAGATAGCTCAGCTTTTAGATGTTGGAACGACAGAGGTGGAAGAAGCCTTAAAGAAACTAGAAAATTCTTTGGCCGGAAGGGGGTTAGTCATTGTTCGGAAGGATGACGCTGTTGTTTTGGGAATATCGGGAGAATTAAGCTCTCTAATAGAAAGTATCAAAAAAGAAGAGGTCACTAAAGAGCTAACTAAATCTTCACTTGAAACATTGTCTATTATTTTATATAAAAACGGAGTGACTAGAAGTGAAATAGATTATATTAGGGGAGTTAATTCTAGTTTTATTATTAGAAATTTATTGGTCCGAGGTTTAATTGAAAAAATTATTGACCCTAAAGATAGTCGCCGTTTTCTTTATCGTCCAACTTTTGAAACTTTATCTTTTATGGGAATTACCGCGATAGAGGAATTGCCTAATTATGAAAAAGTTAGAAGTAATTTAGAAGAAACTTTAATAACAGGAAAAACAAATGACTAACGCCCTTAAAATTTTTTCACCAGCTGTTGTCGCCTTCACCATAGGTATTCTTTTAACCCCAATTGCTACTCACTATTTCTATAAATACAAGATGTGGCGTAGGACAAATAGGACTGATAATTTACCCAAAGATATCTCAGAGAGGTTTGAAAAAGTTAATGACAAAAAAGCTGAAACTTCAACTCCTCGCGTGGGTGGTATGATTATTTGGATGTCGGTTATTTTAACAGTAGCCGTTTTTATGATTATAAACTTCTTTTTTGGAACAGAACTAACAGAGAAGCTTAGTTTTATTAGTCGAGAACAAACACTATTACCTTTCTTTGCTTTAATTGTGGCCTCAATTATTGGTTTGGGAGATGACTTCTTGCAAATTTTTAATAAGGGTAAATGGTCTTCAGATCCACTGGTTTTAAGATATATTAAAATTGGAATAATTCTTGCTCTCGGACTTCTTATCGGCCTATGGTTTTATTTCAAATTAGGGGTTACTGGTGTTTATGTTCCTTGGCTTGGTTTTGTCCATCTCGGTTTTCTGTTTATTCCTTTCTTTATTATTGTTATGTTGTCTCTTTGGTCTAGTAGTGTAATTGATGGTATGGATGGATTATCTGGTGGAGTTTTGGGCTCTATTTTTATGTCCTATGCGGTTATTGCCTTCTTTAATAACCAGCTTGATATTGCCACTTTCTGCGGAGTTGTGGCTGGAGCTATTATGGCTTTTCTTTGGTTCAATATACCGCCAGCCAGATTCTATATGGGGGAAACGGGTATTATAGGGCTGACGGTTACTGTTGCTGTTATTGCTTTTATGACTGACACTGTCCTGCTTTTACCAATTATTGCTTTTCCTTTATTCGTCACTTCTTTATCTAATGTTATTCAAATACTATCTTATAAATTACGACACGGTAAGAGAGTTTTTTTGCTAGCTCCGCTTCATCATCATTTTGAAGCTTTGGGTTGGCCGAAATATAAAGTGACAATGCGTTACTGGGTTATTAGTATAATGACTTCTATTTTAGGAGTAATAATTTCTTTGATTGATTAATGACTACAAAATATAAAGCTGATAAGTTATTTTTTTGGATAGTGATGTCCTTGGTTATTATCGGTTTAATATTTTTTACCTCAGCCTCACTCGGAGTCCTAGCTATTAATCCCGAAAAGTTCAGAGGTATTTTATTTACTCAATATGTTTTGGGTTTTCTTGGGGGATTGTTGGCCATGTATATTGGTTATAAAATTCCTTATGTTTATTTTCGCCGATATGCCTTGATCCTTTTTTTAATAACATTAGGATTAACCGCCCTAACCATAATTCCCGGAATTGGAGTAGCCCGAGGAGGAGGAAGTAGATGGCTGTCTATCTTGGGATTTTCTTTTCAACCAGTTGAACTTTTGAAAATAGGATTCATTATGTATTTTGCCTCTTGGTTATCAACACTTAAAAATAGAGTTAAGAATCCACTTTATAGCATCTTGCCCTTAATTATTTCTCTCGGGCTTGTAGCCTTTATATTGATAAAGCAACCTGATACCAAAAACATTATCTTGCTAGCAATTACCGCTTTTATTATGTTGTTTGTTTCTGGCACTCCAATTAAGTATATCTTGGGTCTTGTCGGTTTACTTGGTGTTGTTTTTGTTGCTTTGATTTATATGCCTAATTCAAATTTTGGTTATATAAAAGATAGAATAAACACTTTTATTCATCCCAATACAGATGTTTTAGGAGATTCGTGGCAAATTAAGCAATCCGAATACGCTATTGGTTCTGGGGGTATTTGGGGAAAAGGTTTAGGACAGAGTCTGCAAAAATTTAAGTATTTACCAGAACCACAAGGAGACTCTATTTTTGCTGTTATTGGAGAAGAGTTAGGTTTCTTGGGCACAACTTTAATCATCTGTTTGTATCTAGTCTTTGCTTTAAGAGGATTTAGAATATCAACTAGAAATGCACCGGACTCATTTTCTAAACTTCTAGTTATTGGTTTCATCACCATAATTACAACTCAATCTTTTATGAACATAGCAGCCATAACAGGTATTATGCCACTAACGGGGGTCCCTCTAGTCTTCATTTCCCACGGGGGAACAGCTCTATTTTTATCTATGGGTATGATGGGGATTGTTTTAAACATATCAGGATACCAAGGAAAACCTAAATTAGCCAAAAGAGCTTAAATAAGTTATAATTAAAGAGTAAATTTTTATTTTATTAATTTTATCTTAAGTTATCTTTGGTAACTTTCTAAAAAATGAAAATATTATTAACTGGCGGGGGAACAGGTGGACATTTTTATCCCCTCATTGCTATTGCTGAAAGGTTATCAGAAATTGCAGCTGAAAGAAAAATAATTGGATTAAAACTCTATTATATGTCAGATACTCCTTACGACAAGAGGGCTCTTTTTGAGAACCGAATTACTTTTGTTCAAATTCCAGCTGGTAAAATGAGACTTTACTTTTCAATCAAAAATATTTTTGATGTGGTTAAGACGGCTATGGGAGCTTTCTTCGGTTTGGTTTCTATGTTCTTTATCTACCCCGATGTTGTTATCTCCAAAGGTGGTTACGCCGCTTTTCCGGCTGTTTTTGCTGCTAGATTTCTAAGAATACCAGTTGTTGTCCATGAGTCAGATTCTTTTCCGGGTAGATTAAATAGCTGGACTGCTAAGTTTGCAAAAAGAGTGGCTGTTTCTTGGCCCGAAGCAGCAGAGTATTTACCGAAGGACAAAACTGCTTTAACTGGTCAACCAATCAGAAAAGAAATTTTGCACGGAGACCCTAACGGAGCTTATGAATATTTCAAGTTTGATAACGAACTTCCTGTTATTCTCATCTTGGGCGGATCTCAAGGAGCTGAAATGATAAATAACGCAGTCGTTGATAATTTACCAGAATTACTAAAAAGATATCAGGTCATTCACCAGACGGGAGCTGGTAAGAAAAACGAGGAAGCTGTTTCAAGGGCAAGATTATTAATGGAAGGAAACCCCGAAATTAGAAGATATTTTGCCACTCCTTTCTTGAATAGTATGGCCTACAAAAAAGCCGCCGGTTGTGCCAATTTAATTATATCTCGAGCTGGTTCTACTATATTTGAAATCGCTTCTTGGGGTATCCCCTCTATTCTAATTCCAATAACTAATTCAAATGGAGATCACCAAAGAAAAAATGCCTATAATTATGCTCGTACTGGAGCTTGTGAAGTTATAGAAGAAAACAATTTAAGCCAAGCAGTCTTTTTAGCTGAGGTTGATAAAATTCTTTCTTCAAAACAAAAAATGACCGAGATGAGTAAAAATGCTTTAGGTTTTGCTAACCACGAAGCTGCTCTAAAAATAGCCAAAGAAGCAATGGATATAGCCATCTCGCATTACGAATAATATGGAAAAAGAAAACTCTTCAAAAATTGTCACCAGATTTGCCCCTTCACCTACAGGTTTTTTGCATGTTGGTGGAATCAGGACAGCTTTATATGCTTGGCTTTGGGCTAGAAAAAACAATGGTCAGTTTATCTTAAGAATTGAAGACACTGATAAAGAAAGGGAGGTCGCTGGCTCAATAGAGCATATTAAAAAATCACTAGAGTGGGTAGGAATTCGTTGGGATAAAGGCCCAGATACAGAAGGTGAAATACCATATATTCAATCTAAAAGATTAGATATATATAAAAAATATGCAGAGAAATTAATTGAAAGTGGTTTTGCTTATGCCGACCCTTATACCGAAGAAGAACTTGAGAGTCTGAGGAAAAAAGCCGAGGAAGAAAAAAGGCCGTTTCTTTTTAGGGACCATCGCCCAGAAAATCCACCCGTCTGGGATGGAACCAAACCTCTTCGTTTTAAGACTCCAATTAAAACTTTCAAATGGCAAGATGTTACGCGAGGAAATTTAGAGGCCGGACCAGAAGCCTTGGATGATTTTATTTTAATTAAAAGTGACGGCTACCCAACATATAATTTTGCTCACATTGTGGATGATTATGAAATGGGGGTAACTCACATAATGAGAGCAGATGAGTTTATCTCTTCTACTCCAAAATTTTTAGCTTTATACGAAGCTCTTGGTATAGAAAGGCCTGAGTTGGTAACCTTACCACCAATTTTAGGTAAAGACGGTAAGAAAAAATTGGGCAAAAGAGATGGAGCTAAAGATTTCCTAGAATATAAGAATGATGGCTACTTACCAGAAGCCATGATGAACTTTTTAGCTTTAATTGGATGGAATCCGGGAGGAGAGGAAGAAATTTTCACCAAGGAAGATTTAATTAAACTCTTTAATCTTAAACAAATCCACACGAGTGGCGGTCAGTTTAATACAGAAAAATTAGATTGGATAAACCACGAGCATCTCAAAAGATTATCTCTAGCTCAAAAAGAAGAATATGTCTTATCTTTTTTACCTGACGAGATAAAAAATCTAAAAGGTTTCTCTTTAGATATTACAAAAAAAATAACCCCGATTATTATAGAGAGAATTAAAAAAGGAATAGATATTATAGAAATGACAAAGAAAGGAGAATTAAATTATTTCTTTGAAAATCCTTCTTATGATAAAGATAATCTGTTCTTCAAATCTTCTAAGATACCTACTCAAAATAAATACCAAATACAAAGTGAATATCTAAATAAATTAGTAAATATTTTAAATGATATTGAAGAGGAAAGTTTTAATAAAGACATAATTAAAGAAAAAATATGGCCTTTTGCTGATGAAGTCGGACGAGGGGATATTCTTTGGCCAATGAGATATGCTTTATCCGGACAAGAAAAATCTCCTGATCCATTTCAACTAGCTGAGATATTTGGTAAGAAAGAAACACTAGCTAGAATATCTTTAGCGGTAGAAAAGCTAAAAATGTTATAATAAAAATATGCTTAAAAAGCTATTACTTTTAACTGTTTTAATATCTTTTAATATTATCACTATAGCTCCACCCGGGCTTGTTTTTGCTGATAGCCAAACATCCCAAATTAGACAAATCAATAGTGAGATGGCTAGTGTTAATAATAAGATAGAACAAATAGAAGACGAAATAAAAAAACTAAGTTCACAAATAGCCGAAACCGCAGAAGAAAAAAGGACATTATCTAGTGCTATACATCAATTAAACCTAACTAGAAACCAACTCTTAAAAGAAAAGGAGCTAATTCAAAATAAAATAAAAGTAACAGAGCATACCATCTCTGATATTTCTTCTCAAATAGGGGACAAAGAAAAAATTATCCAAATATCTAAAGACTCTTTAGCTAGTTTAATCAGAACACTTAATCAAACTGATAATATTTCTATGATTGAAAAAATTCTAACAGTTGATAATATTTCGGAAGTTAGCCGTCATTATAATAATATTTTAAGTATAAACGAGAAAATTAAATCAAAGATTGATACACTTTCTGATGAAAAATATAAATTAAAAATAGATAAAATTAAAAAGGAAGACGAACAAGAAAATCTTAATAGATTAAAAAATAATTTAGTTCAAAAAGAACAAGCTGTTAATGTTACAAAGAAAGAGAAAGATGATTTATTAAAAGAAACAGAGGGAAAGGAAGCTACATATCAGAAAATGTTAGCAGAACAACTTAAACAGAAAGACGCTTTTGAAAAAGAGTTGCAAGAATATGAATCTCAGTTAGAGTTTATTTTAAACCCTAAGACTATACCAAAAGCTGGGTCTGAGGTCTTATCTTGGCCACTAGATTATATCTTAATTACATCTGTTTTTGGGGCTAGATGGGGTAGTACTCATTATGGAGTAGATTTTAGAGCATCAGTCGGAACACCTATTAAATCTGTTTACGCCGGAACAGTTGAAGGCATAGGGGACACAGATAAAGATTGTTATAAAGCTTCTTTTGGTAAGTGGGTTTTTATTAGGCACCCCAATGGCCTAGCTAGCACTTATGGACATTTATCTGTTATCTCAGTAAAGGTTGGACAAAAGGTCAAGACAGGTGATATTATAGGGTTATCAGGTAATACCGGGTATTCAACTGGCCCACACTTACACTTATCAGTTTACGCCTCAGATGGAGTTAATGTTGAGACAAAACCAAGTGTAACTTGCCCTGGTAAAATATTTACTCAGCCAATAGCCGCGACTGATGCCCACTTAGATCCACTTCTTTATTTACCCAAAACAAATCCTAGTATGTTTAAAAATTAATTATTATTAATAAATATAAATATATGGAAGAAGAAAAAAGAAGACCTCGTTTGCAAATAAGATTAGGTGGACTCGTCATCCTAATTATTATTGGTATTGTTTTGTTTAAAGTTGATTTAAAAGATAAAATACAGTCCGAGCAGTTTCAAGATAATATTGCTTTTGTTAAAGAAAAAGCAACACATTTTTGGGACAAAATAACAAGACCACTAAAAGAGAAAATAAGTGATGAAGTTGAAGAATACACCGAAGAACAATTAGAAAAAATGCAAGAAAACTTCAAAGAAAATATTTTGAAATTAAAAGATACAGAAGAGGAGGAATAAAATTCCCACATGTCCGACATGTGGGAAACAAGCAAAATAAAAAACTAGATATAAGACCTAGTTTTTTATTTCGGTGCCCGAGGTGGGAATCGGTCACTCTCGTCTCATATTTTGCTTCTGGTTCGACAAGCTCACCATTGCAAAATATCTCACTCCCTTGACCTCCACTCGCCCCGGCCGCTTCGCGGACTCCGTCGGGGCTCGGTTCGATTCCCATTCGAACACTAAAATACTAAAACCCAAATGTATTCACATTTGGTTTAAAGTATTTTATGTGCCCGAGGTGGGAATCGAACCCACATCCCTTGCGAGACACGATTTTAAGTCGTGCGCGTATACCTATTCCGCCACTCGGGCAAATGAAAAATATACTTCGTATTTTTCTAAATTCAATTTGCCCTCGTGTCGGCCACCTCCTTCCAGTCGGATTAAACATAAAGGTTTTATGTTTTATCCACTCGGGCAAATGAAAAATATTTATCTTTCAAAAATAACATTTAAACAATATTATAATTGCACAATTTCTCAAAAAAGACAAATTTTGCTATACTTCTCTTATGTCTAAAACATATTATACAACAATTGGGCTAGAAATTCACGCCGAGTTAAAAACAAAATCCAAGATGTTTTGTGGATGTCCAAATAACCCAGATGAAAAGATTCCAAATGTTAATATCTGCGAAGTTTGTACCGCCCAACCTGGAACATTGCCTGTAATTAATAAACAAGCCGTTTTAAGTGTCATAAAAGTTGGCTTAGCTCTTGGTTCTAAAATAGCAGATTTCACTGAATTTGATCGTAAAAATTATTTCTACCCAGATATACCTAAGGCTTATCAAATTTCTCAATACAAAAATCCGATTGTTCTCGGAGGAGAATTAAACGGAGTAAAAATAACCAGAGTCCACCTAGAAGAAGATACGGCTACTTCAAAACACGACCGGGGAAATTATTCACTGGTTGATTTTAACAGGGCCGGAGTTCCATTGATGGAGCTTGTCACAGAGCCAGTTATTCATAGTGCCAAAGAAGCAGGTGATTTTGGAAAAGAATTACAATTATTACTTAGATACCTTGATGTCTCAGAGGCTAATATGGAAAAGGGACAAATGAGAGTTGAATTAAATATTTCCGTTTCAGATAATCCAGAAAAATTAGGCACAAAAGTAGAAGTTAAAAACATAAACTCTTTTCGTGCAGTAGAAAGAGCCGCTTTGTATGAAATAGAAAGAATGACCTCTCTTTTAGAAGAGGGAAAGGGAGACGAGATAGTTCAAGAAACTCGTGGTTGGGATGAAGGTAAGCAACAAACATTCTCTCAAAGAAAAAAGGAAAATGCTAACGATTATAGATATTTTCCGGACCCAGATTTACCTAAACTTTTCTTAAGTCAAATTTTTGACATAGATGATATCAAAAAAAATCTGCCAGAGTTACCCGAAGAAAAAAGAGCCAGATACAAAAATGATTATGAATTAAAAGATGAAGATATAGAAAGCTATGTCACAGATAGAGAGCTTGGTGACTGGTTTGAAGAAGTCGCTTCTAAATTAATAGATAAAGAAAAAGTTAGAATTGCTTCCAATTATATAACTTCTGACTTTTTAGGTCTAAAGAAAACTAATTTAGACATCAAGCTTCCAAAAACTAGTAATTTTGTGGAGCTCATAGAGATGATAAGCCAAAATCAAATTTCTTCTCGCTCGGCCAAAGATATTCTAGCAATGATTGTTGTTGAAGATAACTCTCCCATGGAAATAGCCAAAGCCAAAGATCTTTTGCAAAAAAACGACGAGGGACAATTAAAAGAAGTTATTCTAAAGATAATTAAAGATAATCCTAAAGTAGTTGAGACATATAAATCGGGAAAGGAAAATGCCATTATGTCTTTAGTAGGGCAAGTCATGAAAGAAACAAAAGGCAGTGCCAATCCACAACTAGCCTTAAAATTATTAAAAGAATTAATTTAATAGTCGAATTACTAATTTTTGCTTAGCTTTTAGCTAGTGTTATAATACAAATATTATGGATACAAATAAAAAAATACGTGTAGCAATTAATGGTTTTGGTAGAATTGGTCGAGCTTTTCTTAAAATAGCTTGGGATAGAGATGACATGGAAGTCGTCGTTGCTAATGATCTTGGCTCTATGGAGAGTCTAGCTTATCTTCTTCGTTATGACACTGTTTATGGAAATTGGAATCATAAAGTAGAAATAGATGGTGATTATTTTATAATAGACGACAGAAAGATTAAATTTATTTCAGAAAAAGATACCACAAAATTACCCTGGAAAGAATTAGACATTGATGTCGTTGTTGAATCAACTGGCTTATTTACTTCTTTTGACAAGGCTAAGTTTCATCTAGATTGTGGGGCTAAAAAGGTAGTTATTTCTGCACCGGCTAAAGGAGAAAGCCAGACAAAAGGAGAAACAATCCTTCTTGGTATCAATGAAGAAAAATTTGGAACAACAGACATTACATCTAATGCTTCTTGCACCACAAATGCAGCTGGGCCTCTAATATCTATTTTAGA
>Ga0208040_1004819_pt1 | contig 10084 bp, 9 predicted proteins | sample AD_UKC083_MetaG_FD_184431 | JGI IMG/M metagenome (GOLD analysis project Ga0208040, IMG submission 184431) | Active sludge microbial communities of municipal wastewater-treating anaerobic digesters from USA - AD_UKC083_MetaG (SPAdes) (version 2) | ecosystem: Engineered > Bioreactor > Anaerobic >... | reverse complement strand
AGCACTTAACCTCGCTAATGTGATACAACTCGTAGGCTCATTATCCAAAAGGCACGCCGTCATCCCGAGAATCGGGACTCCGACAGCTTGTAGACGAACGGTTTCAGGGTCTGTTGCACTCCCCTGTCAGGGGTTCTTTTCACCTTTCCTTCACAGTACTGGTTCTCTATCGGTCTTCTATGAGTATTTAGCCTTGCGGGATGGGCCCCGCGATTTCAGACAGGATTCTTCGTGTCCCGACCTACTCAGGAGTCCTCTAATGCTTATCAAACTTGCCCGTACGGGATTGTCACCCTCTGTGATGTAACTTTCCAGAGACTTCCGGTTCGGTTGATAAGCAGTATATGAGGTCCTATAACCCCGCCATTGCCGCAACAATGACGGTTTGGGCTGTTTCCTGTTCGCTCGCCACTACTGGGGAAATCGATTTTTCTTTCTTTTCCTTCAGGTACTAAGATGTTTCAGTTCCCTGAGTTTGCCCGTATTTTATACGTGACAGGTCTTCAACCTGCCGGGTTGCCCCATTCAGATACGGCCGGATCAACTCGTGTTTGCCGATCCCCGGCCCTTTTCGCAGCTTACCGCGTCTTTCATCGCCTATAGAAGCCAAGGCATCCGCCGTTCGCCCTTCGTTTCTTCGTCTTGAATCATCGCAATAGAAACTGAGATTTCTCATTATCTATCGCTTGCAGTGTCTACGCACTGCCTCTTGAAATTGTAGTCCCGTAATGATTTCAGAAAAAACTCCTTACTTAAATTACAGACTATCTTTTGTTTTTACAGTTTTTTTACCTCGTTATCTATCTCAAAATTTCAATGAACATGCGTTTCTTGCCGAAACGGGCAGCAAAGGTAACCACTTTTTTTCAATCTCCAAATTATTTAGTAGTTTTGTTGAGTTTTTGTGATAACAACTAAAAATAACTCAATACTACTTATGGAAAACAAGGAAAACAAGCCGCAAGGGCTGCCCGAAAATGCCTATCGGAAACTTAAAAAAGGGGAAGAATACAAGCCATTGTTGTCACCCGACAAGAATTATCCCGAGATTACAGTTTGGTCTGTGACAATAGGATTGGTGATGACCATCATCTTTTCAGCCGCAGCCGCATATCTTGGTCTAAAGGTGGGACAGGTATTTGAGGCGGCTATCCCGATTGCCATTCTCGCTGTCGGCCTTTCGAGTGTGCTGAAGAAAAACCAAGCTCTTGGACAAAATGTGATTATCCAATCTATCGGATCCTGTTCCGGAGTAATTGTAGCCGGATCAATATTCACCCTGCCGGCCATCTATATCCTTGGTCTGGATGTCAATTTTACCCAGATGTTTCTCAGCTCCCTCCTTGGAGGTGTGTTGGGTATCCTTTTCCTTATTCCTTTCAGGAAATATTTCGTAAAAGAACAGCACGGAACCTATCCTTTCCCCGAAGCCACCGCTACCACCCAGGTGCTGGTCAGTGGCGAACGTGGAGGTAAAAGCCTAAAGGTTTTACTACTTGCGGGTATGATCGGTGGATTATACGACTTCATCATAGCTACTTTCGGAGCCTGGGCAGAGACCGTCACAACAACGGTTACGCGATGGGGTGCTGCAATTGCGGACAAGACCAAAATAGTACTCAAACTCAATACCGGTGCTGCAGTGCTCGGTCTGGGGTATATTGTAGGACTCAAATATGCCTTTATCATCTGCTGTGGCTCTCTGCTCGTATGGTTGATCATCAATCCTATTCTGGCGGCCAGTTTCTCCGGAGTGGATATTTTCGGCATGAGTTTCTCCGCAGCTCTCGGACAGATGTCTGCTGATGAGATTTTCAGAACTTACTCCCGTCTGATTGGTATCGGAGGTATCGCTACTGCCGGTATCATAGGTATCATAAAGTCATCAAAGGTTATCGGCTCCGCAGTCAAGCTCGCTGTAGGTGAGTTTAGCAGGAAGAGTGGCGGAGAGAAAGTAAAGGTGGAGCGCACCCAACAGGATATCTCTATGAGAAGTGTAGTGCTGGGCATAGCTGTGGCTTTGCTCGGTGTCTTCGCCTTCTTTGCCTTTGGCGGAGTGGTGAATACTATTTGGCAGGCGCTCGTAGGGATGCTGGTGGTAGCGGTCATTGCCTTCCTCTTCACCACTGTAGCGGCCAACGCCATTGCTATCGTAGGCACCAACCCCGTCAGCGGTATGACAATTATGACGTTGATTATCACTGCGCTGGTACTTGTAGCAACGGGTCTAAAGGGTAACTCCGGTATGGTTGCCTCACTCCTGATCGGAGGTGTTGTGTGCACAGCCCTTTCCACCGCAGGTGGTTTTATCACCGACCTTAAGATAGGATACTGGATAGGAACCACCCCTGCAAAGCAAGAGAAATGGAAGTTCCTCGGTGTGCTGGTTGCAGCTGTAACAGTAGCCGGAGTAGTCATAGTTCTTAACAAAACTTACGGATTTATTGGTGAAGGTGCGCTTGTAGCTCCTCAAGCTAATGCAATGGCAGCTGTCATTAAGCCAATGATGGAGGGAGGCAGCGCCCCCTGGTTCCTCTACGGCATAGGAGCAATCATTGCCATAATCCTCTCCTTCTTGAAAATACCGGCACTCGCATTCTGCCTCGGTATGTTCATTCCCATCGATCTCAACCTTCCGCTGCTCCTCGGTGGAGCTATTGCTTGGTTCGTAAGCACACGCAGTAAAGATAAAGAAGTTAACGCTGCACGTAAGGAAAGAGGTACTCTTATCGCTTCCGGATTTATCGCCGGTGGTGCGCTTATGGGAGTTGTGAGTGCAATACTCAAGTTCGCGAAAGTAGACTGGTTCCTCACTGATTGGCATGCAACCTACGGAGAAACCATTGCCATAATACCGCTTGTAGCGCTTGTTATATATATGATAATGTCATCTTTGAAAGTTGAAAAACAGAAATAATATGGAAAGTGTAAAGAAAAAATTTCTCAGATATATCTCATTCGACACCCAATCCAACCCCGAATCGGAGAGTCAGCCATCAACTGCAAAACAACTCGCTCTCTCGATGCAGCTGGTAAAGGAACTCCATGATATGGGTATAACAGATGCTTCGCTCGACAAAGATGGTTATGTGATGGCTACTATCCCCTCAAATATTGAGAGAGAGGTTCCGGCTATTGGCTTTATTGCGCATGTGGATACTGCTCCTGACGCTTCCGGAGAGAATATTAAGCCGCAGATTGTGGAAAATTATGACGGAGGAGACATTCTGCTCAACAAAGAGATGAATCTCTATCTCCGAGTAAAGGATTTTCCCGAAATGAAGCAATACAAAGGGCAGACACTCATTACTACAGATGGCACAACGCTGCTCGGAGCTGATGACAAGGCTGGTATTGCAGAGATAATGTGCGCCGCAGAATATTTAATGTCGCACCCTGAGATACCTCATGGGCCTATTAAAATAGGATTTACCCCGGACGAAGAGATCGGCCGCGGCGTAGACCATTTTGACGTGAAGAGATTCGGTGCCAAATATGCTTATACACTTGACGGAGGCCAGATCGGAGAACTTGAGTATGAGAACTTCAACGCCGCATCCGCAAAGATATTCATTCAGGGGTGCAACATTCATCCCGGCTACGCCAAAAACAAGATGGTGAATGCTATGTTGATTGCCATGGAACTCAACGCCATGCTGCCGGTGCAGCAGAGACCCGAATTCACAGAACATTACGAAGGATTCTTCCATATTACCGGATTCAATGGAACTGTAGAGAACGCCACAATGCAGTTTATCATCCGCGACCACAACATGGAGTTCTTCAAACAGAAAAAGGCCCTCATGACCTCCTGTGTGGACTTCCTCAACAAAAAGTATGGCAACATCATAACATTGGAGTTGAAAGACCAGTACTATAATATGCGTGAAGAGGTCGAGCCGCACTACCACATAATTGACAAGGCGGTAAAGGCAATGGAACTTGCAGGAGTCAAACCCAACATCAAGCCCATCCGCGGAGGCACTGACGGTGCACGGCTCTCATTTATGGGACTTCCCTGCCCCAACATCTTTGCAGGTGGACACAATTTCCACGGCAAACTCGAATTTGTCCCCGTCGAAAGCATGGAAAAAGCCGTACAGGTGATACTTAACCTCATTTCACTGTATGCAGCGGGGTAGTATGAAAACGCCTATACTCAACGAACATAACAAGGAAGATTACCCTCCTGCGCATACTGCCGAGCATATTCTCAACGCCACGATGGTGAAAATGTTTGGCTGTGGCCGTTCATATAATGCACATGTTGAGCGCAAAAAGAGTAAATGCGATTATCGGCTGGAAAAAGAACCTACTTCTGAAGAGATCGCCCTGATCGAAAAGAGAGTAAACGAGGTGATTGCCAGAAATATGGATGTAACTGAGAGTTTTCTTACGCAGGAAGAGGCAGCTTCAATCGTGGACCTGAGCAAACTACCAAACGATGCCTCTGAAATGCTACGCATTGTGCGCGTAGGCGATTATGATGCCTGTGCATGCATCGGAGCACACGTTGACAACACGAGAGAAATCGGCACATTCAAGATTATTTCGGCCGATTTTGAAGATGGGCGCTGGCGTTTACGCTGGAGAATAGTTCAGGAGTAAAAATGAGACCGGCTAAAAGTTTTAGTCGGTCTCTATAATTGTTAGGTATAATCAACTATTTCTATTTCCCATCATATACTCCCGCGAAGAGCATTACGCCGGATGATTTTTCTAGTATGGTGTAGACGAAAGGATGGTTGACATAGAATTCAACCATTTTGGGCTGACCGGCGGAAGAGGTCCTCTCAATCATTACCGCAGTGGATGCTGCAGCCTCAGTACCCTGTTCAGCAACAGATATACGTGCCTTTTGAATAACTGACCCAATATTGAAATTTTTGATTTCGGGATGATAAAGCAATTTATCGAATTGAGCATCGTTATTAAAAGCCCGACGAATACCTAAGGCTTTCAACATATCTGTAAGCTCATATTTATTTTCAACCTCAAACTTGGGGAGATTGAGATGTACCATGGCCTCCGTAGTAGAGATTGAAGAGATGGCCTCAGACAATTTCTCTGAAGTGATATACGAGAATAGTTGCTCCAAACCATTGCCACCTTTTATGTCAGGCAGAATGATATACATTGCAAACTTACCACCAGCGTACGGAAGCTCTAAGATTCCATTGTTTCCCACTCTTCCATGACGAAAGTGCCTTGAAGTAACCATATAATCGACCTTACTTTCTCCTCCGCCATCCAGATAGAAGGGCTGCGATTTCTTTGTTAATTCACTATTGAACATTGGTATATCTCTATTTCCACTCCATCTTGCCTTGAAATATAGCGCGTTGAGTATTGCTGCAACAAAATCTCGTTTAATATCCGATTCCTGTAGAAATGGAAAGATAAAACCGTTGGTACTGCGATATGCCCATTCATTGATCCTGTCGACTACAACCTTCGGATTTGAAGCATTAACATACTCCACTGGAGCATAGTACATCTTTTCGGCTGTCTTGCGGAAAGCATCCTGAACGCTGTATTCATCATTGACAATCACCGCATCAGTCAACCTCAATTCGACATCTTTGTCAAGTGCAGGCAATTGATTGAGCAAAAGGTTACAATACTTGTTCAGAGCTTCCCGATCTTCCCCATACCCCAGGGTTCCGATAATCTCGGAAGTTGTCTCGCCGCTGGCACCGTTTGCAGTAATTGCAAGAGCAAACTGTAAGCTGAGTGGAGAATAAATTATGCTGTTTTTCTCCTTTTCGTATAAAGACCTCAAGCTCTTTAGGGCAAAAGCATTACCGGAGTTGACATAGCTTTTTTGCTCCTCACTCAATGTCACTTTCGTGATTGGAGTTGTAGAAGTGGGAAAATCAATTTCTATGGGGTTCTTTACCCTTGGAACATCGCTCTTTTCACATGCTGAGAAACCAAGAGCGGCAATAAAAATAAATAATGTGATTTTAATCTTGTTCATAATTATTATGCTATTATTTTTGTGTCTTTGAAATAATTTTAAGCAACTCATAGGTTCTATCCGATCCATCTATAGGTGGATCTGCCAAATGAGTTATCTTCACTTTTAGATGGTATTCATATCCCGGTTCATAAATAAATCCGGTTATTCCATCAATTGGAAGTTTTGTCCATGCCGTCTCATTGATTCTACGAATGGATATTCCCACCATTGGTGGAAGTTCCGGAGGATATTCGCCTGGCCAATAGTCTGTTGTTTTATGTGAAACAATGATTTCAGCACGCTCGCTCCAATTCGGATCTTCTTCCCGATTACAGCCGATAATTACCATGGCGAGTGTTATAAATGAAATAAGCAGTACTATTCGTTTCATAGGAAATATTATTTTAAAATTTTTCAAAGAGCCCCTGAAGGCGACCAACAATAAACGTTTTTACAAATATCAGAAGTCAGTGAAAAATGATACCCGATATCTTCTACCAGGGGATAACCAAAGGTCGTAAACGAGCAATTAATAACAGACATATTTTCCTTTTTCGATTATAGTTACCAAACAACATACAAACCTTGATCCTGAACCACGGTCACAGTGTTCATTCTTAGACGAATGTCACTCCCATCATCAAGTGAGAAAGACACGGAAACCGGACTATAATAAACATTACCTAATTGGAAAAAATCTTGTCCCGTATCGTTGGTAATAGTTCCGCTAAGATGCACTTTCGCCTTTTGCTGTAGATGATGAAATACTAATTTATCTCTATCTCCAGATTCGGAAAAGAGCCCAATTTTAGCATCGAAGGAATGACGAGATGTCAATCTGTTATTAGTAAGTGTATAACAACTTTGAGGGATAAGTATCTTGATACAATCCCTCATTCTCCCTTTTACTTTAGGAGCGTTGTAACAAGCGATGGCTATGTTGCCGGTAAAATAGTCCTGTATAATATATCCCTTATCCTCAAATTCTACACGAGTATTATTACGGTAAAAGTATGAACCATCTACTTCATTCAAAGGGGCTTTTGAACATGAGAGCACTGCACAAGAGAGGATGGCCACCGATGATGCTATCAAGCATACAAAATACAAGTGTTTTTTCATAATTAAGTGTACTGATATTTTCAAATATAATGAGTGCCGTTTACTACATATACGCAGTAACTCATCAAATACTTCCATAATCAAATTAATTAACTTTTTTTTGACAGTTCAGGAAGTATTTGTAATTTTCTCCGTATAAAGATATAGAAAGATATTGAGTGAGACATAAGAATTTCGCTAACGATGATGCCGCCCTTGCATCAAAATGTGCTGAAGGTGATAATAGTGCAAGAGAGCAGCTGTATAAGGATTATGCAGCAAGGGTTTATATGCTCTGTATGCGATATACCGGAGATTTCACTTTGTCAGAAGATCTTATGCAGGACTGCTTTATTCGGATCTTTGATAACATCCGCAAGTATGATTCCAACAAGGCATCGCTTAAAACCTGGATATCGCGTATTACTGTTAATCTCTTGATTGATAATTTAAGGCGGCATAGGAAATTTACTTTCGTATCAATAGACGAACAGAAATTGGATATTGTGGAACCTGAGTATAATAGTCTGATTCATGTCCCTCAAGATGTAATATTGAAAATGATTGCGGATTTGCCTGATACTAAAAGAACTATATTTAATCTATATTGTTTGGAAAACTATACCCACAAAGAAATAGCAGAGCTATTGGGAATAAAAGAAAAGACATCTTCATCAATTCTCTATAAAGCGAGAGTTATATTGGCAGATAGGGTAAATGCATATATTAAAGAGAAAGGTTTATGAAAACTGACTTTGACAAATACATCTCCGATCAGATACAAAATATTGAAGAGAATCTTCAAGTCGGTAACTGGGGGAAATTTCAAAAGCACTATGCCCGACATAGACGCGTTAAAATGGTGCGTTTTATAATACCGGCAGTTGCTGCGGCTTCTGCTATATTATTTTTATTGTTATCCGGTATTAATAACATAGACAACGGACCAATACGGATGCGCAACAATTATCCTCTGATCGCCGAAAACACTCCAACTATTCAGGTTGATATCCCTACCTTAAGAAAAGATTTTAAGCCTTTGCGTGAGCGTAAGAATCATGAGCCTACACAATCTGACAACTTTCATATCGCAGATTCCAAACCGCAGATTGATACTGTCACTTTAATCCGGGAGAAGAGTGAGCCGGAGAAGTTGGAACATACGACAAAACAGGATACCACATATCAATCCATTCCATCCTACGACTATTTTGAAACAAATAATGCTACAGCGTATATTCCCAAACAAAGTGTGCCTAAATTGTCCATAGGCGTGTCAGGAGGCCAGGGCTTGGCAGGTTATGATCAGGTCGATTTGCCTTTTGGGGCTTTTCAGTATAGAACGTCCTATGCAGAAGAAAACCCGAGAGGTGGTATTTCACACGAAAAACCAAGAGATAGTATCCTAATGGATAAACCTGTGGATAATCTTGTAGCCGGAAAGATAGAAGAGGTAAGTTATAAGCATAGACCTCCAATAACATTTGGTATTTCTTTAGGAATCAATTTTACCCAACGGCTTGCACTTATTACCGGGTTGGATTACTCATTATATCTGTCAGAGATATTAATTAGTTATTCCGACAAAAAAAGTAGTGAAATGCAACAACTTCATTATTTGGGATTACCTTTGAGATTGAACTACACGATTTATTCAAAGAACTCATTTGAATGGTATGCAGGTGGGGGTTTCAAAGTGGATAAATGCATATATGCCAAATCCGGAGCCACGGTTCTAAAGGAATCCGATTTCTTATTATCTGCATTACTGACTACAGGAATTCAGTACAAAATAACACGCAACCTCTCCATATATTGCGAACCATATTGCAGTTATTTGTTTTCGGATACAAGACTGCCTTCGTATCGCAGTGAAAATCCTTTGGAAATATCTGCAAAGCTCGGCATCAGAGTCAATCTATGAGGTATGGGGTGCGGGGTGCGGGGTGCAGGGTGCAGGGTAGAGCTGTGGGATAGTTCTGAGTATATAGTGTGTAGTAAAGGCGGATTTAAATCTCCACAAAGAAAAAAGCGACCAAAAGTCTCCATACTAAGTCAGCGAAACTGAAGGCAGCGCTTCTGCGCTGCTTTGCTTCCCCAAGGGAACGAAAGTTGAGTTCTGAGTTCCGAGTGTGTAGTATGTAGTGAAGCAGAATAGAGAACCAACCAAAAAAAAGGCAACCGAAATTAGTTGGACAATTCGGAGCGAAGCGACTGACTCCGACTATCTCCACAAAAAAAAGAGGCCCGAAGGTCGCAATCGGAGCGTAGCGACTCCGCAGCGCTTCTGCGCTGCTTTGGTTCCCCAAGGGAACCATTAAAAGGAGGGGTAGAAAAGGGAGCGAAGCGACTGACTCCGACTATCTCCACAAAAAAAGCGGCCCGAAGGTCGCTTTTGTGGAGATAGTCGGAGTCGAACCGACGACTTCCTGCTTGCAAAGCAGGCGCTCTAGCCAACTGAGCTATACCCCCGTGTGGTAGTCTCTACTGGAGTTGAACCAGTGACCTCTACATTATCAGTGTAGCGCTCTAACCAACTGAGCTAAGAGACTATATAATAATGGAAGACAAAATGCGAAACGCCTTTCTTGTATCAAGTCAAACTCCAAAAAGGAGGTGTTCCAGCCACACCTTCCGGTACGGCTACCTTGTTACGACTTAGCCCCAGTTATCGGTTTTGCCCTAGGCCGTCCCTCGCGGTGACGGACTTCAGGCACCCCCAACTTCCATGGCTTGACGGGCGGTGTGTACAAGGCCCGGGAACGTATTCACCGCGCCGTGGCTGATGCGCGATTACTAGCGAATCCAACTTCACGGAGTCGAGTTGCAGACTCCGATCCGAACTGAGATGGCTTTTGGAGATTGGCATCCTGTCACCAGGGAGCAGCCCTCTGTAACCACCATTGTAACACGTGTGTCGCCCCGGACGTAAGGGCCGTGCTGATTTGACGTCATCCCCCCCTTCCTCTCACCTTACGGAGGCAGTCTCGATAGAGTCCCCGGCTTGACCCGATGGCAACT
>Ga0208040_1004813_pt1 | contig 10089 bp, 8 predicted proteins | sample AD_UKC083_MetaG_FD_184431 | JGI IMG/M metagenome (GOLD analysis project Ga0208040, IMG submission 184431) | Active sludge microbial communities of municipal wastewater-treating anaerobic digesters from USA - AD_UKC083_MetaG (SPAdes) (version 2) | ecosystem: Engineered > Bioreactor > Anaerobic >... | reverse complement strand
ACCATCAGGTCTTCGCTGACTTCCTGCGCGCCGCATTCGACCATCAAAATTGCTTCGCGGGTGCCGGCAACGCGCAAATCGAGCGTTGAAATTTCCATCTCGGAAAGCAAGGGGTTGACAATCAATTTGCCATCCACGCAGCCGATGCGCACCGCGCCGACCGGGCCGCCAAAGGGAATGTCCGAAATCATCAGCGCGGCAGAAGCGGCGTTGATGGCGAGCATATCCAGCGGGACTTCAGTGTCCGCGGAGAGCGACATCAGGACAACCTGCACTTCGTTGCGCATGCCTTCCGGGAAGAGCGGGCGCAGCGGGCGGTCCGTCAAACGCGCAATCAGGGTGGCATCTGTGCTCGGACGGCCTTCGCGGCGGAAGAAAGACCCGGGGATGCGTCCGCCGGCATACATGCGCTCTTCGTAGTCTACGGTCAGGGGGAAGAAGTCAGTGCCTTCGCGCACGCCGCCCATCGTAGCCGCGGCCAGGATGATGGAGTCTCCCTGACGCAGGGTAACCGAACCGCCGGCTTGTCTGGCAAGCCTGCCGGTCTCAAATGTCAGCTCTTTGCCACCCAGGGTGGTCTTAAAATAAATAGCTTGTGGTTTCATGTCGTCCTTTCGACTGGTTGCGCCAGTACAGGGACTGAAAGCTAACAATCAAGTTTGATTCTTACCTTTCAATACCCGACTGGCATAGTTTGGTTTAATACAATAATAACCGCGTCAGTTCAGGCCCGCAAGCAGCTTGTACTGCTTGCGGAGCATTCTGCGCGGTTGGGTCGCCATGAAGAAACGGCAGTTGCTTACTTTTTCCGAATATTGAGTGATTCAGTGATGGCAAGGAAACGATCGTAATCTTTCTGGCGAAGGTAGGCCAACAAACGACGGCGCTGACCGACCAGTTTGAGCAGCCCGCGGCGCGAGCTTTCATCGTGGCGGTTGATGCGCAGGTGGTTGGTGAGTTGGCTAATGCGGGTGGTCAGAAGGGCAATCTGAACCTCGGGCGAACCGGTATCACCAGGTTGGCGTTCGTACTTCTTGATAATTTCGCTTTTTTCAGCTTGGTTTAGAGACATGACGTCTGCTCCTAAAAAGAATTTATGCAAGTCTCCTGGCAAGCAGCGCAAACCGCTCGCCGGACTAGTCACAGCCGAATATTATACCAGAAAAGAAAAAAGTGCAAGCCGAGGGGAAAGGTTGTGAGTGTTCACATGATGGCAGGCCTTTTAATCGTGTCATCCTGAACGAAGTGAAGGATCTGATTTGGTAGTCCAGATTCTTCTCCGGAGCTCAGAATGACAATCCCTCTACGTGAACTAATCGTGTCATCCTGAACGAAGTGAAGCATCTGGATTTGACAGCCCAGATTCTTCTCCGGGGCACAGAATGACAATCCCTCTATCTAAAAATCTTTTGCCCTCGTAAAAATCGCTTTACTGCCTGCCAATCAGTTCCTTTGCCGCTTTGCCCGTCATGTGCTCAATCCGCAGCTCCAGCGCGAGGAATCGCTCCCAGGCGCTGGTAATTTCTGCTTCGCCTTCCTCCGGAAACTCGGGGGAATACTTCCCCACCAGCAGCCTTAGCGCGCGCCTTTTTTCGGCATCCTCTGTCAGAATTCGCGCCCGCCCAAACACCACCACGCTGCGGTAATGCGTCGTGAATGCCGCGGGGTCAACCTCATCCTTCTGGATGACGCAGAAGGAGACCTTTTCATTGCGCGCAATAGCGTCCAGCTTGTGCCCGGACCGCGCCACGTGGAAGAAAAGTTTCCCATCCGCATAAACATAACTGAGGGGCACAGCGTAAGGGAAGCCGTCGTCGCCAGACACAGCCAGCACGCCCGAAGTGCAGCTCCCGAGAATGGCTTCTGTTTCAACTTCCGAAAGTTGCTGCGCGATTCTTCGCATTTTTCTGAACATTATCGTTCCTCTTTCCGCGCTTCACTGGAACAGCAGCACGCTGCCAGAGGATTATTTTACCCCCTTCAAGAACTGTTGTTGACCATCAAAGGTTTGCCTTTGGCGGAACAGATCCACGGAGAATATCCGCCTGGCGCGGCCATTTTTACGACCATTGCTGGCGTGGGTTTGCAGTATACTTACCCAATATAAAGGTAAGAAAGGGAGTTTTTATGGATGCCATTAACGGTTCAGATTTCTTTTTTGGGCGTCAGTATGACCTTGCCGCCAAGCAAGCCCTGGCGGACAAACTCGTCTTCTACGACCCCACCGACCTGACCACCCACGCGGTCATCACTGGTATGACCGGCTCCGGCAAAACCGGTATGGGGATTATCCTCCTGGAAGAAGCAGCCCTTCAGGGCATCCCCGCAATTTTGGTGGACCCCAAGGGCGACCTGACTAATCACTTGCTGCACTTCCCGGATTTGCTGCCTGCCGACTTTGCCCCCTGGATCGACACAGACGCCGCCGCGAGGGAAGGCAAGTCTGTGCAACAGGCCGCGGAAGATGCTTCGGCTTCCTGGTCTAAGGGACTGACCGATTGGGGGATCGACAAAGCCCGCATTGCAAGGCTGGCAAAAGCTGTCGATTACGCCATCTACACTCCCGGCTCGGATTCAGCCATTCCCGTCAGCATCCTGTCCTCGCTCAAATGCCCGGATATCAGCTGGGATGAAAACAAGGAAATGCTGCGTGAAAGCATCGCCAGCACGGTCACCGCGCTGCTGGAGCTGGTCGGTTTCAAGAACATCGACCCAGTTCGCTCCCGCGAACACATCCTGCTTTCGAATATCTTTGAGAATTCCTGGAGCGCTGGCAAAGACCTGGACCTGGAAAGTCTGATCCTCCAGACCCAGAATCCGCCTTTTGAGAAGCTCGGCGTGTTCCCAGTCTCCAAGTTCTACCCGGAGAACGACCGCTTTGGTTTGGCGATGCTGCTGAACAACTTCCTGGCCGCCCCGGCATTCGAAAGCTGGCTGCAGGGTCAACCCCTGGATATCGGCTCTTTCCTTTACACGCCAGAAGGCAGACCCCGCCACAGCATCTTCTACCTGGCCCATCTGGCGGACCAGGAACGCATGTTCTTTATCACCCTGCTCTATTCCGCGATTGAAACCTGGATGCGCACGCAGTCCGGAACGACCAACCTGCGCGCATTAGTATACTTTGACGAGATTGTTGGCTATCTGCCGCCAATTGCCTCACCGCCCAGCAAACCCATAATTCTGCGCATGCTCAAACAAGCGCGCGCCTTTGGCGTGGGGCTGGTGCTGGCGACGCAAAACCCCATTGACCTGGATTACAAAGCGCTCTCCAACACCGGCACCTGGATTATTGGCAAGCTGCAAACCGACCAGGATAAACAGCGTCTGCTCGACGGTCTGGACAGCCTGGCTGGCGGCTTAGACCGCTCGTACTTTGATAAAACCATCTCCGCGCTGGGTAAACGCGTCTTCGTGCTGCATAATGTGCATGCCAAGGCCCCGGTAGTGTTTACCACGCGTTGGGCTATGAACTATCTGCCCGGACCAATTACCCGCAACAAGCTCGATGACCTGAACCGCATGGTAGGCGCGGAAGCCGTGCTTGCCGCCGCTTCAAATGCCGGCGCCAGCGCTAGCGCCCCAGGCACAGTCAGCGTCGCGGATGTTAAGGGCGGAGCCAGGGCCGACCAACCCGGTCTGACGGTGGAACCAAGGCTCTCTTCCAAGGTGGGAGTGCACTATCTCCCCTTTAATCGCAATCTATCCGAAGCTCTGCGGGAAGCCGGCAGCAAGCTGGGAGGGTCCGCCTCCAATCCGCTTTACCACTACCAGCCAGTTTTGCTCGGTCAGGCAACAGTCTACTTCGCAAACCGCACCTACAACGTGGACACGCAAACCAAAATCAGCGTGCAAATCCCCAAACTGGAAGGCCGCGGCCTGGTACGCTGGGAAGATTACCTGAGCGAACCAATCGATACTGCCGCGTTGGACCGCAGCCCCCTGCCCAACGCCACCTTTGGCGATTTGGTTTATCCGCTGGACGACGAACAGAATTTCAGCGCGCTTTCCAAGGACTTCATCGAATGGGTTTACCGCTCGCAGACCCTCAAACTGTTCAGCAATGACACTTTGAAAATGGTGTCAAACCCAGGCGAAACCAGGGAAGCTTTTGAAGCCCGCTGCAAATCCGCCAGCGCCGGCAGCAGTTCGGACGGCGTCCAGAAAATCCGCGATAAGTACGCGAAGCTCAAGAAGACCATCGAAGATAAAAAGCTGCGGGAAGAGTTGGAACTGGAGAAAGACCAGACCGTCCTGAAGCAGCGGCGCGGCGAGGAAGCCATCAAAGGTCTTGAAAACGTTGCCAAGCTCTTTACCGGCCGCAGAAGCAACCTGAGTTCTTCGATGAGCAAACGGCGCATGACCGCGACCGCCAAAGCCAATGTCGCCGAATCTGAAGAAATGATTCGCAAATACCAAGCCGAGTTAGCAGATCTGGACGCGAAAATGGAGCAGGAAATCCGTGATTTTCAAGCCCAAGGCACGCAGTCCGCTGGAACTATCCGTGAAGTAACGGTGGCCCCGCTCAAGAAAGATATCGTGGTGGAACTCTTCGGTCTGGCCTGGAAACCCGCCTACGCTTTTAAAAGCGGCAAGGAATGGCTGCTGATTTCAGGCAATCAGTAGCAGATGGAATAAAAAAAGCCCGCTGGTTTTTCCAGCGGGCTTTTTTTGTTAACTTACCTGGCGGGTTCCGCGGAGGCAACCGACCCATATTGGTTCACTTCCAAGGTCCAGGCGCTGCCTGGCTCGGCCAAGCTATACAGGTCAGCATTGGTAGTTGTGTACGTGTAGGTATCCCCATCCGCGCTGAAATAAATGGTGTAACGTTCTTCCTGCGTGCCGTAACGTTGGGTCTCGCTCAGCGCCGTGGAAGGCCAGTAGGGATTCAAGTCCTGGCCGGTGACGACGAGCGTATCAATCGGAATCCACGCCAGAGTGGTATAGGTGCAATAATTTTCATATACCCGGTAAACGCAATCTTGCACAACCTGCCCGATTCCGGTGCCGGTATCTATCGTGTAAGGCTCGCCGCAAACCTCTGTAGCGTTCGCGCGCGGCGTGTCCGAGTTGTAACGGTATTCCATGCTGCAGCTTTGGATTTGCGCGCCTGCTGGCACAGAGCTTTCCCAATCCCGCTCGCTCACTTGCTGGTACGCCAATATCTGCAGGCTGCGCTGCCAATTTCCGCCGCTGACCACCGCGCTGACCTGGTCTGTGCGGGTGAGATTGCTGATGAACATAAACAGCAATCCGCACAACACAGCCAACCCAAGGATGAGCAGAATCAGTGCTCCTCGGGAAAGTTTCCGCGGCGCGCTCGGCTGGGGAGTTGCCTGCGTTTCAAGAACTGTTCCGCTTTCGCGCACCTTGGCGCCAACGGTGATATCGCTGCCGCACTGCACACACCTGAGCGCTTCCGCCAGGTTGCGTGTGCCGCAATATGGGCAGTGCTTGTCCGGACCACTCTGGGCCATGCGGATTAGAGCTTCATCTTTAACGAAATCAAAAGTCTCGGGGTCCACCTTGGTGAATTGCACATCAGGAGGTTGTGGAGCGCCGCAGCTGGTGCACGATTTTATCGCGCCTGGGTTTTGCGTTCCGCAGTGGTCGCAGGTCCAAACCAGTTGAATGTATCCGAGAATCTTTTGTGCCATGCCTGCTCCTCTCCAGTGGTGGGGCGCGCTTATCTTTATTATATCAAGCTGTCAGGACCATAATAATACCTGTAAATGCAGCGCATAGATTGACGTGGTGGGCACGCCTTTCGGCTAACAAAAAGACCGCTGTGCGTCGTATTGCGATAGTAGTTCTGAGCCGCAGGCAAAGCAAATTTCATAAGCAGATCTTTATCCTCTGCTCGCGATAACAATCAATTCATCGCAAACCCGGCATTAGGACGGCCCCAGCTCGGCTTCCAGCGTTTTTTGGACAGCAGTGAGACCAACGAGCGCGAACAATGCTGGCGAACCCAACGCCAGAGGAATGAAGAAACGCACTGACGCGAATGCAAGGGTTGCGCCAAAAAAACCGGTGACCAGTATTAACCACGGCCGCGTCAGCAGCAGCGCCCAGCTGTTCTTCCAGGCGAGTTTTATTTTTTTCTCGTCCTGGAGAGTGTAGCAGGCTAAAGAGAAATATTGCCAGATGAAATAAAGCATTGCCAAGGCTGAAATCAAAATCACGAGAACTGGCGCGAAGGCAAACTTGCTGTTGGAATAAAACCAGAGCGTGAAACCAAACACCACCGCGGCTGCCAAATTCAACAAGCCCCACCAAAGGCTGCGTTTAAGCTCCCGACGGAAACCTTGCCACAAGCCGGCAATGCCTGTACGAACCCCATGGGTCAGGTCGCGTGCCTGTTCAAAGACGCCAAACATGGCTGGCGCGGCCAGAACTACTGTCAAGCTCAGTAATACCGCAGATAGGCTGACCAGCACCTGGTTTGCCCAATCGCCCCACCATAATTTGAAAGCTTTACCAATTGCCTTAAGAGCAAAATTTAAATCTCGCATAGCTGCTCGCTGCGCTGATTATAATATACACAATATCCCGCCGCGGAGACCTCCGCCCAGGGAGCTGCCGACATAACGATGGAAAGGCAATCATGCTAAATCGAACGAATTGTGTGTTAGTCATTGTGGATGCGCAGGGTAATCTGGCTCGCGTTGTGGCCGAAAGTGACGCGGCAATCAAGCGCATACAAGTGCTTATCCATGGCACGCGGAGTCTCGGGCTTCCCCTGCTGCTGACAGCGCAATCCCCGCATAAAATCGGACAAACCATCCCGGAAATTAGCAGCCTTCTGCCAGACCAACCAGAATTAGCGCGGACAACATTCAGCTTCTGGGCGGATGAGGGCTGCCGCCTGGCCTTGGAAGCCTGCGGCCGCCGACAGGTACTGCTTTGCGGCTTCGAAACGCATATCTGCGTTTACCAGAGCGCGGCAGAAATGCTGGCTGCTGGCTACGAAGTCTACGTTGTGTCCGACGCGGTTTCCTCCCGCAAGCCGGAAGATAAACAAACCGCCCTCAGCGAAATCTCCGCGCTTGGCGGGCATGTCATCTCGACCGAAATGGCGCTCTTTTCTCTGCTGCGGGACGCGCGCGACCCAAATTTCACAGCCATTTCCACTTTGATTAAGTAACAGCTTTCAAACCACCCTCTCAGGAAAGCAGCCGCGCAGTTCCTGGCGCTCCTATTGGGCTTTCCGCCTCAGAGGTGCTCCATAATCGGGCCGTCCCTGGGCACGCTCCGTTCCCTTTGCCGTCGGCAATATTCGTACAAAGTTCATACACAGTTCTTATCATTTTCTGAACACGGTAATGGTATAGTATTAGCAGTTTTACTACCCTGGAGGTATCAGTGACAACCGAGAAACGTCCAAACCGATCCATAAAGCGAACGGTCAGAGCAATACTGACTGTTTTTTTCCTTTTTGCTCTGGTTATAGGAGCCTATTTTTTTATCCAGTACCGGCAGCAACAAAACGCGCTGGCAGCCATTAAAGATCTGGATTTAGTAGCATTTGAGCGTAAAACGCTTATTAGCAGCATCAACGGCACGGGCACCGTGCAGCCGGCCCAAGACGCGCTGCTCGTCTGGCAGACAAACGGGCATGTCGGTTCAGTCGCGGTAAGCGTCGGGAGTCAGGTTCAGCAGGGCGACTTGCTGGCAGCGTTGGATGAAAATGACCTGCCGCTGGACATCCTACAAGCGCGCATGGAAAAACTAAACGCTGAGCAAGCGTTGGAAAATCTTGAGTCCAGCAGCGCGCTCAGACGTGAGCAATTAAAAGCGGATATCAGCGCCGCGCAGAACAACCTGAAAGCCCTGACCGACGAGCTTGCCCTTCTGCAAGCGCGCGAATGCAGTTCCTGGCGTCTGCGCAACTTGCAGACTAATCTGGAAGACGCGCAGGAAAATTATCGCGATAACCCCAATGAATTCAACCTGCGGGCGGTGCAGGCGGCTCAAAGCGCTTTGGATTTCTGCGCGCCGGAGGTGATTGCCAGCCAAACCAGCAACCTGGAAGCAAAAATCTCCCTGCAGCAGGAGACAATCGCAACATGGCAGTCGGATTTGGACAAAATCTCCAATGGTCCTGACCCGATTGAGCGCGAAAAACTGGAACTTCAGCTTGCAATCGCGGAAAAACGTTTAGCCTCTCAACAGATTACCGCCCCCTTCTCCGGCACGATTACCTCAGTCAGCGCGGTACAAGGCGCGTTGGTCAGCGCGGGCACCCAGGCCTTCCGCCTGGCGGACCTGTCCACGCTTCAGCTAAAAGTGCCTGTTTCCGAGGTGGACATCCCCAACGTCGCGGTCGGACAAAAAGCGTTGATGACTTTTGACGCGTATTTCAACCAAACCTTTACGGGTCAGGTACTCGAGATTTCTGGCGCCGGTGAAAACCAAGCTGGCGTAATTAACTACCTGGTAACCATTTCCATCGATGACGGGCAAGCGGAACTTAAACCCGGCATGACTGCCGGGGTGGTTATTCAAATCGCTGAAAAAACGGATGTTCTGGCGCTGCCTGTTCAGGCGGTCACCAACAAAGACGGCAAAGATATCGTCTACGTGATGCGCGCCGACAAACCAGTGCCCGTGGAAATCCAGGTTGGCGCGTATTCTGAGGACCAGGTGGAAATCCTTTCCGGAAACCTTGAGGAAGGCGAAATGGTGGTTTTGAACCCACCCACGAGCGTGCTGGATAGGTTCCCGGGCATGTTCGGAAACCGGTAATTCCATGACAGACGCGTTTAAGAACGAACCCGTGATCCGGGTGAAGGACCTGAAAAAGGTCTATCGCATGGGCGACGTGGAAGTGCACGCCCTGCGCGGAATCGACCTTGAAGTCCAGCCCGGAGAGATTATTGCCATCATGGGTCCTTCCGGTTCCGGAAAATCCACGTTGATGAACATGATTGGCTGCCTGGATTCGCCTTCCAGCGGTGAGTACTATTTGGATGGTCAATTGGTGTCCGACCTGGTGGACGATGAATTGGCGATGGTCCGAAATAAAAAAATCGGTTTTGTTTTCCAGAATTACAACCTGCTCCCGCGGGCAAACGCGCTGCAAAACGTAGAACTCCCGCTGCGCTACAGCAATGATAAAAGCAGCCTGCGCGACCGTTCCGCCGCTGCCCTGGAAAAAGTCGGGCTTGGGGACCGCATGAACCACAAACCAAAGGAACTTTCGGGCGGGCAGCAGCAGCGCGTGGCAATCGCCCGCGCGATCGTCAATTTGCCTGCAATCATCCTGGCGGACGAGCCGACCGGCAATCTGGACTCCAAATCCGGTCAGGAAATCATGGAACTGCTCCTAAATCTGAACGCGCGCAACGGCACCACCCTCGTAATCGTCACGCACGACCAAGGCGTGGCAGCCCAAACCCAGCGGATCATCCGTCTGAAAGACGGCCTTGTGCAGGTTGAGGATGGCGCGCGATGAAATTCCTGCAAGCACTCAAAGAAGCGGTATCCAGCATCAGTTCTAACCGCACCCGCTCTTTCCTCACCATCCTTGGCATCGTGATTGGCGTTGGGGCAGTGATTGCCCTGATGGCAATCGGCCAGGGCGCTCAACAGACAATCACCAGCCAGATTGAGTCCATCGGCACGAATGTGATTTACGTGATGGGAGGGAACAGGAGCCAGGATGTCACCAATCCCAGACCGCTCACCTTGTTGGACGTAAAAGCGCTCGAAAATCGCAACCGCGCGCCAAACATCGAAGCGGTCAGCCCGGTCCTGAACGCGAACGTGCCGGTCAAGTACGGCGGCGAGAGCGAGAATACCGGCATCGTGGGAAGCAACACGGCTTATCAAAGAATCATGAACCTGGAAATTGCTGAAGGCGCGTTCTTTACAGACACAGAAGTTAGCGCTGGCGCGTCCGTGGTGGTAATCGGACCGGAACTCGCCCAGCGCTTGATTGGGCGAACCACGAATGTGGTCGGCGTAAGTTTGCGCATCAATGGGCAGCCTTTCCGCATAGTCGGTGTGACAGTCGCCAAAGGCGGCAGCCAATTTAACAACCCCGACCTGAACGTTTACATGCCCATCACCTCCATGCAAATGCGG
>Ga0208040_1004790_pt1 | contig 10135 bp, 6 predicted proteins | sample AD_UKC083_MetaG_FD_184431 | JGI IMG/M metagenome (GOLD analysis project Ga0208040, IMG submission 184431) | Active sludge microbial communities of municipal wastewater-treating anaerobic digesters from USA - AD_UKC083_MetaG (SPAdes) (version 2) | ecosystem: Engineered > Bioreactor > Anaerobic >... | reverse complement strand
AGGTTAATAAATGAAGATCAGTTTACATTGAGTATTATGGATTGAATCTCGGGTTAGTTTTGCAATTGTGTGTAACGTTCGGCGGTATGTGGCGTTGGCGCAGAGTCGCGGTGGCGCGTGTTTTTGCACTCGTGGTGCGATGCAGGGATATGATGTTGTTTGTTTATTCTCGCGTTGGCAAAAACCGTGACACCAGGAGGGAGTGCCCCGCGGGAGCGGGGCCGGGCCGCACCGCCGAGTACCAAGCGATCCTCTTAAGCCAGAAGATTCTCGCGGTGCGGAGCGCCAATGACATATACCGACCTGTTATAGCCAGTGCGGTTAATTCAATTTTTAGTTGGTAAGGTATTGTTGATTCTATGATTGATTATGCGCAAGCTCTTTTAAAAGCTTTGGTTGTGTGGAGGCCTGAGTGGCTTTTAAATGTGCTTGCGGCAATTATTTTAAATTGTTATGTATGTAATCAATTTCTTGTTCTGATAAACCATACAGTTTGAATATTGCATCATTAATCATTCTTTCACAATGATTTATGTGGGTCTTTATTTGTTCTATTTTGTCAGGTAAGGTTTTATGGATAATCTCTTGTTTAAGGGAGGTAAGCATTTCAACGTTCCTTTCTATAATATTAGTTATGTCTTTGTCATCGCTAATTTTTATCGGTAGATTCCTTACTGATTTCAATGAAATCCTGGGGAATAACCTTTGAATACCTTTTTCTGTAGAATTAAATACATAAAATCCTACTAAGGTTGAATTTAGGATACCTAAAAGGTACTTATTGCTAATCTCTTTACCAATAACAATTATTATAGCCTTATTTGAGATATGAGTTGTATCTGTTAAACAACATGTTAGGCCATTTTTATTAGGAATTTCGCGAATCAAGATTCTTTCCTCGGTACAGAATCTCCAATCAGGTTTATTGTAGCACCAATCACCATATGAAACGAACTCTTTAAAAACATTGGAGAATGAATACCGATTTATGTTCCCACCACCGGATTCCGGAAAAAATGATTCATTCTCTTTTTGAGCAGAGTGATATTTACGATCTGCAATATCTTTCTTGCTATGGATAGAGTTATGATAAACCTGCATACCTAGCGTATAATCAGATACGTCAAATAGCCTCTTTTCACAGCTTTCAATTTTGCTGAGAATACTGTCCAAGACAGGATCATGATTTATTCTAATCTGATATTCATTGGTTTTCAGGACTTGATCAACTTGAATTTTTACAGGAAGAGATAATGCTTTCTCTAAAGAGGTTGAATTTGGATTACTCTCCTTATCATTATAGATGGATATAGAGTCTGATTTGTAGCCTTTTTGTGTGGTTATTATTATGCTGTTGATGGAAACTTTTGAAAACACTTGCCCCCAGAGATTAATGATTTCAATAATCCCAATCTTGCTAATCAAATAGTATCGAAGTTTGCTACATGCAGGAATCGTAAGTAGTGAGTTTGGTACTATGAATGAAAAGTATCCACCACTCTTAAGTATTAAATGAGCCCTTTCAATGAAGAACCGATAAAGGTCTGGTTTACCTTGTTGGTAGCGATATTTGTCATTCAGATATACTTTTTGATCTGTACTGATATCTGACATGACATAGGGAGGATTGCCTATTACAATATCAAAACCACCTTGTTCGAAAACTTCGGAGAAAGCATTTTGCCAGTTAAAGGGTTTGATTTTCTTTTCTTCTCCAAAATCAATTACATTGTCATAATAGTCAGTGTCAATGAGGCTGTTACCGCTTTTAATGTTTTCCTCAAGAGTTGGCAGTACCCTTTCATTAAAGAGCATTAGTTGTTGATTTATAGATGCCTCGGTTTCTCCTTCAAGACATTTCAATAATAAACTAAGTTTGGTAACTTCTACCGCATTTGCATCCAGGTCAACTCCAAAGATATTGTTAAGAAGGATCCTTTTCTTTTCTGCGGTTGTCAGATGCCCATCAGGTGTAAGAGGATTGTCTTTTTTGCCTCTTGAGGGTTTCCCATTTTCGGAGTAATAATCCTTATGATAATCTAGAAGATATTGGAAAGCACCTATCAAAAAACTACCACTGCCGCAGGCAGGGTCTAGTATTTTGATCTTTGAGATTTCTTTTGGTGTTTTTCCCTCAATCAACCTCCCGATTGTATTCTTAACTATATAATCTACAATGTATTGTGGTGTGTAGTAAACGCCACCCGCTTTTCTTACCTCTGGTTTCTCCTCAATTTTGGCATGGTGAGCGGGAGTAATCCTGATTACTTTACCAAGGAATTGTTCATACGCGCTTCCAAGGATTTCAACTGAAAGCACCGAGAATTCATAAGGACATTCCGGATAATAAAGTTCATTTATTATTGTCTTAATTACCTTATTATCAATTATAACGTCTTGACTGATTTTGTCTTTTTTGAAATTAAATAGTCCAGAATTGTACTTTTGATCAGCTTTCTGGAATAATTCAAAAAGATTCTGATACAGGTTGCCAAGTTTGGTGGCATGGTGCAAAGTGCCATATGGTTCTACACCACGATCTTCTGCAATGCGAAGGAAAATGATCCTGTCAATTGTTTGTTGGACCACATAATTAATCTCTTCTTCATCAAGAGTCTTATTATTCCAACTTATGCTTACTGCAAGATATGTTCTCCATCTGTCAAGTGATTCCAGGAAGTCTTTATCAACAGTTGCAGTACCCTTCTTATGAGTGTCACTTTGTAAGAACTTGTCAAAACTACCTTTCAGTACTTGCTCTTTGCTGAATGTGTCCCAGAGAAAGTCAAACTCTTTTATGTAGTCCCTGAATGATAGGTATTTAATTCTTGCAACAGGTGGCTTGTCGTTTGGCTTTGGCTTTTTTGTACAGTCATAAATTGAAAACTCCTCAAAGTCGGTTATTATGCTGATCGGGAGTTTTGCACTCCATCCGTATCTGCGGACCTGGTATGCCGGTTGTATATCTTCCTTTACTGAAATGCTTGGTTTTTTTGCCTCAACAAAGAATAGCCTTTTACCGCCAACTAATCTGAATGAATAATCTGGAGCTTTTATTGAACCACTTACTTTTACTTTATCTTCATGGATTACCTCCCTATAAGCCTCTGCGTAGCCGGATTCATTATCAATGTCCCAACCGAGAGCTTTGAAGAATGGGTCTATAAAATCACGACGAGTTAAAGTCTCGTTATAATCGGAGTTTTTATATGATTCAAATTGTTCCTCAAAACGGATTACAAGACTCTCAATTTTTTCTTTTGCTGTTTGCTTGTTTGTCATTTGTCTAGTGTGGAGGAGTAAAGTTATTAAAAAGGAGCGAGGGCATTTGGCTCTTTTGCTTTTGCAAGTGGGTTGGGTCTAGCATTGTGCAAAAGCAAATGTGCCAAATATGGGGTGGGTCTTTCTGAATGGTTTAAAATGCATTTACTCAGCATTGGCTATAACGTTCTGGCGGTATGTTACGTTTGCGAGCCCCGACCCTTGGGGAGGGGATGGCGTGGTTTTTGCCGATCCGGCGCACGACAGAACAATCTTTTGATTCCAAATCTACCCCGCCATTATTGTTGGGCTAGGTGATCAGGATTTTTCCTTTATGCACTTAATGTTCCAGAAGGAGGGGGCAAAAACCATGACAAGCATATGTAACATACCGGCCTGTTAGGAACTGTAGCGGCTTATTAATCTTTATTAAGGTCAGAGAAGAATTCACTTGAGTGCAGTTAAACAGGCTCCTTTGATTTCTCGCCGAGCCGCTACTTAACCCAAGAAGCGGAGGAGTGCAGCTGAGTTGGGGTGATTCGCGACTCGTGCTAGAATGGTTATTAATGTTCTTTAAATTCCTGACAAGCTAAGTGGCGGCGCGTAGGCGAGACTCTTCGAAGCGAGAGGAAATGCTGGCCCCCCTTTTATTGTGATTTGAGCAGTTACCACTTTGATTATTATATAGCCGCTATTGTTACTAACGTTCGGCGGTATGTGCATGTTGCCGCAGAGTCGCGGTGGCGCGTGTTTTTGCACTCGTGGTGCGATACAGGGTTATGATGTTATTTGTTTATTGTCGCGTTGGCAAAAACCGTGACACCACTAGGGGGTCCCCGGCGGGAGCCGTGGCGGGCCGTGGAGCCAGCCACAAAACCGCTTCTTTAGTTACTCAATTGTCGCGACACGGAGCGGCAATTGCATATACCGACCTGTTAGGCTGCGTGTTCTTTGGCCTTTTTGATGCTTTTGAATTCATTCTTTTTGGCTCTCTTTTCTTCCTCTATATCATAGTCATTTTGAAGTCCAAGCCAGAATTTAGCTGAATTGCCGAAATAATAACTTAATCTTAGAGCAGTATCTGCTGTTATTCTTCTTAGACCTTTAATGATCTCGGAAGTTCTGGTCTGCGGTATTCCAATATCTTTTGAGAGCCGATAAGCAGAAATATTCATGGGCTTCAGAAATTCTTCAAGAAGCACTTCACCTGGGTGTATATTTGGTAATCTTTCCATGTTTCTCATTTATGATAATCAATAATTGTTACTTCTGTTGCCAGCCCGTCATCCCATTGGAATGTAATTCTCCATTGGTCATTTATTCGGATGCTGTAAAGGTTATTTACTTTGCCACTTAACTTTTCAAGTTTATTGGAAGGAGGTACTTTAAGGTCGTTAAGATTTTGAGAGTTGTTTAACATTCTTAGTTTTCTCCTACCGATCACTTGGATTTCTGGAGGCATGTTTCTAACACGTTCACCATTCCAAATTTTCTCAGTCTCCTTTGATCCAAATGAAGTTATCATTAACGTTTTGCGTTACTAACGGCAAAGATAAGTATTATTTCTCAAATATTCAAGCAGGAATTGTCGACATGCAGCCTAACGTTCGGCGGTATGTTACGTTTGCGAGCCCCGACCCTTGGGGAGGGGATGGCGTGGTTTTTGCCGATCCGGCGCACGACAGAACAATCTTTTGATTCCAAATCTACCCCGCCATTATTGTTGGGCTAGGTGATCAGGATTTTTCCTTTATGCACTTAATGTTCCAGAAGGAGGGGGCAAAAACCATGACAAGCATATGTAACATACCGGCCTGTTAGGAACTGTAGCGGCTTATTAATCTTTATTAAGGTCAGAGAAGAATTCACTTGAGTGCAGTTAAACAGGCTCCTTTGATTTCTCGCCGAGCCGCTACTTAACCCAAGAAGCGGAGGAGTGCAGCTGAGTTGGGGTGATTCGCGACTCGTGCTAGAATGGTTATTAATGTTCTTTAAATTCCTGACAAGCTAAGTGGCGGCGCGTAGGCGAGACTCTTCGAAGCGAGAGGAAATGCTGGCCCCCCTTTTATTGTGATTTGAGCAGTTACCACTTTGATTATTATATAGCCGCTATTGTTACTAACGTTCGGCGGTATGTGGCGTTGGCGCAGAGTCGCGGTGGCGCGTGTTTTTGCACTCGTGGTGCGATGCAGGGTTATGCGGTTATTACTTTATTATCGCGTTGGCAAAAACCGTGACACCAGGAGGGGGTCCCCGGCGGGAGCTGGGGCAGGCCGCACCGCTGACCACTTAACGATCCTCTTTAGCCAGAAAGTTCTCGCGGTGCGGAGCGCCAATGACATATACCGACCTGTTATAGCCAGTGCGGTTAATTCAATATTACGATAACACTATTTTGTTGATGCTTCGATTGAAGGCACGCAAGCTCTTTTAAAAGCTTTGGCTGCGGGTAAGCTTGTGAGGCTTTTAAATGTGCTTGCAAAATCAACATAATGAATTAATTAGGTTCTTTTCAGATATTGAAAAATTGTACAGATCAAATATTAACTCATCTATCCTTTCTAGGTAGAAATCAGTTCTATTTAAAATTTGATCTGCCTTAGCAGGCACCTTAGTCAAGGTTAATTCCTTCTTTAATGTCATTGTTTGATCAACGAGTTTTATTATTTCTGTTTTTATAGATTCCTGAACAGGATTAGTTATTCTTGGTACAGGTATAGATAGAATGGCTTCTTTCTTAATTTTGGGAAAGGTTTTCTTTTCATCTGAGTTCTTTTTTTGCCAGTAATATTTTGTTGTGCGTGAATTAATAATGGCTAGTAAAAACAATAAAAGGTCGTGGTCATATACCTTCAAGTATACATTGTAAATTGTGTTCAAAGTGAATAGGTTAGCTGGAACAATAGTAGCGATTGGACTGGCCCCAATTTGTCTCAGACAGATTCTCTCCTGCCTATATATTGATTCCTCTCCACCACTTTTGATGGCAGAAGGCTTGAATAATACATACTCTGTGGCCGGAATTAAATAGTAAAAACTTATGTTTGAACCGTCAATTACGGGTTGGTAATCATCTGATAATTTTTCTTTTGCAACAAATTTATTCCGATCAAAAGTCTGGATCCCAAAGTAAGCTTTACAATAGGTGTTCAATTGAACAGATTCTGATTCAATTTTGCCAATGGTTTCAATATCAATATCTGTTATTGAGACATTAAAATCTAGTCTCTGATTTCTTGTAAAGGAATTCTGAAGAATGCTGCTTTTGAAAATAGGGTAAAATGGTTTTTGAACCTCTTTAATTTCAACTTTTGTTTGTGGAGATGCGATTTTATTCTCCAGAATTATTATACAGGTATCAACACTCGCTGATGTGAAAACAGAGTAATTAAAAATCAGAAGTTCATTAAGTTGAGTGGTTTCAATTATAAGCCTACGCAATGGTTCTGCATGTATGTTTTTTAAGAAAGTATTTGGTGTAATAAATCCCAATAATCCATCCTTTCTCAATAGTGTTATGGATCTTTCAATGAATAGTTGATAGGTATCTATCTTATACTTTGCACTTCTGTATTTTTTGGAGGAATATTCAAATACCTCCCTTTTTTCTAAGTTTTGAAGCATCACATATGGTGGATTTCCAATAATGGCATCAAACCCACCCTCATCAAAAATTAACGGAAAGTTTTTTCTCCAATTGAATGGTTTTATGTTCTTTTCAAATCCCAATTCTAGTTCAGAGGAGTAGAAATCAGTATCTATGAGGCTGTTGCCGTTCTTAATATTGCTTTCCAGAGTTGGTAAAACCCTTTCATGCCAAATACTCAATTGCTGTTGAATTGATGCATCTGTCTCACCCTCCAGACATTTAATGAGAAGACTGAGCTTCGTCACCTCAACTGCATTAGCATCAAGGTCAACGCCAAATATATTATTCAACAGAATCCTTTTCTTCTCTGCACTTGTAAGATTGCCCTCTGGGGTTAGTGGATTATCTTTCTTTCCTTTTGAAGGTTTGCCATTTTCGGAGTAATAATCTTTGTGATAGTCTAGAAGGTACTGGAATGCACCGATCAAAAAACTACCACTGCCGCAGGCAGGGTCTAGTATTTTGATCTTTGAGATTTCTTTTGGTGTTTTTCCCTCAATCAGTTTTCCGACAGTGCTTTTAACGATGTAATCTACAATGTATTGGGGTGTGTAATAGACCCCACCCGCTTTTCTTACTTCTGGTTTCTCTTCAATCTTGGCATGGTGAGCAGGTGTAATCCTGATTACTTTACCAAGGAATTGTTCATATGCACTGCCAAGGATTTCAACTGAAAGAACTGAAAATTCATAGGGACACTCTGGGTAATAAAGTTCGTTTAGGATTGTTTTAATTACCTTATTATCAATTATAACGTCTTGACTGATTTTATCTTTTTTGAAATCAAATAGTCCGGAATTGTACTTTTGATCAGCTTTCTGGAATAATTCAAAAAGATTCTGATACAAGTTACCTAGTTTGGTGGCATGGTGCAAAGTGCCATATGGTTCTACACCGCGATCTTCTGCTATGCGAAGGAAGATGATCCTGTCAATTGTTTGCTGGACGACAAAATTAATCTCTTCTTCATCAAGAGTCTTGTTATTCCAGCTTATGCTAACTGCAAGATATGTTCTCCATCTGTCAAGTGATTCCAGGAAGTCTTTATCAACAGTTGCAGTACCCTTCTTATGAGTATCACTTTGCAGGTACTTGTCAAAGCTACCTTTCAGTACTTGTTCTTTGCTGAATGTGTCCCATAGAAAGTCAAATTCTTTTATGTAGTCCCTGAATGATAGGTATTTAATTCTTGCAACAGGTGGCTTGTCGTTTGGCTTTGGCTTCTTTGTGCAGTCATATATAGAGAACTCCTCAAAGTCGGTTATTATGCTGATCGGGAGTTTTGCACTCCATCCGTATCTCCGGACCTGGTATGCCGGTTGTATATCTTCTTTTACTGAAATACTTGGTTTTTTTGCCTCAACAAAGAATAGCCTTTTACCGCCAACTAATCTGAATGAATAATCTGGAGCTTTTGTTGAACCACTTACTTTTACTTTATCTTCATGTATTACTTCCCTATAAGCCTCTGCGTAGCCGGATTCATTATCAATGTCCCAACCGAGAGCTTTGAAGAATGGATCTATAAAATCACGACGAGTTAAAGTCTCATTATAATCGGAGTTTTTATATGATTCAAATTGTTCCTCAAAACGGATTACAAGACTCTCAATTTTTTCTTTTGCTGTTTGCTTGTTTGTCATTTGTCTAGTGTGGAGGAGTAAAGTTAAAAAAAAGGAGCGAGGGCATTTGGCTCTTTTGCTTTTGCATGTGGGTCGGGGCTAGTGTCGCGCAAAAGCAAATGTGCCAAATATGGGGAGGGTTATGCTAGATATTTTATCATGTTTTGTGGCACCGCATTGGCTATAACGTTCGGCGGTATGTGGCGTTGGCGCAGAGTCGTGGTGGCGCGTGTTTTTGCACTCGTGGTGCGATGCAGGTATATGATGTTGTTTTGTTTATTCTCGCGTTGGCAAAAACCGTGACACCAAGAGGGGGTCCCCGGCGGGAGCCGGGGCAGGCCGCACCGCAGACCACTTAACGTTCCTCTTTAGCCAGAAAGTTCTCGCGGTGCGGAGCGCCAATGACATATACCGACCTGTTACACACAGTTGCTTAAATTTCTAGCATTTTTATTGGAAGTTGAAAGAATTCATAGCAGAGTTGGTCCTTTTTCTTAAGTACACTATCAGTTTTTTGCCCTATATATTCTGATTCTGTCATATATTCTATTTTGAGTATATTTCTAACTATCTCTCTGATATAGTATTGCTTCAAAAAATCTTCATTTTCGTATTCCCAGTATGACTCAACTGATTCTGGTATATTAAGATCATCTGAACTTAAATTCTGCCCATCCTTTCTTATCTCATCAACTTCAATGAATAAATTATAATCTCGTTTAAAGGATTGTAGATTTTCAGATTCAAGTATTTCTTCATTTTTATAGTCTACTTCCCAATATCCAACAGTGGGCTGTGAGAAAGGATCTGATTTTATACACCATGAATAATTAAGACGAGATAAAAGTTTTGAATACTCATCGGATTCGTTTGACTCATTAATTTTTGCTTGAATTCTATACCCAAATCTTATCTGTTCTATTCTCCCTTTTAGGGGTGTGAGCTTGAATACCAGGTAAATATTTTCTATACCACCAATATATTCGTAATAGGTTTTCTTAATTTCAACCAATTCGATTCTTACATAATTTTCAAGAGAATTTTCGGTCTTATATTTCTTCCAATAGTCAGAAATCGAGTCAACTTTTAAAGTATATGGGCCATATATTTTCTGCCAGTCATCGGCAAACTTTTTATTAAGAGGTTTAAAATATTCACTGTCTGCTTCAAACTTTAGATATTTGGCCATTCTTCCGTACGAAAGATCAGCCCATTTGACTTTATCAATATCTGTTCTAAGCAAGGAGTCTCGAATGTATTGCATGACTTTGTAGCCTTCTGCAATAACCGAATCCTCTTTTACTACGGATTGTAACTCGTCAAAAGTCAATGGCTCAAAAATTGATTTTTTTTGAGGACTTCCACAACTCATTAATCCAGCCACAAAAATTAATAGTATAAACTTTTTCATAGCAAATTGATTAGGTTAATAAATGAAGATCAGTTTACATTGAGTATTATGGATTGAATCTCGGGTTAGTTTTGCAATTGTGTGTAACGTTCGGCGGTATGTGTTGTTGGCGCCGCTTCGGGGTGGCGCGTGTTTTTGCACTCGTGATGTGCTGTAGGGTTATGATTGTTATTAGTTTATTCTCGTGTTGGC
>Ga0208040_1004786_pt1 | contig 10142 bp, 6 predicted proteins | sample AD_UKC083_MetaG_FD_184431 | JGI IMG/M metagenome (GOLD analysis project Ga0208040, IMG submission 184431) | Active sludge microbial communities of municipal wastewater-treating anaerobic digesters from USA - AD_UKC083_MetaG (SPAdes) (version 2) | ecosystem: Engineered > Bioreactor > Anaerobic >... | reverse complement strand
TGGATAGATTGATGCACCATAGTGAGATAGTGATCTTGAATGGTGACAGCTATCGTCTGAAAGACAAACTGGATACTCTCAAAGCGAGCGAAAAGTTCTCCGACGGCGCTTTTCCGCTACGCTCCAAAGCGCCGTCGGAGAACTTTAATTGAGATAGTGTGTGGTGCACTTTAAAGTGCCAAAACTGGTGCACATTAAAATTCCGTTGACAACAAGAGCGAGTTCAATGAAGTGATCATCGCCAACTTCAAGCTGGAGGATGCTGGGGTCCCCGCTTCCCAACTTGTTGGGAAGGGGGGTAGATAGTGAACTCTATCATCTCCTGGGTAGGTGGCAAGCGCATCCTCCGCAAGAAGATCCTGCCGCTCATCCCCAAGCATGACATCTACTGCGAAGTCTTTGGCGGTGCGGCCTGGATATTGTTCGGTAAGAGCGCCAACAAGGAAGACTGGCAACTTTCCAAGAAGAGCCGCTATACCGAAGTCTATAACGACATTAATGGGGATCTGGTCAATTTCTGGAAGTACATCAAGAACCATCCTGAAGCCTTCGTTACAGAGCTAAACAACTATCTGATCGCCAGGGAGATGTTCGATAACTTCATGAAGCATGAGCCCAGAACCGAGTTGGAAAGAGCGATCAAGTTCTACTACAACCTCGCTTGCAGTTATGGCTCACGCTCCAAGAACTTCTGCGTCAATCAGGGTTACAAGTACATGCCACTGCGGAATCTGGACAAGGTGAAAGAAGCCTCGGAACGTCTGCGTCATGTGATCATCGAGAAGCAGCCTTGGGAGAAGATCGTAGCCCGGTTCGACCAACCTCATACATTATTCTATCTGGACCCGCCCTACTATACCAAGGAGCACATCTACGAACGTGAAGATGCAGACGCCTTCAACCAGCATGAAGAGCTGGCTGAAGCCTTAAAACAGATCAAAGGTAAGTTCCTGCTCTCCTACAACAACGATCCCTATATCAAGAAGCTATACGATGGTTGCATCATCGATGAAGTCGAGACGCAGTACTCGGTATCTGGGGCTTTCCAGACTGAGACTGAGTTACTGATTAGGAATTATGGAACGTATCTTCAAAGCAGAAAATGCATATCTACTGAGATCAAAAAAAAATAGTGTTGGCAGCCCGCACATTTAAACTATATTGTTTATACAGTCGCAATATCTTGAGACAAGGAGGTTGAGATGATGAGAAAGCTGTTCTTATTTCTGCTGGGGTTGCTCTTTTGGGGAGTAGCATATTCAACTCCAGCATCAATTCTTGAGCACATAATTGAACCAACTGAAGAACAAAAAACCGAGTTCTTCAGAAAGGCAATGAGAGATCCGGAGCTTTACTCTTATAATCCGATGCAAGTGGGGAATGTCTGGTATTATGTAACCGACTGGTTTAATCCTGATATGCCTGATACGCCTCAATACGTTGGGAGAACGATTATCGACAGCATGTATATTGAGGGTAATATATATTATAAATGGGGTGACGGACCTCTTTTTGGTTTTTGGATGAGAAACATTGATGATGTTACTGTTCTTTGGGATCACCATGAAGCACCATGGTATAACGATCTCGATGAAGATCTAAACACAGATATCTTGATCCACCAGGATTTCAACATTACGAACCAAGATCCAACTAATCCAGTGACTGTCTGGGGACTTTACGGACCAATTGCTCTTGATGCCTGCTATTATGAAGGCTCCGGATGGATAAACATTTATGGACAAATTAGCCAGTATCGGGATTATATTTACTCTAATGTAAATGGATGCTTCGTATACTCAGTGAGATGGATACGCGGATTCGGTCCTGTGTCATTCATGACTGACGAATCATGCGCATATTTAGTTGGGTGTATCATCAATGGATCCCACTTTGGCTCAACAGCCAATGAGGATGAAACTACTACTGAAGTAAATAGTATCAACATACATGTATATCCCAATCCGTCTCAGGGAGGGTTTTATATCCAATACCAGATCCCACTTAGATATGCTGATTCAATCCTGCGTGTTTATAACCTACGTGGTCAAGTTGTTCTACAAAAAACATTATTTGGCTCCGGTGAATATCATTGGGATGGAAGAGATGAAAAACAAAACAGATTAGCAAGCGGAATCTATCTGATTCAGATTGTTTCGACACAGGGCATAAGTACAATCAAGAAAGTTACAGTGAAATGAGGAGTAAGCGATGAAGGCAATAATAATTATTCAATTGATGCTAACATTGGTTGTGGGCCTCGCAGGGCAAGTATACACAGGGTTGGATTTACTTGATATCATCCAAGATGAAGATCAAAACAGAGACCCAGACTTAGGTTTAAGAGGCGGGTATGGAATAACTGCCTCAGGGACTTTACGTGTTCCAATTATATTTGTTGATCGTGAGGATGAAACCATTCAATCAACGAATTGGCCATTGGGGGGAGATCCTGTAGATATGCAGCAATTTATTAACAGCCAACCTCCAGTTCCTGAGCAACAATGGCCAAGACTAAATATGACAAAGTATATGTATGTTATGTCAAATGGATTATTTAATATCATTGGAGATGTGTATAGATACACTATTCCATCCGGTTTAACATTCTCAAATGATCTTAACCTTCTATCTTCTCATGTGTTAGCTGCAATGGATCCTGGAATAGATTACTCAGTGTATGATCAATGGAGTCGCATCTCACCTTATAATCACTCTCTGGTTCCCGATGGTATTGTTGACTATATTTATTTAATCTATAGGTTTCCCATTAGCGAAGTTGTAACTTGGTTTACTTCTACTGGGTATACGCCAATTGGCGCATATCAGACTCAAGATGGGGTTGCTATTACATCAATTCTTGGTTATGCAGGAGGGTCAGTTCAAGGAGGGATGAGAAATTCTGGTTTTTCTGGAATGACTCACGTTTGTTTACATGAGTTATCACATTCGCTATTTTGGAGAAATAATTGGGGCGGACATAATGGGAGGTTGGCTGGATTAGCAGCGTTAAGCGCGAATCAAGTTGGTTGGGGATTTCAAATATGGGGGATGAATGCTTGGGAAAGAGAAAAACTTGGCTGGATGAATTATAATACTGTTTCAGCTGATGCTGTTGTCCAACTCCCTGACTATATAACCAGCGGTACAGCGATAAAAATACCAACAACTGATCCCAATCGCTTCTATTTTATCGAAAACCGCCAAAGATTAGACCCGGAGTTTGATACTGCTTTTGGTAGTGGAATTTACATATATCGAGCTATAGATACTGCTGGACCTCAAGGGAATCTGGTATCACAGCAAATATATAATCCTGTTAATCTTCCAGAACCGAGAGACGGTTATAACAATAGTAGCATTAGTGGTAATTATGATGGATCGGTTAATGTTCTTTCTGCAGATGGTAGATGGAATTTTGTTCACAACTTATCACCTGCCCCGAATTATAGTATTGATGACCCTGTAAATATAAGAATAGAGAAAACCACTCCGAATCCCCGTGGATATGATGAAAGAGATTATTGTGGTAAATTTCAGTATGGCAACACAAACTCATGGAGTAGATATTATTGTAGAAACGACAGTGGGTCTGCTCCTTTGTATAACTGGTATGAAGGTGACCCCATAAATGAGTGTCATGTATTAGGGGATGGATTTGGAGATGTTTATGATGGTTTCTCCATAGGTTATAATAGTGTGTTTTCGAAGTGGTCAAATCCTGGAATAGACCAATCTTGGGCAAATTGTAACTTTTCGATTGAGATACAATCTGAAAACCAGCAAACTGGCGTGGTTACGTTGAGATTACGTTTTACAAATCCACAAAATGCACCTTTGGCACGACCTATGGGCTTATCAGGAACGTCAAGCAATGGGATTAGTTACGCAGTGAATTGGTATCAACCAAATACAGAATTACAACCAGGATTCCAATCCTATGAGCTTTATCATCGTCGTAGCACAACATCAGCTTGGAACCTGATAGCTTCGATTACAGATCAGAACATCAATCTCTCAATACCGTATGTTGGCAATCCCAATATTATCCCAATTCACAAGCGGAACTATTTCAGAGTAAGAGCAGTTAAGGCCAGTCCGGGTGGAGAATCCAATTTCTCAGATGAGATCAAAATAGTCAATAATGATATCATAATCCCTTATTATTCAATACCATCCGGTAAAACATTGAGCATTGATGATAGCTTAACGGTAAGGGTGACAGGATCTTTGGAGATGCAGCAAAATTCAGGACTACTTCTTGGCCGGGGTAGTAAGCTGATTGTTCAGGAAGGAGCTTCACTGGTTATTGGTAACAACTGCCAAGTAAAGGGAACTAACAAATCAATCGGAACTGAGACCGGAAGTGCTGTAATTATCAATGGATCTGTTTCTGTTGGTTCAATCGTAACCTTTAGTAGTGACATTGATTGCTGGGATGGCTTGATAATTGACAGTGCTACGCAAGCCAATCTCACAGGGGTGAGCTTCAATAACGCAGATCTCGTGACATATTCAGATGTCACAGTGGAAGCATGTACCTTCTCAAACGGCAATATTAAGCAGTATGCGAAAGATTTGACGATATCAAGTTCAACCTTCAATTCAGCGTCTATCAAATCGGTCGCTAAGCTGGAAGATTCAAGTGTTAATATCGTTTCAAGTCAGTTTACTGGAAGCCCCAATCAGGATGCTATAGATATTAACTCAATGTCAAAGTATTCTATCTCTGGCAATTCTATCACTGGATACAGAACCGCATTGGCAGTTTACGAGTCTATGAACGGTAGTATCGAGGCAAACGAGATAGCTGGCAATGGTACTGGAATTCAACTATACCATGCTGTCGCAGATATTTACAATGGCAACGCTATCCAAAACAATGACTACGGCATAGTAGCATTGCGAAATTCTCTTTGGTCTTTGCAAGGGTCCAAAGATGCACCCTATCAATTTGTTAATGAAAATAGAAGCTGTCAGGTTCTCTTTACCTACGACAGCGCACCAGAGTATATGGAGTTTAATCATATCTACAGCACGAACAACAGCGATAAGGCATTTGTTGTATGCAACAAAGTGCCCAGTAACCCCAAGAAAATCCTGATCGCAAACAACTACTTTGGAACAATGTTTGATCCACTCAAGAATCTCATCCCAACCGAGATATTCATATATGAACCAGTTTGGGTGCCTGATCCTGCTTCGGCGAATGTTTCAATCATCCCCGGATTGTATAAAACTGCGAAAGATTATCAAAGATCGTCAGACTATGACGCTGCTCAGGTTTTGTGGTACCAATACTATTCTGCTGTACCTGATTCGAGCATTCTCTATGATAAGACGGCCAAGCAACTTCTCTCCGTAGAAAAACTAACGTCGGATGATTACTCCCAGCTGTTGTCATTTTACGGTACAACAGGGACAACAAGTCCAATTTCGATGCACTTGTTGAATTATCTGTCAAACTATTGCTTGATTGAAGTAAACGCTTTACAGCCTGCCATTCTGTGGTTAGAGTCTCAAATCGAGAACCCAGTAACTGATGTTGATTCGCTGTTTGCCGCTATAGATATTGGTTATCTCTATATGCTGGTCGATAGCAGCAAGGCAGCCGTACAAGGGAAACTGCCTTGGCTCAAACCGACTTCGGTTCAAGCATTTGAGAGTGATAGAAATAATGCCATCATGAGCCTAATAAATGGACAAAGTAACTCTCAATCCAGCACACAATCAGTTGAACCATCTACGTTACTAATGAGTAACTATCCAAACCCATTTAACCCTTCCACTACAATATCTTTCAACCTGCCTTCGGTTATGAATTGTAAGCTTGAGATATACAATTTGAAAGGCCAACGTGTTACATCTCTACTAAATGAAACTCGAGGTGCAGGAAAACACACAATCACTTGGGATGGATTAGATGAAGCTGGTAGGCCTGTATCATCTGGTATATACTTCTATCGGTTGACTACGCCACAGAGAACCATATCTGCCAAGATGCTAATGATAAAATAGTATCAAAATCAAATAATGAAGGGCTGCCACATAATCCAGGCAGCCCTTTGTTTGCTTACTAACCACACCCTCAATACATATCCACAATGTAATTCTACAAGATCGGTGGATTAGAATCCACCAAGGCTTTTAAAATACCCCCATCGACAAGAAGAATGCCTTTGATCCCTCCAAACTATACCAGAGAGACGAATACCGAGAAGACAGCTTCGACCTGCAGGCAGTGCTCAATCCTGATGAGTATTATACCCTTATGAGCTTCATAACCGCAACAGGCAATCTCTATAAGATCATTGAACAATCCAGCGCTGGTCAAGATAGAGATGAGTCAGATGTCCAGTTATTGAGATTATCGGAGAAAAGTGGAGAATTTGGTCTATTTTTACCAGAAAAACCCTTTAAATGCCCTCATATTTCGTCCTTTTTCAGGTTTTCCTGAAATCTGGACAGACCTCTCCTATCTCACGCTCGTAGAATTTTCAAACTACGCTTCAAGTTGAAGGCAATTGCTCCCATAAACAGGTAGTCTGCTGTCTTCTGTAACCCCATGTAGATCGACCTGCTCCAGCCAAAGTGTTTCTTCAGGCCTCCAAAGCTGCGCTCAACACGATACCTGTTCGTCGAAATGGCGTAATTGAAGGCTCTTGTTTCCGGTGGCAACTCCTGGTTTTTCTGTTTCTTCCGCATGATCCTGGAGACCAACTTCTTATCTTGCAAGGCATCCTCGTTTTCCTGGCTGCAGTATCCCTTGTCAGCAAGGACTTCGGTATCTTCAGGAAGCTCCAGCGTTGCCTGGCTTTTACGATTCTTGTTTTGCTTGGTCATCTTAATCTCCTTCTCGGTTACCCGTCTGTTGATTTATGGGTGCTACTAAACACCCCTCGCACAGGTGGTCAAGTCCTTTCCGATCAATATGATAAGAGAGATCGATGTCTAAATAAACAATCGGAATGAATGTGAGCCTACCTTAATCGCAAGCCATGCAATGCCATGCGAAATCTAGTTGAAGAAATCGTGACATTCCCCCTCGATCCAGCCCTGTTTCATCAGTTTTTATGCTAGAAACCCATAACCTGTTCCGCAGATTTCACTTAAGAAAACCATTTGAAAAAGTCGTGAAATTCCATTTGAAAAAATCGTGATATCGCAGGCCAGCAAAAACGCTAATTTGAAAAATTGGTGATACGATTTGAAAAAATAAGTGAGAACGCATAAAAAGAGGGATAATTTTTACCCTTGCCACCTAAGCTCTCCTAAGCTTTTACTTGACACAAACCCTGTTCTTAAAGCTTTGTAATTTAAATAGGTATAAATGATAAGGATATTTACTGATGAGAGATAAAATAAGCGCAAAAAAAGACAAAACTAAATTAGACGCCCTACCCTATACTGTTACTCCCCCTCCTGAAGGGAAAAAATTCCATAAGCGTAAACCTGGTTTGCAAGATTGGGTGGAGGCAATCCTTTTTGCTTTTGTAGTGGCAATGATCATTCGTAATTATACTTTCGAGAATTTCTTGATCCCCTCTTCTTCTATGGAAAAGACACTTTTAGTGGGTGATTATTTGGTAGCCAATAAGATTAAGTACTTTTTCAGTGATCCCAAGCAAGGTGAAATCGTCACATTCCGCTATCCCAAAATTGAAGAAGGCACACCTGAACACAAGGATTATAAGGATGATTTTATCAAGATCTTTCCACCTATTTATATAAATAAGAAACAGAGCTTTTCCAAATTTCCCTTAACTGCTTTTCATATAAGCTATTATGCCCGTAGGAACATTGTTAAACGAGTGATCGGAATGCCTGGCGACACAGTTGAAATAAAAGATAAAATTGTTTATGTGAACGGCAAAGAATATACAAAAGGTTTTGAAAATTATGGAGTGGCTATTCCCAGTCCACCTGCTTCTCCAGAACGAATTGAATATTTTACCTATCCAGAGAACAGCTTTGATTATGTTTCAATGAATCCCTGGTATGAACCTTATAGAATTAAGCCCGAAGGTGATTCCACCGCTGTTCGTAAAATATTCAATCGCGATTGGTTTGGCCCAATAAAGGTTCCCGAAAACAGTTATTTTGTAATGGGCGACAATCGTGATGTTAGTGAAGATAGTCGTTATTGGGGTTTTTTAGAACGAAAACATATAACCGGGACTCCCTGGTTGATTTTCTTCAGCAGGGGAATTGAGTTTAATAAACTTTATGATGAACCCCATATTCGATGGAACAGGATTTTCAGGCATCCCAGTTAGGGCTTTATATCCATATTCCTTTTTGCCTTACAAAATGCGGGTATTGCAGTTTTTTCACTCTGCCTTTTCGACAAAGTTCATTATATGAATATGTTGGCTATATAGAAAAAGAGAAAGTACTATATCGCTATCAGTTAAAAAGACCTTTAGCCACAATCTATTTTGGCGGGGGAACTCCTTCCCTTTTAAGTGCAGAACAGATTATGGCTATTTTAGAAGGCCTAAATATTTTACCTGATGCCGAAATCACTCTGGAAATTAATCCTCTGCAAATTACAGAACAATATTTAAAGGCACTGAAAACAACACCTGTGAATCGCTTGTCTATAGGGATGCAAAGTATGAATAATTCAGAACTTGCCTGGCTGAATAGACATCATAATATGGAACAAATAATAGATAAAATAGCTCTATGCCGTAAAGAAAACTTCAATAATATTTCCTTAGACCTAATTTACGGATTGCCAAATAGTTCAGTTCAAACCGTACAGCAAACAGTTGATGCCTATCTGAAACTTCAACCGGAACATATATCCTGCTATCTTTTAACCCTTGATGAAGATTGTCCCCTGGCCGATGAAATAGATAAACTGCCCAACGAAGATATTCTGGCTGAACAATATGAATATCTTTGTAGCCATTTGAAACAAGCAGGGTATATTCACTATGAAATATCCAATTTTGCTATACCAGGCTTTGAATCAAAACATAACTTAAGATACTGGAAGAGTGAGGATTATTTGGCTTTGGGAGTTTCTGCCTCAGGATGGATTTACCCTATGCGTTATCAAAATCCTGTAGATATCAATGCCTATTATGAAAATGTGAAAAATAGAGTTATTTTCCCCCAAAAGGAAGAACTCTCTAACCAAAGAATTATTCAGGACTATTTGATGATGGGATTGCGTTTGCGAGAAGGGATTAACCTACAAGAATTTAATGAGCGGTTTCAGATTCCCCTTATGGAAATATATCGTGAGCAGATAAATAAGCTGATTAAGATAAAAATGCTTACTCTGCAAGAAGGAAACTTAGCTTTAACAGAACAAGCCCTTTTTGTTTCCAATCGCGTAATTGGAGATTTAATATTATGAATTTGATGGAATGGAGAATACTTCTTGATAAATTGATTAATGATAGCGATTTTGCCCATAAAAGTTACTTTGCCGGGGGCTGTGTGCGCGATTTTCTTTTAAATCCCGATAGTTCTATCACAAGCGATATTGATATCTGTGTGGAAATTTTTGAAGGAGGAATTGCCCTGGCCAAATATCTACAGAACTATCTGCCGGAAAGTGATATTATTATCCATCAAAGTTTTGGAACTGCTTCCTTGCGCTATAAAAACTATAAGCTGGAATTTGTGGCTACCCGAAAAGAGAAATATTATCCTGGCAGTCGTTATCCCCAAGTACAATTTGGAAACTTACTGGATGATGTCTTAAGGAGGGATTTTACTATTAATGCATTACTTATGTCTATTACCACAGGTGAAATTTTGGATCTTTCCTGTAAAGGACTTAGCGATTTGAAACAAGGAATTATTCGCACAGTACAAGACCCGGATAAAAGTTTTTCAGAAGACCCTTTAAGGATGCTAAGAGCACTGCAATTTGCTTTACGCTTTAATTTTCAAATAGAAGATAAAACACTAAAAGCAATGCAAAAAAATACTCCTGCCCTGAAAATCCTTTCTAAAAGAGCAATACAAGAAGAACTAAATAAAATCCCTGAAAGCAAACGACAGGAAGCAATTGCGTTCATAGATAAAATGAATTGGAAACCCTATCTAAAGCATAAAAGTGAAACCCAGAATGAACAATGTTAGCTATATTAATATAGCACAGGTTGTTGACAAAGCCCCTA
>Ga0208040_1004782_pt1 | contig 10149 bp, 9 predicted proteins | sample AD_UKC083_MetaG_FD_184431 | JGI IMG/M metagenome (GOLD analysis project Ga0208040, IMG submission 184431) | Active sludge microbial communities of municipal wastewater-treating anaerobic digesters from USA - AD_UKC083_MetaG (SPAdes) (version 2) | ecosystem: Engineered > Bioreactor > Anaerobic >... | reverse complement strand
TGATTTATCTTACAAAAAATTAATGACTCAAAAATATGAAATCACAATTATTGATGCGCCTGGACACAGAGATTTTGTTAAAAACATGATTACTGGTGCTTCACAAGCAGATGCTGCATTTTTAGTTATTGCTGCTCCTGCTGGAGTTCAACCACAAACAACAGAACATTTATGGCTTTTAAGAACAATGGGTGTAAAGAATCTTGCTATTGCTATAAATAAAATGGATGCTGTTGAATATAAAGAAGATAGATTCAAGACAGTTAAAGAAGATGTTTCTAAATTATTAAAACAAGTTGGAATAAATCCAGATAACACACCTTTTTTGGCTGTTAGTGGATTACAAGGAGATAATATTTTCAAAAAAACTGATAAGATGCCTTGGTATAAAGGACCAAGTGTTGTGGAACAAATAGATTTATTCCCTGCTCCAGAATTACCAACAAACTTACCAATGAGAATGCCAGTTCAAGATGTATATGAAATTACAGGAATTGGAACTGTTCCAGTTGGAAAAGTTGAAACTGGTATAATGAAAATTGGACAGAAAGTTATAGTTCTTCCAGGAAGATCTGGAACCGGAATTCCAGGTGAAGTAAAGACTATTGAAGCTCATCATGAAACTTTGCCTGATGCTCCTGCTGGTATGAATGTAGGTGTTAATATTAGAGGAGTAGGAAAGAAAGATATTGCAAGAGGAGATGTTATTTGTGAAGCAAGTGCTCCAATACCAATAGTTGAAGAATTCATTGCTCAAATTGCTGTAATAAATCATCCAACTGTGTTGGCTAAAGGATATGCTCCTGTATTCCACGTACACACAGCTCAAGTGCCTTGTCAATTTACAGAATTAATAGAACAAATTGATCCTAAGACTGGACAAGTTATAAAACAGAATCCTGATTTCTTGAAGAACGGAGATGTTGCTAAAGTAAGAATAAGACCACAAGGAAATTTATGTTTAGAAACTGCTAAAGAAAATCCATTTATGGGAAGATTTGCAGTTAGAGATGCTGGAGCTACAGTAGCTGCTGGTATGTGTTTGGAAATTGTAAAAAAGAAATAAATAGGTGATTTTTCTATAAAATAAACTTAAAAAATTCAATAAAATTTAATCAAATAAATTCTAAAAAATTTAAAATGATATTCTTTCAAATTTTATTCCAGCAGTTTTACAATCTTTTGAGAAGTTTATGAAGTATTGAATCAATTGAAAAGGATAAGATTTATAAAACAAGAATAAAGATAATTTATCATGAAACAGAAAGACGATTATTTACTGATGATTGAGGATTATGAATGTTTAAACAATAATTCAAAATTTGAATGCAGATTTTGCAATGGTTTTGGCAAATATTTGAATAAATATATTGTTGAAAGCACAGCAGAATGTTATAAATCTAGAATAATGGGGGAAGGTGAATTAAAAGGGTTATCTAAAAAGATTTTTGAGATAATTTAAGATGACAGAAGAAACTAAAGAATATGAGTGTTCTAAATACCCAGAAAATATGAGGGGACTGAGTCCAGAAGAATTTGCTAAAGAGTTTGTTGGTACAAATTATTTTTATCAGAGAGAGTGTTTTAAAGAGATGATTAAGGAGTATAAACGAGAAGAAACAGGAGATAGAAAATTAGGAAGAAAACAATTATATTCTGGTTTAGAAGAATTATCTGTTGCACTTAAAGGGCCTGTTAGTGGTGCTATGGATAAAGTATGCAAAGCTTGCAGAAAATACCTTAGGAATCCTTTTTCGTCTTAAATTCAATATTAACAATACTTAAAAACCCTCGAGTATTCTAATATTTATGCTTACTAAAGGGATGTCTAAGAGTGAGATAGAAAAAGAGCTTAAGGGAAAAGGTGATTTTATTCAGATTGACTATCTTAACAGATTTATTGCTCAAAAACCTCCTTTACATGAGAAGAAATTTGCTTTTATGAAACTTATAGAAATTTATGAATCAAAAAGAATGTTCAATGATGTGGCTAAAATTTACAGTAATCTTTCAACTTTAGCACTCTCTGCACAAGAAAGAGGAGATTATCTTATAAAAGAAACAAAGGCATACATACAAGGAGGACGATTTGATGAAGCAGATGCTGTTATGAGGAGAGCTATGGAAGAAGTTACAATAATAAGAAAAGCAGATATTTATGAAGATATAAAACAATTTTATAAACAACAAGCAGAACAGTATGAAAAAGAATCAAGAAGAAACCATGCTGTTAAAGTTTATGAAAAACTTCTTAGTATGAAAATAAGTGAACAGGAAAGAGCTGAGATTAAAAGTAAATTATTGACATTGTATGAGCAATTGGGTAAATTTAGAGAGTCGTCTGTTTTGAGCAGAAGAAGATAAAATAGATATATCTTTGATTATAGTTTAATTTTTAAATTTAAGTTCATTGAATTAATTATGGATAAATACAAAAGAGATTTTAACAAGGGAGTTCATAATAAAAGAAAGGCCTTGACTAGGTCTAATCCTTTAGAATATACTATTTATGGTTTATTTTATAAAGATGGTCCCGGTACAAGTGCAGTTGCAACTGTTGCTGCAGAAAATGGTAATGAAGCAATAAATATGCTGGAAAAAGAATTTTCTAAAGCAAAAATGAATTTCTTAAGATGGTCTATTGATGCAATTGCAGAAGATACAGGTTATAAAACTTCTAAGAAAGGTATAATTTATGCTTATGATTCTATTACTAGGCGTATTCTTTGATTAGAAATAAGATAAAATCTAGTTTTTTTGAGGTAACCGAAGGACTTTTAAACTATCTAAATTACTATATTTTGAAAAGTATCGTATTCAATTATTATCACGATATCACATCACATTCAAATTCGAGAGTCTTGCTGACTTAATTTAGGGTCAACAGAGGGATTGAGAGTTAAAAATCCTAGAAATAGGTAGGCAATAAGCCTTGATATGCTGAAAGATAAAGGCGATATTTTTCTAGAAATCATTAGATTTCAAATAAATTAAATAAATAGGAAAAAAATGGCAAAAATAAGTCCAGTATCAATAAAATATATGATACATGCGAATTTTACAGCTGAAGGTGCTTTAGAAAAACCTGATGTAATTGGTGCTATATTTGGGCAGACAGAGGGTTTATTGGGTGCTGAGTTGGAAATGAGAGAATTGCAAAAAGAAGGAAAGATAGGAAGAATTGAAGTTGATTTAGAAAGAAGAGACAAGATGACTGTTGGTAAAATAAAAATTCCTACTGCTCTTGACCAATCTGAAACAACTTTAATAGCTGCTGCAATTGAGACAATAGAAAGAATAGGTCCAAGTGACTCTCAGATTGAAGTTGAAAGAATTGAAGATGTGAGAGGAAGCAAGAGAGAATATATTCTTGAAAGGGCTAAGAAACTTATGTCTGAAATCAAAGGTTCTACAGACTCAAGAGAGATTTCAAATGAAATTAAGGATTCTGCAAAGACTTCAAGCATACAAGAGTATGGAGATGAAAAATTACCATGTGGAAATATCTCTGGAAAAGAGATAATTGTTGTTGAAGGAAGAGCAGATGTTGTTAATCTTTTAAGAGCTGGTGTTACAAATGTTATTGCTATGAATGGTACTAAAATGCCTAATGCAATAAGAGAACTTGGAAAAGAAAAAGAGATAACTCTTTTTGTTGATGGAGATAGAGGTGGAAAACTTATAATTCAAAATGTCTCAGAAAATGCTGATGTAGATTACATTGTAATGGCACCTGATGGAAAAGAAGTTGAAGAACTTGCAGGAAAAGAAATTCTTATGAATTTAAGAAAGAAAGTTCCATTAAACGAGTATCTTAAAAGAGAAGGTATTCAAAGAAGAGAGAATAATGGAAATGGTTTTCAAAGATCTTCACGAACAAAAGAATTAAGTGATGAAGAAAAAGAAAAGCTAAAAAAGATTTTGAGAGAAATTGAGGATTCTGGAAGAGCTGTTCTTTTAGATGATTCTCTTAATAAGATAAAAGAAATATCTGTTAGAGGATTTGGTGGAAGTTTAAGAAGAGTAAATGAAAAACCTTATGCAATTGTTCTTGATGGAACTGTAACAGGTTCTATTATAGATTCAGCTGAAGATGTAGGATGTAAGGTTCTTGTTGCAAGAAATTTTGCTGCAACAAGCAACAATATTAAATTATTAAGTTTTTAATTTTATGATAATTCAAGGTAAGGAGAAATCCTTATCTTGTTTTTATTTTTCACGAGATTTAGTAACAAGGGGTAACATTAAGTAACAGGATATTTTGACTTTTATTTTAAGATATTATAATTGTTCACTGTATGTACTGACACCCAGTTACTTTGGTGTAACTCTTAAATTACTACAATCGTAAACTTTATAAACTGCTTCTACCCTTAAAATACTGTAGAAAAAAACTTTCTACGCAATTAAATAAAATGAGAGCAAAAATGAATACAAAGAAAATCTTGGTTTCTCTTTGTACAATCGCAATGGTATTGTTCTTGGTTACTATAGCTAGCGCTGAAGTTTGCAGATGCGAACCAACAACTAATGTTGATTGTGAATGTTGCGGAACACTTATAACAACTCCAAGTGATGCTCCTCTTGCAGGATGTGTTACAATTGAAGTTGATGGAATGAACATCAACAACAATCCGAGTGTTATAGCTGGTGAAGATGTTACTGTTAAAGTAACTTTCACATCTATTGCAACTACAACAGGCGTTAGAATAAAAGCTGAACTTGAAGGTGACAAGGATAGTGTTGAAGCTATGACAGGTTCTTTTGATGTAGAAGCTGGACATACTTATACAAAATCTTTGAGACTTAAAGTTCCATTTGAACTTAAGGATGTTACATCTGATGACTTAGAACTTTCAGTTAGAATCTGGAATTCAGATTATGAGTCAGAATATGAAAACATTGCTTTAAGAGTTCAAAGACCTTCATACAACCCAGTTGTTAAATCTATAAGTGTTGCTCAATCAGTTAATGCTGGTAAAACAATTCCAGTTGATATATTGGTTAAGAACATGGGATACAATGACTTGGAAGATTTGTATGTAACTGTGGGAATTCCAACATTAGGTGTTAAAAAGACAGCTTATTTTGGAGACCTTGTAACAAAAGAAAGTTGCACTAAAGACTGTAAAGAGGAAGATACAGTTAGTGGTAGAATATACCTAGAAATTCCATATGGAGTTGAAGCTGGTATCTATAACCTTGAAGTACTTGTTGAAAACGATGATGTTGAATCAACATTCGTTAGACAAATTGCTATAGAAAACAATTTGCCTAAAAACGTTATTGTAACAAGTAACAAAAAGACAGTTGCAGTTGGTCAAGAAGCTGAATACAGTTTGTTGCTTGTAAACCCAACAGATAGTTTACTTGTATACACAATTGTAGCAGAATCTAATGGCGAAGTTTCTTCAAGTGTTGATAGTGCTGTTGTTGCTGTTCCAGCTGGATCAAGCAAAACAGTTACAGTAACTGCTATGGCTAAATCAGAAGGAGAATACAACTTCGATGTTAATGTTTTCTCTAATAACAAAGTTGTAGAGAAAGTTACTCTTAACTTGAAAGCTGAAGGAAGAGCTGTAAATCCAATTGTTGTCTTAACAGTTGTTCTAGCAATAATCTTTTTAGTATTGCTAGTTGTGTTGATTGTACTATTAGGTAGAAAACCACAAAAAACTGAAGAATTCGGAGAAAGTTACTACTAAATTCCTTTTTTCTTTTTTTATTTTTTATTTAGTCTTTCTCCATTTCTTTTTTAAAATTTAATCAATAAATTTGACAAACATAAATCCAGGTATTTCTTTTTCAATAATATATTTTCCTGAGATTTTTCTTATTGCAGTTAGAGTCTGAAGAAATCCTGAGCCCAGAGGAGCAACTATTATTCCATTATCTGCTAATTGGTCAAGTATTTCATGAGGTATCTCTTTTAGAGCTGCACTTATTAAAATTCTATTAAATGGGGCTTCTTCAAATTTTTCTTTCCCATTTTTATTATATATTTTAACATTAGAGTATTTTTTTAGTTTTTCAACTGAGAGGTCTGCTAATTCTTTTACAATCTCTGCACCATAGGCTTTTCCTTGTTCTCCTATTATCTCTGTTATGAGTGCCAGAGTGTATCCACATCCAGAACCTATTTCCAATACTTTTTGATTTTCTCTAAGTTTTAAAAGAGAGAGTACTAGTGCTATTGTTGAAGGTTGTGAGATTGTTTGGTCATTTGTAAGAGGCAGAGCAATGTCTTCATAAGCTAATCTCTGGAATCCCTCACTTACAAAATCCTCTCTTTTAACATTGCAAAATGCTTGAATTATGTTATCTTTAAATCCTTTAGCCCTCAAACTCTTAATTAACCCCTCACGATCCATTAAATATAGAAGCATAACTTTTATTTAATTGTTTTGAAAAAACATCTTCCCTAATATTAATGAATATATTAACCTTTAAATAATCTTTTTTCATTGTGAATATAGAAGAGAGGGGAAAGATAAATGGGGGAAGAAATGAAACAACTACGAATCTTAAAACAAGAAACAACTAAATCATGTGGCATTGCTTGTTTAAGGAGCATTATTAATTATTATGGGGGGAATTATTCTGAAAAAGATATTTGGAAGAAACATCAATCGTTTGGAAAAGGAGAAGAAATTAGAAGCCCTATATTAAGTCTAGGTGTTACTTCCCTTAAATTTGGTTTAGATGTTCAATATATGGGGTATAATCCTATAATTGTAAACAATAATAAATATCCAGATAATCTAAAGAAATCTTTGGAATTAAAATCAAAAAATTATTTTAGTTTTGGAAAATATTACGTTGATCAAGCTTTGCAGTTTTTGAAGCTTGGAGGAAAGGCTATTACAGAAAAATTGAATATTCAAAAGTTAAAGAAAATATTAGATAAAGAGAAATTTTTTTTGGTTGAGGTAAGACCTGCTTTTATTAGCAAAAAATCCTCTGCTGAAATAGACATGAATCACAAAGTTATTGTCATAGGATATGATAAAAAAGGTTTCAAAATACTTAATCCAAGCGATTGTAAAGAGTATGTTTGGGATTTTGAGAGTTTCTTGATTGCTTTTTATGCTTCAATACCAGAGATATTAGTTATAAAAAAAGGAAGGAAGAGCTGAAATATAAAGAAATTCATAAAATAAAATCTTCTATGATATTAAGAATATAATTTAAACTTTAAGGCTTACAACTTTACTTATGCCTTCATGCATCGAGATACCATAAAGATTTGTAGCATTTGTGATAACTTCATCATTGTGAGTTATAACAATATATTGTCCTTTCTGCATGTATTTTCTTAAGAGTCCTCCTAAACGTTCTGAGTTTCTTTTATCTAGAGCTGCATCTATTTCATCCAATATATAGAAACAATAAGGATTAAGCTCTTGTATTGCAAATATTAATGAGAGTGCTACCATTGTTTGTTCTCCTCCTGAAAGAGAAGTAACATCAAAATACTTACCATGTCCTGTTTTAACTAATATTCCCACTCCTCCTTCAAAAGGTTCTTTAGGATTTTCAAGTTCAAGAGAAACCTGTCCTTTGACACTTATTTGTGCAAAATTTCTAGAAAATATCTCATTTAATTCTCCGAGAGTCTTAAGGAAAACTTTCTTTTTCTTTACATCAATATCATGGATTATCTTTAGGATGCTTTCTTTTTCTTTTGTTATCTTATTTGCTTTTTCATTTATTACATCGTATTCTTTTTTTATTTCATCATAGACTTCAACTGAACGCATATTTACAGGACCTATCTGAGAAAATGCTTCCTGTATCTTTGCTAATTTTTCAGTTAAAAATTCCCTAGAACCTCTAATAGTCTCTATATCAGGAAAATTAAGCATATCTAATTCTAAATTCTCTATCTCTGCATCTATCTTTGCTTTCTCTATTTTGACATTATTTATTTCCTGTTCTATATTATATATGAAATTCTTTTTTATAAGAGTGTCTTGATCATCTTTTCTTATTTTTGCCTGAAGGTCATCTCTTTCTTTTATCATTGCCTGGAACTTTTGAATTAGTTCTTCTTCTTGTTTCTTTTTCTTTTCAAGTATCTTCTCTTTTTCATCAAATTTCTTTTTAAAACCTGTAAGCTCTTCTTTAACATCTTCTTCTTCTCTTGAGAGTTGTTTCAAGGAAATCTTTAAACGTTCATACTCTCTCTGTTTAAAAGCAATTTCTGAATTTACATTTTCTTTTGTACGCAAAGATATTTCCTGAAGTTCAATTCTTGCAGTCTCGTATTTTTGTTCTACATTAGAATTCTCTTCTAATTCTTTTTCAAGATTATTTTTTAATTTCTCTATCTCAGCTAATTCTTTTCTTGAGATAATTATCTTGTCATTAAGACTCTTTATTGCATTTTTCTTTTCATTTATATTTGATATTTTTATTAAGTCCATTTCTCTCTTAGAAACCTCTGAAGATATTTTTTCTATTTCTTGAGATAAAATTTCTTTTTTCATCCCTATTTGAGAGAGTTCTTTGTCTGAATCTTCTAGTTCTTTTGTAAGTGAAGATATTTTTGGATATATTTCTTTATGAATATTTTCTATATGTTCTTTTGTTATCTTGCTTTTACATAAAGGACAAATATCCATCTTGGATATTGTCTCAGTTATTTTTTTCTCTTTTTCAATCTCTTTTTCACTTGAGAAAGAAATTTTTTCTAATTCTATCTGTCTCTTATTTAAATTTTCTAAAAGAGATTTTTTATTATATAAAGAAGATTTCAATTCTTCAACTGATTCAGGAGAAGTTCTTTTGTCAAATAATTGTCCTGATAGTGATTCTATTTGTTTGACTAAGAAATTTGATTCATTATCATAACCTTGGAGAGCAGATTTTTTATCCTCAAATTTTTCTCTTATTGATTTTAATTCTGATTTAATCATATAAAATCTTTTTCTTCTTTCTTCAAGCTTTTCAAGTTCTAATTTTTTTGATACTATTTCTTTTTCTTTTTTAACAACAGAAGGAGATTCTTTTTGTAGTTCTTTAAGTTCAAGTTCTTCTTTTCGTATTGACTCTTGATTTTCTAATTTTTGTTTGAGAATAGAATTTATTTTATTTTCACTATTTTCTATTTTAACATTTAATCCTGCAATATCTGCTCTTATAGAAGTTATTTCTTGATTTAATTTTTCTTGTTCAAGTCCAGTTGATTCTTGTATTTTCTTATTTATTGCTACTATCTTCTCTTCGTAATTTTTTATACCTTCGCTAAGCTTGGATATTTCCTGCTTTATTTTTTCTATTTCCTTATTTTTCTTTGCTATTGATTCTTCTATCTCTTTCAGATGTGATTTTCTTTTATTTATGTCTACTTTTATTATACTTGCTTTGAATTTTTTTATATCTCCTTCAAGTTTTTTATATTTGAGTGCTTGCTGCCTTTCTTTTTCAAGATTATTCAAGTAAGCTGTCCTTGCTCTTAATATAGAGAAAACTTCTTTTTGTTTTTCTTCTGTTTTTTCAAGCTCTTTAAGGGATTTTTCTTTTCTTGACTCATATACTGAAATTCCTGAAACTTCTTCTATTATTTTTCTTCTTTCTTCTGTATGCATTCTTACAAAATTTTGTATTTCTCCCTGTAGGATTATATTAAATCCATTAGGGTCTATACCTGCCTGAGCAAGCAATCCAAGGACTTCTTGTCTTGTTTTTGTTTCATTATTTATTTTGTAGATGCTCTGTCCGTTTAATCTTACTATTCTTTTTATAGAAATTTCTTCTGATTCTATTGAAAAAGTTTTATCTGTGTTATCAAAAACAATTTCTACAATTGCTTCTTTTGCAGGAGAAGCTGCTTTAGTTCCTAGAAAAATAAGATTTCTTGCTTTAGCTGCACGCATAGATTTTATGCTTAATCTTCCTAAAACAAAACATAATGCATCTGATATATTAGATTTTCCTGAACCATTTGGTCCCAATATAACATTTATACCTGATGTAAAAGGTATTTCTGTTTTTCTTGGAAAACTCTTGAAACCATGCATTACCAGTCTTTTAATGTAAGCCATTAAAAATAACCTCCAAGTTTTTTTCTATTTGCATCACCAGTTTTTTATTCTTAGTCATTTAAAATAACCCTTAAAATCAGAAGTTTTTTGGGTTTTTAAGCAT
>Ga0208040_1004773_pt1 | contig 10157 bp, 8 predicted proteins | sample AD_UKC083_MetaG_FD_184431 | JGI IMG/M metagenome (GOLD analysis project Ga0208040, IMG submission 184431) | Active sludge microbial communities of municipal wastewater-treating anaerobic digesters from USA - AD_UKC083_MetaG (SPAdes) (version 2) | ecosystem: Engineered > Bioreactor > Anaerobic >... | reverse complement strand
TCTCAGAAAAGCAGCCAAAGTAGACCAGAATTTCATGAACAACATAAAGGAATATATATATGAAGGGAAAGTACAGGCAGCCATTCATCTGTGTGAAGATCACAATACGACCATTTCGAGGCTCATTGAAAGAGGTCTGCACAATATTGGAAGGCCTGTACCCGATATCCGGTCCGCCATTGAAAACAAGGCCAATATCGAGGTAGGCAGGCTGGAGCGGGGCCTTCCCGTGCTGGCATCCATTTCCGGCGGCGCTCCAATGGTCGGCTTTTTGGGGACTGTCATAGGGATGATTCAGGCTTTTTACAATATGTCCATGGCCGGCAACAATATTGACATTACATTGCTCTCCGGAGGCATTTACACCGCCATGGTAACCACCGTGGCCGGTCTGCTGGTTGGAATACCGGCGTATTTTGCGTATAACTACCTGACGGCGCGCGTGGGGCACATAATAAACCAGATGGAAACCTATACACTGGAATTTATGGATATTCTCCAGGAACCTGTTAAATAACCAGTTATGGCAATAAAACGAAATTCCAAAATAGAAGCAGGATTCAGTATGTCCTCAATGACAGACATTGTATTCCTGTTGCTGATCTTCTTTTTGGTCACTTCCACCCTCGTTAATCCCAATGCGCTCAGACTGCTTTTACCAAAAAGCACTAATCAGATATCATCCAAGGCGCAGATAAGCGTTTCTATTAAACATTACCTGCCTGCAGGCACTTTCTCTTATCATATAAACGGCAGTCAGAGCGCCATCCCATTCGGAGAAATTGAAGAACAACTGCGCGGACTTCTGCAGAACAGCGAAGATCCTACGGTTTCTTTATATGTAGATAAATCCGTTCCCATGGAACAGGTAGTACAGGTAATGAATATCGCCAAACGCAATCAGTATAAAATTATCTTGGCCACCTCACCGGAATAACGTATAATGAAAAAGGTTCAAGGCAACAGCACAGGGATCTTGCTCACAGTGATCATCCATTCACTGCTGGCAGGTTTTCTGGTGCTGGCAGGGATGCAAAGTATACCGCCCCTGATGGAACCCGCCCTTGAAATTGAATTTGAACCCGAGGATACACCCCCTGCCGTCCCGCTCCAGCTGATTGCCGAGCAGGGAGAACAGCCCCGTTCTCCCATGCCCGTACCGGAAAAAGAACCCGAGTTGGTTCAGCTGGCCAAAGCGCCCAAGGTGACAGATGGTACCCAACGTACCAGGGAAAGCACTCCCGGAGACCAGGGCGATGTGGAAATTCCCGATCCCCAACCTCCTGTAATAAATGAACGGGCTCTGTTCAGAAGCCGCGACAAAGACACCACCGCGGGCGAACAAACTGCCCGGCTGGCCTCTGACAATCCGCAGGCCGGACATGCCGGCGGAAATATCCTCAACGGGAATCCCGCCGGGACACCTTCCGCTCAACTGGAAGGGCGTTCGGTAGTGGGAAAGCTGCCGTTGCCCGAATATACAGAAAACACATCGGGAAAAGTAGTCGTAAAGATTCTTGTTGACACTTACGGGAAAGTGACCGCAGCCACACCCGGCATTGAAGGAACTACCGTACAGAACCGAACGCTTTGGGAAGCTGCCAGAAAGGCTGCACTTCAGGCTCGTTTTAACGTAAGCGGTTCTGCTCCTGCTGTTCAGGAAGGTAAAATCACTTATATTTTCTCTCTCAGATAAAAGATTTATTCGTAACGAAGCGCCTCAATCGGGTCCAGCCGGCTGGCACGAACGGCCGGAATATAACCGGAAAGTATACTTACCACAAGGCAAACCACCACTCCCAGCAGCATCCATAACCAGGGAACTACAAAAGGCGTATCCATAGCCAGTGAAGTAAGGTTTCCCGCTAAAATTCCCAGAACAATACCGCCCAAACCTCCCAGCTGTCCTATAACAATAGCCTCAAAAAGGAATTGTTGTTTGATAGTCCTTGAGGTAGCCCCCATTGCCTTACGGGTACCTATCTCACGGGTTCGCTCATTCACAGAAACAAGCATAATATTCATAAGACCTACGGCGGCGCCCAACAGGGTAATAAAACCAATAATGAACGCCACAATAGTCACAATCCGCATCGTCTCCATAGAACGTTCCAGCATATCCTGACTTCGTTCAATCCTGAAATCGGTTTCGTCTGTGGGCGAAAGCCGGCGTACATTGCGAAATCGTATCTCAGCCTCTTCATAGGCTTCCTGCGGATCTGCCCCTTCCAGCGGCTGAATCTTTATTTCGTAATTCATGTCGTCTCCGCCGTAAACACTCCGGGCATTTCCCAAAGGGATAAATAACTGCTTATCGGCGCCGCCGCCAAAAGAAGCACCCTTTGTTTTTAACACCCCTATCACCTGGTAACGACGTCCTTCAATATTCAAAAATTCCCCAACCGGATCTATTCCTCCGAACAAAGGCACGATGCCGTTGCCGATAACCGTCACAAAACCGGCCGAGGTCATTTCATAATTGGAAAAAATTCTGCCCGAAAACAATTCAAGTACATTAACCATGAAATAGGACTGGTTCACTCCCATAATTGTAAGATCGGGATTGGATTTCTCTGCCCCGTAGCTTGCCGTTACCATATTCCCGGCCGGAGTAGAAATAGCAATATTTGCCGGCACGGGATAGATTCCGGAAAACATCTCGGCCTGCTGATAAGTAATGGTGGAAGTATTTCTAATCCTTCTGCGGTTTTCTGAAGATTCACCGGCAAATCCTTTCGCTTTAATGGTAATGGTGCTGGCGCCCATACTGTTAAAACTATCCGTCACAGATCCCTTTATGGCATCTATGGCCGTAAGGATCCCCACAAGAGCCATAATCCCAATGGCAATCATCATTATGGTCAGGACTGAACGGAGCCGGTTGGTCTTAACTGCTGTAAGCGAAACATTTAAATTTTCCCGTACTAAAGGAGTCAATCGAAAAAAGGCAGGATACTTCATAATGCAATATTAAGAAATTTCACGTACATTTGCCGCTCAAATTAAAAAATAATGCAAAAGAAAGAATCCTCTCAGAGAGAGGGAAATGCGCCCCGCCAACAGCGTGCGCGCATAAAAAGTTCCGGCTCCGCTCGTGATGAGCGCCCGGCAGAAAGAAGAGAGCGGGCACCTTACGGTGAACGCAGACAGGAAAGACACTTTGATGAGAATCGAAGGAGTAGTACCGGCCAGGGAAGGTATTCTTCCGACCGGCCACAGAGAGAAGGAGGCAATAACTCCGACAGACCCCGCAGAGAAGGCGGCTACAACTCGGACAGACCGCGCCGCGAAGGCGGTTATAATTCCGACAGACCCCGCAGAGAAGGCGGTTATAATTCCGACAGACCCCGCAGAGAAGGCGGTTATAATTCCGACAGACCCCGCAGAGAAGGCGGCTACAACTCAGACAGACCGCGCCGCGAAGGCGGTTATAATTCCGACAGACCCCGCAGAGAAGGCGGCTACAACTCAGACAGACCGCGCCGCGAAGGCGGTTATAATTCCGACAGACCCCGCAGAGAAGGCGGTTACAACTCGGACAGACCCCAAAGAACAAACCGTTATGAGACAAGAACTCCGGAAAAAACGGCGCCGGTTGCCAAACAACCTAAAGTTCCCGGAGAAGTTCGTTTAAATAAGTTTATTGCCAACTCGGGACTTTGTTCACGCCGCGAAGCCGATACATTTATCAGTACGGGTCTCGTCTCGGTAAATGGAACAATCATCACCGAAATGGGAGTTAAGGTTAAACCCGAAGACGATATTCGCGTAAACGGACAGCGTATTAAGGGAGAACCCAAGACTTATATTGTTATGAATAAACCGCGCGGTTTTGTCACCACAATGAGTGACGAACATGCGGAAAAATCCGTTATGGATCTTATTGCCGGGCAATGCGAACAAAGGGGTATACCGGTGGGCCGTCTGGATAAAGCTACCATGGGCGTTCTTTTGTTTACCAACGACGGAGAGCTCACAGAGCAGCTTACGCATCCTTCATACAATCATAAAAAGATCTATCAGGCCCGTCTGGACAAGAACCTGAAAAAAACGGACATGGAAAAGCTGGTTGAGGGCATTGAGTTAGAAGACGGTCTCATGCAGGTAGATATGATCTCCTATATTGACAATGATGAAAAAGAGATTGGCCTTGAAATACATTCCGGACGCAACCACATAGTACGTCGTCTTTTTGAAGCTCTCGACTACAAGGTTATGAAACTGGACCGGGTTTACTTTGCCGGCCTCACCAAGAAAAATCTCAAACGCGGACAATGGCGTTTCCTTTCACAGGAAGAGATAAATATGTTGAAGACAGGTTTTTACGACTAATATGAGCAAAGCGCATAAAGCCGGTTTTGTAAATATTATAGGCAATCCCAACGTGGGCAAATCTACCCTTATGAATGCCCTCGTTGGGGAACGCCTTTCTATCATTACCTCTAAAGCCCAGACGACACGTCACCGGATCATGGGCATTGTCAGTTCAGAAGATTACCAGATTGTCTATTCCGATACGCCGGGCATACTCAAACCCAACTATAAACTCCAGGAAAGCATGATGGATTTTGTCGACACGGCTCTCGGAGACGCCGACATCATTCTCTATGTGACCGACGTCGTTGAAAACATCACTAAGAACCGGGAGTATATAGACAAACTGAACGTCCTCAACGTTCCGGTAATTCTGGTCATTAATAAAATTGATAAAAGTACGCAGGAAGAAGTTAAACAACTTATGACGCGATGGGAACAGCTGGTCCCTAAAGCGTATATAATTCCTGTTTGTGCGCTGGAACGATTTAATCTTGAATCGTTATTTGACAGAATCCTTGAACTGCTGCCTGAATCACCCGCCTGGTTTGATAAAGAGCAACTTACCGATAAAAGCTTACGCTTTTTTGCCTCTGAGATTATCCGGGAAAAGATCTTTCTGAATTATGCCAAAGAAATTCCTTACTGCACCGAGGTAGTGGTGGAAGAATTTACCGAGTCTGAAGAGCGCTACCACATCAGGGCCATCATCAACGTCATGCGTGACTCCCAGAAAGGAATCATCATAGGAAACAAAGGAGCTGCTCTTAAACGCACAGGAACCCAGGCCCGTCTGGACATGGAAGAATTTTTTGAAAAGAAAGTTTTCCTTGAACTCTATGTAAAGGTCGATCCCGACTGGCGTGAAAATAAACGCAAACTCAAACAGTTCGGGTATATACAGGAATAACCCCGGCTATAAAACTTCCAAAGCTTTCAGTAACGCATTGTCTATCCTGCCTATGTAAGGATAGAAGCCTTTGTCGTCCATTTTTGTGTTGCGACCCACATAGGCTTTTACCTGGGTAAGCAGGATATGGCCGCATTCTTTCCATTCGGAAGATTTAACGGCTATGTTGTTCTTTGCCACGTAACCGAGGAATTCCTGTTCAACAGGTTTTCGTGCAAAAAAGGCATCGAGTTCTTCCAACGAGCCTATACGATTTAATTCCTGCCTGTTACGATCGGCAAAATCCATACTGAACCGTATTGGCAGGTTCACGCGCGAAATGCGTACGTAAAGGTCATTCACGCCCACCGTGTCGAGCGGTACAAAAACATCCGGAATAATTCCGCCTCCGCCGTAAAGGATCTTCCCTGCAGCGGTCACATACTTAAGCGAATCATTCCGGGGAATGGAATCTTCCTGCATAAGTTCACCATTGCGGTATCTTTCCACGATGTCATAGGCGTACTCTTCCGTACTGTTGCCGTAAGGTTTCTGAATGGACCTTCCAAGGGGGGTATAGAAACGTGCAACAGTAAGGCGCATGCCCGAGTTATCGGAGAAATATATGGGTTCCTGGACAAGACCTTTCCCATAGGAACGACGTCCAACAATAACACCCCTGTCGTTGTCCTGCAACGCACCGGCCATAATTTCAGAAGAGGAGGCCGAGCGTTCGTTAATGAGTACAGCCAAAGGCATATTATAGCAAAAACCTCTTTTGGGGGCATAGAAATCCTGCCTCTTCCTGTGCAGGCCTTCTGTATATACCACCAACTGCCCCTCATCCAGGAATTCTCCCGTAATTTTAAGGGCCTGATCGAGGTATCCGCCCGTATTGTCACGCAAATCGAACACCATCTTGGTCATACCCTGTTTCAACAAGTCAGAAATGGCGCCCAGTACTTCTGTATAGCTGGTCATGGAAAATTTGGAGAGCTTAATGTACCCGGTAACCGAATCGGCCATATAGGCCACATCTACACTATGTACAGGTATCTGATCGCGGATAATGGAAAACTTAATAAGATCCCGTTCGCCATAACGTCTTACCCATACATCCACCTCAGTCCCCTTGGGCCCTTTCAGGAGGCTGACAAGAGAATCCTGAGGCAGTTTTCGCCCGGCCACTACCTGCGTATCTACTTTTATGATCTTGTCGCCCGACTGCAGGCCCATACGCTCAGAAGGACCTCCCACTACTACATTGATAACTGTGGCCGTATCGTTTGGCACATTGAATAATATGCCTATACCTTCTATATTGCCTTTCAGTTCTTCGTCTGCTGTTTTCAGATCATTAGGTTCCAGGTATATGGAATGAGGATCCAATTCCTCCATAATAAACGGCAGGGTTTTTTCAATAAATGACGAAACGTCTACAGAGTCGACATAATTATTCTGTATCTGATTCAGGATCAACTCCAGTTTAGACCATTCACGGCCCAGCTGCGCTTCACGACCCGTTCTCATCCTGCCGCCGGTCTGCCATCTGACGAATGCAGCAACTCCAATGGCCAGCAGAACTAAAACTACTATAGCCCCTACATGTTTAACTTTCTGATTGTTTTCCATAATTTACTTTGTCACATTTGATCTACAATTACTCCGGCCCGTTCAAGAAGTTCTACGCCTTCCCTGGAACGGTACTCATCCCTGAAAACCACCCTTACTATCCCGGCCTGGATAATGAGTTTGGCACATTCAATACACGGGGCGGCCGTTATGTATATAGTAGCGCCCTCGCTGCTGTTGTTACTGCGTGCCACTTTTGTAATGGCATTTGCCTCGGCATGCAGAACATACGGTTTGGTGGTCCCGTCCGGTAATTCGCAAACATTTTCGAACCCGCGGGGGGTGCCGTTGTACCCGTCGGAAATGATCATCCGGTCTTTGACCATTAAAGCGCCCACTTTTCTTCGTTCACAATAGGAATTTTTTGCCCAGATCTGGGCCATTTCCAAATAATGTAAATCAAACTGAGTCTGTTTATCCATTGTATAAGAACCGTTTAATACTTCTTTTTGGAGTTTTTTCAAATTCTTCAGGAACAATCTTAACACGGGAAATCTGGCAATATTTGGGCAGTTCCATATTTATCTGGGCCACCATAGATTCCATAGTGGCTTTCATTGCGGTATCTGGCAGTCCGTCTGCAGCCGCTTTTTCAAAATCGGGATATACCAGTGCCACCAACTGTCCTTCTTCCATGATTACGAGGCTTTCGCTCACGTACGACATGTTATTAATTGAGCTTTCTATTTCTTCTGGATAGATATTCTGTCCGTTAGGTCCCAGAATCATATTCTTTGAACGACCCTTGATGAACAGAAAACCTTTTTTATCCATAGTCCCCATATCGCCGGTCTTCAGCCAGCCGTCTTCGGTCATGGTCTCTGCGGTAGCTTCGGGGTTTTTATAGTATCCCAGCATCACATTATCACCCTTAACCTGGATCTCTCCCGGAATAGTGGCCGGCCTGGGGGAATCAATACGGATTAACATCCTCGGAGCTGCCTTACCGCAGGAAAAAAGAGGCCGCATAAACCATGGTGAATAAGAAATAATGGGCCCGCATTCAGTCATACCGTAACCCACCGTAAAGGCAAGGTTCAGGCTCTTGAGGAACGGTTCCACCTCATGATTGAACGCTGCTCCCCCAATAATAATCTCTACAAATTCACCGCCAAAGGCTTTCACCAATTCGTCGTGGATACGCTTCTTAATCTTTTGATCTATAAATGGCATCCGCAGCATAACTTTTATGGACGGTCGCTTGAGCAAAGGCAACAGTTTCTGTTTGTAAATTTTTTCTATGATCATAGGCACTGCTATAATCACTTTGGGTTTTACTGTTGCAAAAGCTTCTGCGATTACTTTGGGCGAAGGGGTACGGGTAAGGAAATATACATGTGCCCCGTTGGTCATCTCGTACAGCAGCTCGAACATAAGACCGTACATGTGCGCAGAAGGAAGAAGCGACACCACACTGGCCCCGTTCCCGACGGTAGGCAACACTTCTTCGGCAAACATAACATTGGAAATAAGACACCGATAAGAAAGCATCACACCTTTTGAGAATCCGGTGGTACCGCTGGTATAGTTTATTAAAGCCAGTTCATCTGGTTTATCCCTGTAATACTTCACGTCCTCAATGCTTAGATCATTGGGATAAAGCTCTTTATACAGGGCTTCTATTTTTTCGCGGGCGAAATGGATTTCTTCGTCGGCACTGTAAAGGATATCGAAATCCTGTAATCCAATGATAGCTTCTACATTAGGCATCTCCATTTCACTCAGACCTTCCCAGACCTGTTCGCCTACAAAGAATATTCGTGCATCGGAATGATTAACCAGATGCTGAATATTGCCCGGTTTAAATTCATGGAGAATGGGAACGATTACGGCTCCATAGGTTATGGTAGCCAGAAAGGCCACCGCCCAGTTGTTCTGGTTTCGTCCGCATAAGGCTACTTTATCTCCGTGCTTTAGACCGCAGCGTTCAAAAACAAGGTGCACCATTTTAATACGTCGTGCCACGTCCCTGTAATAGAGGGTTTCGGATTCGCCTTTAAAGTTGGTTAACGCCTGAAAGTCCCAGTACTTCTTAAAGCTGGCTTCGAGAAGTGCATTTAAGGATGTTGTTTTTAGAATAGGCTGACTCATAATGATAGTTGATTAGTTATACAAAGATCTGTAAATCGCAGAGATGTTTGTACATTCCGCCTTTATCCATAAGTTCCTGGTGCGTACCCCGCTCCACAATGGTTCCTTTCTGCATGACCACTATCTCGTCTGCATTGTAAATAGTGGAAAGCCTGTGGGCGATAATGACCGAGGTCCTGTTTTTCATAAGTTGTGTAAGGGCATCCTGAACCAGCCGTTCGCTTTCTGTGTCCAGGGCCGAGGTCGCCTCGTCCAGAATAAGAATGGGGGGATTCTTAAGTACGGCGCGCGCAATGGCTATCCGCTGACGTTGTCCTCCTGAAAGTTTTTCCCCGCGATCGCCGATATTGGTATCGTACCCTTCCGGCATACATATGATGAATTCATGTGCATTGGCAATCCGGGCCGCACGTTCTATCTCTTCCCCGGGGACATTCTCCGTTCCGAACGATATATTATTGGCTATTGTGTCGTTAAAGAGTATGGCTTCCTGCGTCACAACCCCCATAAGTCCAATCAGGTCTTTGGGTTTATACTTTCTGATATCCGTTCCGTCCAGAAGTATCTCACCCTCATGCACATCGTAAAAACGTGGAAGCAGGTCTGCAAGCGTTGTTTTTCCGGCACCCGAGGGACCAACCAGGGCCACCACTTTGCCTTTGGGAATGGTCAGATCAATATGATTCAGGACGTATTCACCTCCGGGGCTGTATTTGAACGAGACGTTGCGGTATTCTATTGTTTTGCTGAAAGTTTCCAGAGGCAGTGCCCGGGGATCTTTTTTTATTCCCGGCTCGACATCAAGAATGGCAAAGATCCTTTCGCCCGATACCATTCCCCTGCGGATAGATGCATATGCCTTGGTAATGGCCTTCGCCGGCTCGAGCACACGCCAGTAAAACCCTATGTAAACGACAAAAGAAGGCCAGCTCATACCCAGCTCACCTTTATATTGCAGCCATCCTCCGTAAAAAAGGATAGCGGCAGCAACCCCGATTCCCAGGAATTCACTTAACGGGGAAGCCAGCTCCTGTCGGTTATAAAGCCTTCGTGTTGCCTGCCGGTGACTGGCATTTACCGTTTCGAACCGTCCCTGAACATATTTCTGGGCATTAAATGCTTTTATAATACGGCTACCCGAGATAGCTTCCTCAAAATGACTGACGATCTTACCCAGCAGACCCTGCGATACTTCGGCTCCGGAGCGGAGCGCCTTGGTGATCCTCCCGAT
>Ga0208040_1004770_pt1 | contig 10161 bp, 12 predicted proteins | sample AD_UKC083_MetaG_FD_184431 | JGI IMG/M metagenome (GOLD analysis project Ga0208040, IMG submission 184431) | Active sludge microbial communities of municipal wastewater-treating anaerobic digesters from USA - AD_UKC083_MetaG (SPAdes) (version 2) | ecosystem: Engineered > Bioreactor > Anaerobic >... | reverse complement strand
GGCATCCATTTGTCGATTCGGGGATCACTAAAAAGGATATTCGCACCCTGGCTCAGGATATGGGACTGCCCGTCTGGGACAAGCCCTCTTCCGCCTGTCTGGCCTCGCGCATTCCCTATAATGAGATGATCACACGGGAAGGCTTGCAAATGGTGGAGGAGGGAGAAGAATATTTGAAGAGCCTGGGATTTGGCCAGTTGCGGGTGAGGTCGCAGGGAAAGACGGCGCGAATCGAGCTGGAAGAGCAGGAGTTGGAAAGGGTGCTGGCTTGCAGGCAGGAGATCGTCATGAGGCTGAAGGGCATTGGTTTTGAATATATAACAATAGATCTGGAGGGCTACAGAAGCGGTAGCCTAAACGAGGTTTTGTGAACGTTCAAGAGATTCGATCCGATTTTCCCATTCTCAATGATCTCATCTATCTGGATAGCGCCGCCACCAGCCTTACTCCTGAGCCCGTCTTAGAAGCTGTCTTGGGCTACTACCGCAGCTACAGGGCCAATGTGGGCAGGGGTGTCTACCGCCAGGCCCAGATCGCTGACCAGAGGTACAGAGACGCTCATATCAAGGTGGCGAGTTTTGTGGGGGGAAAGGATGGAACTGCCGTCTTTACCAGGAATGCAACCGAGTCGATCAACCTAGTGGCCAGGGGCTTGGACTGGAAGAGGGGGGACCGGATTGTGACCACATTGCTCGAGCACCACTCCAACCTCCTGCCCTGGATGAGGCTGAAGGAGATGGGGATCGATCTGGAGGTCATAGCTCCGGATAGAATGGGGAGGATCGATCTGGCCGACCTTGAGAGAGCCATAAACAAGAAAACCAGGCTGGTCGCCATGAGCCATCTGTCCAATGCCCTTGGCACCATCCAGCCTGCAAGAGAGGTCGGCCGGATCTGCCGTGAGCGTGGAGCTCTCTTTCTGCTGGATGCCGCCCAGTCCCTGCCCCATATGGCAGTGAATGTTAAAGACATCGATTGCGATTTTTTATGCTTTTCCGGCCACAAGATGCTCGGGCCCACGGGATCAGGGGTGCTCTGGATCAGAGAGCTGGAGGAGGGCAAGAGGAATGGAGAGCAGAGGAGGGCAAAAGGGCAGAGAATGAGCGGTCATGCCAGCAGGAACCAGGACTCCGGGAAGAAGCTGGGCAGCATGGAGCCAGAGCCCCTATTGGTGGGAGGAGGGATGGTAGAGGACGTCCTTGACAACGGATTCACCATTAAGAGGGGCTATGAGGGCCATGAAGCTGGGACACCGGACATCTCCGCCGGCATTGGTCTGGGCGCTGCAGTGGACTACCTGGCCCGGATAGGGATCGATGAAGTCCACGATCATGAGATGAGTCTCACCAGGAGGCTGCTTAAAGGATTGGAGGGGATCGGAGGCCTGGAGGTCTACGGACCGGGGGCTGATAGCCCCATGGAGCGGGGAGGGGTGGTCTCATTCGGGATAGAGGGACTCTTGCCCCATGAGATCGCCCTGATGCTCGACCAGGCCTCCAACATCTGCATTCGCTCGGGGCACCATTGCTGCATCCCCCTGATGAGGCATCTGGGGCTTAAGCATGGCACCGCCCGGGCATCGCTGTATCTTTATAATACCGATGAGGAGATCGAGAAGCTCCTGGAGACTTTAGAGCAGATCGCCAGGATGGCTTAAGGGAACGCATGAGAAGATGATAAGAGACTTTGAGTGCCTGAGGGTGGATGGAGATGACTCCTATAAGGCCACCTGCCCGGTGGCTGAGGAGGTTCCCTTATCTATTTTCATCAACGGCCGCCATTTTGCCACCGCTATGATCAGCCCCCAGATGAGAAAAGAGTTCGTGGCCGGGCACCTTTATTCCGAGAGGATCGTCTCTGCCATCGAGGAGATCGAATCTATAGAGGTGGAGGGAGATGTGGCCAGGGCGATAGTCGCCAATCCCATTCGGGCGATAGTCCCCAGGAGGCCCATTGTGAGCGGCTGCGGGGGCATAGCCTCATTTCTCGATGAGTCAAAGCTCCCCCGGATAAAATCCGATCTGACGATCAATAAAAAACAAGCTCAGGAGGCGATGAAGGCCATATCCCTCTCCGAGACGCACATCGCTACGGGCGGGGTTCACTCAGTTGGGCTCTTCGATCAATCCGGGCCTGTATCGATCATCGAGGACATAGGAAGGCACAATGCCCTGGACAAGGCCATAGGCAGCCTGATTCTCAAAGGGGAGGGATTCAACCTGGGCCGGGCGTTTGCCGCCTGCACCGGCCGGGTCTCTTCCGACATGGCCCTGAAGTGCTCTGTAGCCGGCATCCCCATAGTCGTCTCCCGGGGGGCGACGACGGGACTGGCCATAACCATTGCTCAGAGGACGGGTCTTGGCATCATCGGTTTTCTGCGGGGGAAGAGGCTGTCCGTTTATGCCAATCCGGAGAGGTTTGTGATTTGAGGTTGACTGAATGAGGTTGACTGAATGAGGTTGACTGCATGAGGTCGCCTAAATGATCTGCTCCCTCTGTCAGGAACGGGCGATCGTTTCCCAGCGCTACCTCGGCCAGCACCTCTGCCAGGATCATTTCATCCAGGATTTTGAGGGAAGGATGGTCCAGACCATCGAAATGAACAGGATGATCGAGAAGGGAGAGAGGATCGCAGTGGCGGTGAGCGGAGGGAAGGACAGCACTGCCCTTCTATTTGGCTTAAGCCGGGTTCTCGCCGAAAAAGAGGTGGAAATGTTAGCAGTGACGGTGGATGAAGGCATCGCCGGCTACCGGGATGACACCATCCTTGCCGCAAAGAGGATCGCCAGGCAGCTGGGAGTGGAGCAGGTGATCGTCTCCTTCCGGGAAAAGTACGGCTGGAGCCTGGACGAGATGGTGGTGGGAGCAGAGGTTGCGCCCTGCACCTACTGCGGGGTCTTTCGCAAGAATGCATTGAACCGCGCTGCCAAAAGCCTGGGGGCGACAAAGCTCGCCACCGGCCACAACCAGGACGACGAGGCCCAGTCGGTGATGATGAACTATCTGAAGGGGGATATGGAGCGTCTGATGCGCTTTCGGCCTAGGAGGGAGCAGCCGGGGCTGGTTCCCAGGATCAAGCCCTTGCGAGATATTCCTGAGAAGGAGATCGCCCTCTATGCCATGGTGAACGGGATTTATTTCGAGTCCAGGGAGTGCCCCTATGCCCGGCTCTCTTTAAGAGCGGATGTGCGGGATATGATGAACCGGATGGAGAGCCTCTTTCCCGGAACCCGGCAGAAGACGCTGCAGGGGTTCGAGAGGATCGAGGAGCTGTGCCGAGGAGACTGGGCGCAGATGGAGCTGGCAGAGTGCAGGGAATGCGGCGAGCCATGCGTGGGGAAGAGGTGCAAGGCCTGCGAGCTCTTGGGGATGATGAAGACTATCAACTAGATGGGCATTGATTTTGTAGGTTATCTGGTAATGCAGAAGGTCTATAGCTTCCTCAAGCGAATCCTGCCAGGTTCTACAACCGCGAAATTGCCGGGCCAATCACATCCAGATTCTATTATTCCAGCAATGAATGACGCAATATAGTCAGCCGATCTGAGAGGTATGCGAAACAGTATGATTCCGCAAGATGGCTTGGTTATAGAATTGAAAGCAAGCTCTCCAAAATCCTTGTCAAAGGTGAGAAGGATACGTCCTTCTCTTTCCGCAAGCATCATGATGTCTCTGTCGCAAGCCTGAGGGGTGCTCTCACTGATCGATAGCACATCGTATCCCCTCTTGCGCAGCAGCTCAATGGCTTTGATGGGAACATTCTCGTCAGCTAGTAGCCGCATTAAGGCCATCCTGCTGGACTTTGTGAGGATATACCCTCTCGGATTTCATCAGGTCGCTTGCATATTGGAGGCATGCCTGAATGTCTTCATGAGTCAATCTGGGATAGTTCTGGATTATCTCGGATTCAGTCCAATCATTGGCCATCAGCTCGATGACAAATTCCACTGCTATGCGCGTACCTTTGATCACCGGTTTTCCAGCAAGGATTCTGGGATCCTGGGATATTCGATCTTGCCAGTTCATGATAGAATTATAAGATGTGGACCCTTAAGATATCACTTTTTCGGCTCTAATGCCTGCCAGCTTCTATTGCGAAATATCCTTATCTATTGGGATTTCTTTTTAATCGTTAGGTCAAATAAAATTGGATTATGAACTCTGCTTGTTCAATATAATGGTGACGCCCTCACTTTCGAGATCTCTTAAACCTTCACCCTCAGCATCCTCTCGATTGCCCCTCTCGCCCGCACAGCGATCTCCTCTGGCACAACAACCCGTGGCTCGAGCGTCTGCAAAGCCCGGAGGACATCTGGAAGGGTGGTTTTCTTCATATTCTGGCAGATGGCCTCATCGCTCAGAGGATAAAACTCTCTATCCGGATGGGCCTTTTTCAGCCGGTAGATCATGCCCACCTCGGTGCCGATGATGTACTCTCGCGCCCGGCTGGTATCGGGATGCTTGCACATACCTGCGGTGCTGTAGACGAAATCGGCCAGGTCGATCACCACCGGCCGGCACTCCGGATGGACCAGAAGCTCTGCCTGAGGATGAAGCTTGCGAGCTGCCTTCACCATCTCCGGGGTGAATTGGTCATGAACATAGCAGTAGCCGTCCCAGGGGATGATCTTCTTTTTCGTATGGCGGGCCACATAGGCTGCCAGGTTCCTGTCCGGCACGAATATGACCTCATCCTCAGACAGCGATTCTACCACCTGCACCCCATTGGCTGAGGTGCAGCAGATGTCGCTTTTTGCCTTGATCTCGGCGGTGGAGTTCACATAGCATACCACCGCTGCGCGAGGATGGAGCGCCTTCAATTCATCCAGCTGCTGAGGGGTGATCATGTGGGCCATGGGGCAATAGGCGCCTTTCACCGGCAGGACCACCCTCTTTTGCGGGGATAGGATAGCGGCCGTCTCCGCCATGAAGTCCACCCCGCAGAAGACAATAACTTCTGAGTCCAGGGCCGCTGCTGCCCGGGAGAGCTCCAGTGAGTCGCCCGCCAGATCTGCTATGTCCTGAATCGCCGGTATCTGATAGTTATGGGCCAGAATCGTCGCCCGGCGTTCTTTCTTCAAAGCCTGAATCTCTTCTATCATAGCCATCGAGAACAGTCCCTGGGAATGGGAAACTATTATTTCAATCTATTTAGATAGTTAATATGAATACTATTAGCTCAATTAAAATGCAATTGATCCTGATCGGCATCATTTTAATTTATCGAATACCATCTGAATATCATCCACCAATAACAGCAGTGAACAGGGCGAGCTCATCTCCATCCGCCAGCGGAGTATCGAGCGACTGCAGGCTCTCGATGTTCTTTCCCGAGAGGAAGATGTTTACGTCCTCGCGCAGCCTTCCTTCCTTGAACAAAAGCGGCTCCAGCGAGGCGTGATCATGGCATAACAGGTTCAGAAGATCTCTTACCATTGCCCCCTCGCCTGGAAGATCGATATCTTTCTCCTTTCCCAGAATATTTCGAAATCCGGCAAACGACCTGATCTTAATCCTCATCAATAGCTATCTCCTTTGCCCTCTCCAGGGCCCGGATGGCGTCCTCCATCTTGAAGTCTCGCCGGTTGGAGGCCAGGAATGCGCGAAACCTCTCTATCTCCTCCTCTGCCACAAAGTCCCGCGCCCTCTCCATCATCATCTCATAGCTCCTCTCAGGAAAGTACAGAGCCTGTGCGCAGCGAAGGAGCCTGTCTTTTCCGGCGGTGCTGATCGCTCCCTTCTGCCAGGCCTGCTCCAGATTGAAGCGGATGTTCACCAGAGGCTCTGAATGCGGCTCAAAGGTGAAAGGATCAAAGGTTAGCGCCACCTCATCATCTGATACCAGCATTCCTTTCTTATAGGCCTGATAGATGAGCCCTACTCCCTCCATGCCATAAATATCCAGCTCCGAGGCCCGCAGGGCTCCCATGCTCGACGCCCCCAGGACCCTCGCTCCTGCGTCCAATGCGTATATGACCTCTTTATGCGCCACAGAAGAGTCCTGAAAGAAGACCCCATCGATGAGAACGATGATCCGCGCTCCATCCTGGGCCGCCCGGTAAACGTCACCCCGCCGGGCAGGAGGCCGCCATTCAGCCTGCAGAATCTCCTCTGCCCTAGCTCTGGAGAGGCTTGGCCCTAGGAAGACGACGACTTCTGGCATTCCTTATCCTCTTGCCCACCCTTTCCCTGTCCACTCCTGCGATCTCAAGACCCGGGACGATCACCCTCACCACCGGAACGCCGATCTCCTCTCTGGTTAAATCGACCACCACTACTCGCTCCAGGCCCGCCTCTTCCAGCTTGCTGATCATGAACTTGATATCCAAAAGGAAGTCGTCGCTCTCAAAAGATTGTATATCAGCAAAGCTCTTCTCTTCCCCGACATCAAACCAATAACGGTTGAGCCTCTTCGTCCTTTCGTATCCGATTTGCCGGCGGAAATCGGCGGTGACGGTATCCTCTCTTGCCCCGTGGATCTGGGTGAGCCGGCTCTGCGCCACCTCAGTCAGGGCGCGCAGCACCGCCACCCGGGCGCTGGTGTGGGTACCCATCCCAGTGGTGAGCAGAGTGGGATCGCGCAGCTTTATATCATCGGCAGCAGCCGCGCAGGTGGGGATATCGATATCGCTGGTGATATCCCGCAGGTAGACATCCACCTCTGCTGCGGCAAACCTCTCCAGCAGGCCTTGTGCCTGTTCGTCCACAACATCAGATATCAGCGGCCCCATGTGCCTCGTCGCCTCCACTATTGCCCAGGCGTCTCTCTCTATAACCTCAGCCAGACCGTGGAATATCGCTTCTTCCATCATATTCCCTGAGGCGAGACCGCTGGTGTTGGTCCGAAAGAGCCTCTTGTAGTCGGAGGACAGAGGATGAAATACCGCATTGGCCGGAACCTGTATCTCTTCGTCGTTCATAATATCCCAGCCCAAAACCCAGGGGATCTGGTCGTCTGCATCCGCGACTGCTTCTGTGGGGAGTATCAGATCGACTGGGTTCAGAGCCTCGGCCTTCAGGCTGGAATAGCGGGCAATTGTCAGCTCCCTATCTCTCACCTCTCCAGAGTAGCGTTCGAGCCCCTCCATCATCGCCGAGACCCTGGCCTCGACAGGAGTTGCCCCTTTGCCATTATAGACGGAGACCGCTCCCCGATCGGCCATCGGCCGGATGGAGGAGAAGACAGGTATACCGATTCGGTCCAGATTGGTTATATCGGCCACTCTGGTGATCCCGGCAGCGGGCAGCTTGGCCTCGATTCGCTCCTCAGTCTCCTCCGGGGATGCCGCCCGGTGAGTGTCCTCCTTGTATCTCTTTATGCAGGGCCCTAGCTTCATCGCCAGATCCTTGGGGAGCTATGGAATATAAACCCTGTTCAATAGCTCTTTTCAGGGGCTCGGTGGGGCCTCGGGCGGAAGGAACGGTAGGCGGTCTCTCATTCTATAAGCCAGGGCCTGGCAGGTGGCGACTGGCCGCCCGTCCTCTCCCGTCACTCTGATCTCGCAGGAAGAGATCTTTCGGGACCGATTCGTCTCTTTCCCTTCGGCCCGCAGAGTCTCCCCGGGATGAGCAGGGGATAGATAGTTGACACTTACCCCCAGTGCCACTGCCACTGTGCCATGGGAGTTGACGGTCAGCTCAAAGGCGGCATCCAAGAGTGAATAGATTGCCGCCCCATGGGTCGTCCCGAAGAGGTTGTTCATCGTCTCGTTCGTCTTCATCTTCAAGATAGCGTGCCCCGCCTCCAGCTCCTCGATCTCTATCCCAAACATCCGGGCATAGGGCTCACGGGCAAACTCCTCCTTTAGAGACTTTATACATTGGTCCATGGAAATCTCTCCTCCAAGGTCCATTTCTCGAAATGGTTATATCTGCTCCGCCAGGATCTAGAGATAATGCCCTCTTCCCAAGGCTCAAGGCCGGAACCGGTCTCCATAGAGATCAGTGGATCATCCGTATCCATCCTGCTCACTCAGGGCTCCATCAACATCTGGTTCGGCAAAAAATTCGATAAGTTGCTTCTATCCAGGATTCTGCTAATGATCTCCAAGGTCGACTCGACCACAGAGCATGAGAAGGAGGTCTTGTGCCGCTTTGAGGAGATCAGCGAGTTTGAGAGCAATGGCTATATTCTGACATCATATGCCCGCAAAAAGGACAAATACCGGGCGATATTCGTGGTCCCATTCTCCAATAAGAGGGCGCTGGAAAGGTTTATGGAGTCCGTATCCACGGAGACCGAGAAAGAGGATGTGAAGATCACCCTTTACTGGAGAGGGGGGAGGGTCAGGATGAACATCATGAAAGAGGAGCTGAGCACGCTCGGCTGCTTTAGCATTCTCAATGTGATCTATAGGGATGATCAGATCGGAGAGCAAAACAGGAGGGAGAAGCCATGAGGTTTGCATGTTGTACAGAGGAGATTGAGATATCAGGAATTAGGAAATGCTTTGAGTCGGCTATGCCCGGCTCGGTCAATCTGGGACTGGGCCAGCCGGATTTCGACACTCCATCTCACATAAAGAGGGCTGCGATCAGGGCCATAGAAATGGGGCAGTGCGGCTACACCCCCAACTGCGGAGTGCCGGCGCTCAGAGAGGCACTGGCAGAGAAGTTGGTGAGAGAAAACCAGATCGACTGCACCGCCGATGATATAATGGTCACCAGCGGTGCCAGCGAGGCCCTATTCCTGGCAATCGTCGCCCTGGTAGACCGGGGCGAGGAGGTGCTGGTGGGAGATCCAAGCTTCCTCTCCTATGCCGAGCTGACTCGGCTGGTGGGGGCAAGGCCCGTCTCCGTCCCCTTAGACGAGGACCTCCGCATAACCCCGGAGGCAATTGGGGAGCGAATAACAAAAAAGACCCGGATGATAATCATCAACTCCCCCTCCAACCCCACCGGATCGGTCCAGACCGAGGAGCAGATGAGGGCTATCGCCGAAATAGCCGATGACGAGGATATCGCCCTCCTCTCAGATGAGGTCTATGAGCATTTCATCTACCGGGGAGAGCATATCAGCCCGGCTAGGTTTTCAGATAATGTGATCACCGTCAATGCCGTCTCCAAGACCTATGCCATGACCGGCTGGCGGCTGGGTTATCTCGCCGCCCGGAACGAGTCTATAGAGCAGCATCTCAAGATTCATCAGTATGTCCAGGCCTGCGCCAGCTCCATCTCCCAGGCCGCAGCCCTGGAGGCGATCTGTGGACCCCAGGATTGCGTTCGTCAGATGAGGGATGAGTTTATGAGCCGCAGAGACCTTCTGGTAGCAGGCTTCCGGGAGATGGGAGTGGACCTGACAGAACCGGATGGCGCTTTCTATCTCTTCCCTCGGGTGGGGGACGGCGACCTGGTGGCCAGCAAGCTGGCAAGAGCAGGGGTCATCACCGTTCCAGGATCTGCTTTTGGAGAGCGCGGACGGGAGCATATCCGGATCTCCTATGCCGCCAGCCGGGCCAATATCGAGGAAGCGCTGCGGAGGATGAAAGATATCCTTTAAATAGGTGAGTCGCATTCGCCCTCAGGAGTGATGAAATGAAGGAGCAGGTTGAGGTCAGAGAGCTGAAAGAAGGAAGGTATGTAATCATAGATGAAGAGCCCTGCATAATCAAGAGCATATCCCATTCCAAGCCCGGCAAGCACGGTTCGGCCAAGGCGAGAGTGGATGCCATTGGCATCTTCGACAACCAGAAGAAATCCATCGTCCAGCCGGTAACCACCAAGATCTACGTGCCAACTGTCGAGCGCAAGACCGGCCAGGTCTTGTCCATCGGCGACACATCGGTGCAGCTGATGGACCTGGGCAGCTATGCTACCATCGATGTTCCAATAACAGAGGACCAGAAATCCAAGATCGAGGAAGGTAAAGAGGTAGCCTACCTAGCGGTGATGGGCAGGACCAAGCTGGACATCCGCTAGGGATAAAGCGATCGGCTTCCTGTTCCCAAGGCGGGCTTATTCATCTTTTCCTGGCTTGCCTTCAATTTCACATTTTGTGGATAGCTTGGAGGCCATAAGTTGTCATCCTACTCCGCCTATAAGGGCACGGGTTTTGATCAGCTGGATCCCTTCGATTCCAGCGACAGCAATCTATGGCGCAAGGCGGAGTATCTGGGCCGATACCTCTTCGCCGCCGATTTTCTGCGCAGCCGGAGTATAAGG
>Ga0208040_1004766_pt1 | contig 10172 bp, 10 predicted proteins | sample AD_UKC083_MetaG_FD_184431 | JGI IMG/M metagenome (GOLD analysis project Ga0208040, IMG submission 184431) | Active sludge microbial communities of municipal wastewater-treating anaerobic digesters from USA - AD_UKC083_MetaG (SPAdes) (version 2) | ecosystem: Engineered > Bioreactor > Anaerobic >... | reverse complement strand
AGAAATCCAAGCCTTAGAAAAAAGCGTAGAATAAGGCATATGGAAAATAGCAAAGCGCCGCTTGTGCTCATCTTCGGCTCCTCGGCTGATCCAATTCACCAAGGGCACGTAGAGCTGATCACCTACGCTGCCCGCGCGCTTGCCCAGCGCGGCTATACTGTGGCGGAGGTTCTCATCATGCCGGTCTACCGGCATCACAACACCCAAGACGAATCCAAACAATCCCTGCCGCTTACCTATGAGTACCGTTATGCGTTTTGCCAGATAGCAGCTGAGCAAATTGCGCAAGACTTGGCTGGTATGGTGCCGAAGGTTACCGTCAGCCGCCTGGAAGAAGAACTGGTGCGCGAGAGCCATCGTCCAAATTTTACTGTGGAAACGCTTGCTGCTCTGCGCGAGCGCCTGGACCCCTCACAGCAAATGGCGCTGCTCTTAGGTATGGATAGCTTTGCCGGCAGCGACCCGCCCTTCCGGCATTGGTACCAGTGGGAGCGTCTCATTCGGCTTGCCAAGCTGGTGATCTGCCCGCGCTTAGGCTCCAGCCCCAATCAGGATTTCATAGCTGAGCTGCGTAAAAAAGGCGCTGAGATTATCTTCCTCAACGAGGTAACCGTGCCGGAGATCTCCTCCTCGCAAATCAGGCGGGAGCTGGAGGCTGGCACTGACCCGCAGGTGCTGGTGGAGCGCGGCTGGTTAAGCCCAGCGGCTGCGGATTTCTTACGACAAAAAAGCCTCATCCAGATTTGGCGCGAACTGGACACCTCCACCACCAATCCGCCCGGAGCCGAGCAGCTCGCCCAAGGCGAAAGCTTAGAGGCACGCGTGGGGCAGCAGCTGCTTGCACAGAAGTTGACCTTAGCCTTGGCTGAAAGCTGCACCGGAGGTCTGGTCAGCCACCGCATCACGAACGTGCCCGGCTCCTCGGATTACTTCATCGGCGGGGTGGTTTCGTATGCCTATGCCGCCAAGGTCTCGCTGCTAGGTGTGAAGTGGGAGACCTTGCAGAAATACGGCGCGGTTAGCAGCCAGACCGTGCTGGAGATGGCGCGGGGGGTGCGCTTATTGCTTAAAACGGATATTGGCCTCTCGGTCAGCTGCATTGCCGGGCCGGGCGGCGCCACGCCGGCTAAACCCGTGGGCACCAGCTGGGTGGGCTTAGCCACCGCCGAGGGCGAGTGGTCCCGCCACTTTTTGCTCCTTGGTGACCGGCTGGCTAATAAGGAAGCCTTAGCCAAGAAGGCACTGGAGATGTTGTTGGAGTATTTGGAGAAGAGAAAGCAACAGGAATATGAAAAGGAGGATTAGTTTACAATGAATTCTCATATCTTAATAACAGATTCAGAAACACACGATACAGTCGTAAACAATTCATTCTGGGCATTAAAGTTTAGTGACCTCAAAGCTGAAAGTTTAAATGACATCATTGATGCACAACTAAATAATAGCAGAAAGCCCTACTATGCTATGATCTGCGATTTTTACGCTTTACGAGACGGGGATTTGGTTTTCTTATATAAAAGAAAATCGGGTTTTTATGGAATTTATAAAGTAAAAGGTGTGCCTTTTTTTGATAAATCGGTGGTTGATAAGATAGATGGTTCGTTTCCTATCAGAATAGAAATTGAATGCATTAATTATTTTGAAAAACCAGTTCCTGAGGAATTACTATTTTCAACAAAAGAGTATGAATCAAAATTTTGGAGTTGGTTTTATAGAAAGATTCAAGGTGCAAGAGGTGTAAACACCATTACTCCCGAAGCAGCAGAATCTTTAATAGAGTTGCTAGTAAAAATAAACGGAAATTCAATTACCTTGCCGTCAAGTATTAATAAATATAAGAAATCAAACGCTGAAGAAATTGTCCTTCCTTTGAACAGGGGAGGTGAAAAAACAGTATTTATAGAAGATGCATTAAGATATTTCTTAGTTCGTAATATTGGGCAGAACAACATTCCAGAGAAGATGATTGGAAAATTTGAAGATATTGAATGGTACTCAAACAACGTACCTTATCACGTGAGTGGAAAAAATATAGATATTTTATCTTTCCACAAAAATATGCGATACACTGGGTTTCCATTAAGGTATCAATATACTGTTATTGAATTAAAAAGAGATAATGCTAAAATAGATAGCATAAGCCAAGTGATTGATTATTCTAAATGGGTATCTACGAGATTAGCAAATAGTGAAATTGAAACGGTACAACCAATTATCATTGCATCCGGATTTGATGAAAAATCGTTGCAGAAGGCCCGGTTGATTGATTTTAATAACAGAAAAATTAAGTTGTTTGCTTATAGCGTTATAAACAGTACAGATTTGTCATTTAAGGAGATTGACCTTTAATGAAATCAAAAGATTATTCGCCATTAAGCGGTTATTTTTTAAATATTGTGAATACAGAGTATGGCGAAATTGGGGATTTTTTACTTGAAGATAATCAATTAGGTTTTTCCGTCTATAGGGCGTTCTACGAAGATCCCATTAAAGTGATTTACGTCGAAAATCGGTTTAAATTAATCCTTATTGATAAATTTGACGATCCTGTATTTGCACTAGCATATAAAATTCTTGAAATATAATATTACAAATTTTATGAATTTAAGCACAATTATTCAGATCATTATTTATTTTGAATTACATCTTATATAATAACTTTATGCACTCACCCGAAGTAATCTCGACTACCTCTCACCCTCAGCCAGACCCGACCCAAGTGCATATTCCCGCCTTCATGCCATTCTTCTGGTTAGGCTTGGCAGCGCTCGTGGGTGCGCTGGCGGCTGACGCACTCCGCCTCCCCTGGGCCGCTTGGGCAGGGCTGCTAGGCGCAAGCCTCCTCGTGCTCATCTGGCAAGCCAGCCGGCGCTCGCGCCTCTTGGTACAAAAGGAGCTGCCACTGGCTGCCGTCGCTGCGGCCTTTTGCCTCACCGCGCTGCTCTATCAGCTCTCCTTGCCGCAGGAAAGCTCAGCTTGGGTCGGATACTACAACGAGCGCGGCGCGGTCGAGCTGACTGGCATAGTGGACACGCCCCCAGAGTTGCGCGGGGATACACTCAACCTGACGGTGCGCGTAGAGTCGCTTACGCTGCTCAGCTCGGACCCTGCTCCTGCGTTTCCCGACGAAGTGCGCGGGCGCATCCTGCTGCAAGTACCCGCTGGCAGCCCTTACACCTATGGTGATTTGCTCTCTATCCGCGGCAATCTCGAGACGCCTTCCGAAGGCAGCGCCTTCTCTTATCGCGAGTATCTTTTTCACCAGGGGGTTTATTCTTCCGCTCAGTTTGCTCAAGTGCGCGTGCTTGCCCAGGAGCAGGGCAGCCCTTTGCGTGCGGCGATCTACCGTCTGCGCGAACGCAGCTTGGAGGTACTTAGCCAGATCTTCCCCGAACCGGAAAGCGCCTTGCTGCGCGGCATCTTACTGGGCGATGAGAGCCGGCTTTCGCCAGACCTGGAAGAGGCGTACGCCCTCACCGGCACGGCGCATATTATTGCCATCTCGGGCTTCAATATGGTCATCCTTGCCAGTTTGGTGACGGCGCTGTGCACCCGCCGGCTGGGCAGTTGGCGCGGCGGGCTGCTCGCCATCCTCGTGCTGGCGCTCTACACTATTTTGGTGGGCGCGAGTGCCTCCGTGGTGCGCGCGGCTATCATGGGCTCTTTCAGCATTATGGGCGCTTCCATCCGCAGGCGCGGTAATGCCTTGAACAGCTTGGGCTTGAGCATCTTGCTGATGGTGCTTTTCAACCCGGATCTACCCTGGGATGTAGGCTTTCAGCTCTCGGCAGCCGCGACGCTGGGATTAGCGCTTTTTGCCAGCCCTCTGCAAGCCCGCCTGCAGTGCTTTTTAGAAGGCAGGCTGGGCGAGGAAGCTGCCAAGCGCCTGAGCGGAGCGCTCGGTGAATATTTCTTGGTAACGCTGGCAGCGCAGATCTTTGCTTTGCCGTTGATTGCCTATCATTTCCGCCTGGTCTCGCCGCTCTTTTTGATCGCTAATCCTCTTATCTTACCTGCCCAGCCCGCGGTGATGGTTTTGGGGTTGATTGCCATGGTTGCCGGCTTGCTCGCGCCGTTGCTTGGGCGCGCGTTGGCATGGTTAGCCTGGCCCTTTGCGGCTTATACCAACCGCATGGTCACTTGGCTGGCGAGCTTAGCGCCTGCCAGCTGGCAGCTGCCGCGTTTCAGCTTCTTTTGGGTGCTGGCTTTTTACGCGCTTATTCTGGCGCTCACGCTACCGGGCAAGCCCAAAGTGCGCAATTTCACCCTGCGGCCGGCGGTGCCAATCCTCGTACTGGCTTGCGCCTGCATTTTAATTTGGTCCGCGGCTGCCAATGCACCGGATGGCAAGCTGCATGTGCGTGTGCTCTCTGGCACTGAGAAGCCGGTAGTCCTCCTGCGCACCGGCGGCGGGCGCTTTGTGCTCGTGGGCGGGTCGCTTGGAGCAAGCACGCTGGCTCAGCAGTTAGGCACAGCCTTGCCGCCCTTCAGCCGGGGGGTCGATGCGCTGATCATTCCTTCTTGTGGTAAAGCAGACGTCTCAGGCTTGTTTGGGTTAACACAGAGCTTCACACTCGGCAAGGTTTATTGGGGCTGTGATCCAGAACGCATTCAGACCACGCGCAGGATCTATGCTGCCTTCCAGCAGGCGCAGGTGCCGCAGCAGCGCTTGCAACCCACAGACCAACTTGACCTGGGCGGCGCACAGCTTGTCTTCACCTTTGGCGAGGAATCTTTGGCGGCTGTGCAAATTGACCAAGCTAATTTCCATGCGCTAATCAACTATAGCGCTGCTGCTTCTGCCAGAGATAATCCGACGAGCGTGTTCATCGGTCCGGAAATGCCGCCAGCCTCCGCTGCACAATTGACTCTGCTCACAGCTGCGCTACCCCTCGAAGCACCAAACATAGCTTCCAACGCGGGAGCTATTGTTTTAGCAAGTGACTATACCTGGGTGGAAACCACTTTTGATGGTTACAATATTTGGATAAATGGGGTAAAATAAATAAAATTACGTTAACAATTGATTAAGCCCTCACAAATCAAGCAGTCTTTCTCGACATTATAGAAAAGGAGGAGCACAATGTCTATGCAAATTACCAATCCAGGCTGACTACGCGCTGCGGTCAATGCTTTATATTGCCAAATATGCCGAAAGCCAGCTGATTCCCTCCAATACAATCGCAGAGGAAATGCAAATCTCGCGCATTTTTCTCTCCAGAATCAACTCTCAACTGGTCAATGCGGGCTTAATCCGCACACGGCGCGGCGCACGCGGCGGGGTGATGCTTGCTAAACCCGCAGCAGAGATCTCCATCTATGACGTTGTCACTACCATCGATGGACCCGTTACGCTGATTGACTGCATTGCAGACCCGGATACCTGTCCGCTTTCGCCCAACTGCCCGTACCGCTCCTTTTGGGAAGAAACCCAAAATGCTCTCATTGCCAGGATGAAGGCAGTCAGTTTGCAGGATTTGCTGGCAAATACAGGAAAGGTCGGCTTGGGGCTGAGCAGTCAGCCGGTTAGCTGAACGCTTAAAACGCCTATAATGCTAAGTAATTCTGATTGAGCATAATTTGTTATGGATAAATTTATCGTCGTTGCCGGGAATATTGGCGCAGGCAAATCAACCTTGGTGCAGCTGCTCAGCGAGCGGTTAGGTTTCCAACCCTTTTTCGAGCCGGTCAACGATAACCCTTACCTGGAAGATTTTTACAGCGATATGCGCAGCTGGGCGTTTCACTCCCAGCTTTACTTCCTGACCCGCCGGCTGCGCATTCATAAGCAGCTGCTGGAGGCTGAAGGCTCGGTGGTGCAAGATCGCAGCGTGTACGAGGATGCCGAGATTTTTGCCCGTAACCTCTACCTGCAAAACCTTATCAGCCCGCGGGATTATGGCGTCTACCAGGACCTGTATCAAATCCTCATAGCCCTGCTGCCGCCGCCGAATTTGGTGGTTTACCTGAGAGCCTCGGTGGATACCTTACTTTCGCGTATCGCTTCGCGCGGGCGGGGCTTTGAAGCCAGCATTCCGCGTGAATACCTCGCGAGCCTCAATACGCTTTACGAAGAGTGGATTAACTCCTTTACCCAATGCCCAGTCTTGATTATCCCGAGCGACAATCTAAACTTGGTTGCGCGTGAAGCCCATATTGCTCAAGTGGTGCAGTTGGTGCAAGATCGCCTAATGGGTAAAACCGAAGTCACTTTATAGCATGACCCTGGGCTCTCGTTTTGTGTCTGTCTTAGTGATTTAATCTTCATAGTTATTTCTTTTAATTAAGTAGTAGAAGACGTAGGGTCTGGGGATAAGTGGAAAACTGGCCGGCGTGAGAGATCAACACCATATTTGTCCAATTGCCAAAGGAATAACGCCCAGATATAAGGAGTTTGAGCTCCAAAATTTTTCCACAAGTCATGGTGGAAATTTCCTGGACAACGCTAAAATTTTGCTTGATACTGCCCAAGCTGCTGATAATCAGCGGTATTTATCCAGAAATTATCCCATGGTTTTCCCCACTAATCTGATAAGATTTGATTAAGTTATCCACATTTCTGCGGAGTTATCCACAGAAAGACGGCACTTATCCACAGTTTTTAGCTGGCTTGGGGAAAAGTGAACCTACAGCCCGTAAGCTTCCTTCCAATCGGTAAGTACATCTTCAACCTGATCGAGGAAGTGATCCAAACGGGCGACTTGCTCAGCCTTGCTGTTCTCATCCAAGCCCAAGCCTTCCAGGAATTGCTTCCAGGCAGCTTGATGTGGAGTCTTATCCTCCAGGTGGTGGATGGCTTCGCGCCAGGTCTCGATGAGCGGCCAGAAGGCAGCTGCAGGGCTGCCGCTTTCTGCCATCGCATCACAGGCATTGAGATAGTAAGCTTTGCGCACCAAGTTTAGGTTAGGCGGGCAATCTGGCTGTTTGCTGATTGCCTGCAAAGCTTGCTGCCAAGACGGTCTGGCTTGGGCATAAAGCTCTTGGGTCAACGGCACCTGGCTGAGGAGCTGCAAGAGCGCCTCGTTGAGCTCCACTCGTCCGGCGGCTTCAGCACGCTCGGGGAAGGCGAGCAAAAAGCGGCGTGTAGGCAGCGCCGGCCCAGAAAGTACCGCCAGACCGTTTGCTGCTGTATTGACCGCCTTGAAGTATTGATCCACCCAGACTTCAAATGGCAGCTCCTGCGGGTCTTCAAGATCGAACCATAGCTGGCGGGCGCGCTCAGTGATGGCTTGCGAGCGCGCATAAACAGTCTCAGGTGTGTCAAACTGCGCGCTGACGCCAGCTTGGATGAACTCCAGCCAGTGATCGGTATCGTAAAGAAAGCCATTGTGGTTGCAAAGGGCATAGCCCAGCCACGGGTTTAGGCGCAGACGGCGGTGGAAGGTGTAGAACGACTGATGGTGGTGCTGAATATCCAAAGAAATCTCATAGCTGACCCGCTGCACCTCACGCTCCACAACTGGGTCTTCCTTATGCACCATCACCAGGTCAATATCGGTAGTGCCGCCGATTAGGGGTTCAGGCGTAAGCACGGAGCCCGTGAGAAATGCGGCTACGATATCATTAGGTTTGCGCGTTTGCTTGGTGACGTAATCCTGAGCAAATTTGATGAGCAGCTCTTGGGTGATGTGCATGTCTATCTCCTTATTAAGGTTTGAGCGGGAGTGCTTCTTGGTAAGGGCTGAGGTGCAGTGCCTGGCGGATGCGGTCGATCACATAATCCAGGTCCTCGGGCCGGGCAACAATGTTGAGCGTATCGGTCTCAATGGGCAGCAAGCGCCCCTCCCACTTGGGGTTGGCAAAGAAAGCCTCGTAAGCGCGGTTGAGCTCATCAATATAAGCCCGGTCCATATCCCGCTCGTAGGGGCGGTCGCGGTGGGCAATGCGTTCCATAAGCGTATCCGTGCTGGCGCGCAGGTAGACCACCAAGTTTGGCTGGGGGATTTTCTCTGCCAATGCTTCATGCACGCGGTGATATACAGCCAGCTCATCGCCTTTCAGGTTGATGCCTGCAAACAGCGCATCTTTATCAAAGGTGTAATCGGAGATAATCATATGTCCGGCAGCCAGAGCTTCGGGGATGACCTTATGCTGCTGCTGGTAACGGCTGAGCAGGAAGAAGATTTGCGTTTGGAAGGCATAGCGGCTGCGGTCGCTATAAAAGTCGGAGAGGAAGGGATTTTCCTCGAAAACTTCGAGCAGAAGGTCGGCAGAAAAAGCGGTGTGGACAAAGCGCGCTAAGGTAGTCTTGCCGACTCCGATAACGCCTTCGATGGCTACATACATAAGGTTAAGCTCCCAGGTGCGATTGTGTAGCTAAAATATACCATAACCGTCTGTAGGCGGTTGCTATCCAGATAGCTATCGTCAAGATGGACAGCCGGAATTGCCATAAAGCCTCACATAAAAAGAAGGAAAAGTTTGAAAAAAGGGCAAAAGCCTGTTTTTCAAGAAAATTATTTTCCCCAGCAAAAATAAGCAAACGCAAAAATCCCTAGATCGCCGGGGAAAAGCCAGGGATAGAGTAATAATTAATGCTTATTCTTGTACACATAGCCTTATCCGCTGCCGCAATACCGGTTCAAATCGGGTTAAAATTAGCCATTCGGGAGCGTACGCCATGAACATCACCAAGTTATTTGACCATAAAAAGACCCTGTTTTCATTGGAGATTTTTCCGCCCAAAAAAGATTCTCCTTACAATACGATCTATAACACCCTGCTTCGCTTGCGCGGCATCCCCGCTGACTTTATCAGCGTTACCTACGGCGCCGGCGGCAGCCAGGCTCAGCGCGATAAAACTATTGAGATTGCCTCGCTCATCCTGACCACCTATCATATTGAGCCTGTGGCGCACCTCACCTGCGTCGGCTTGGACCGCGCCGAGGTGGTTGACACATTAGAGCGCCTCAAAGCCAATCAGGTGCAAAATATCATGGTGCTGCGCGGGGATATTACCCCCACGATGACGGTTAAAGAAGACTTCAAACACGCCAGCGACTTAGCTGCCTTCATCAAGAAATACGATTCCAGTTTTAACCTCTTGGGCGCCTGTTACCCCGAGGGACACTACCAAGCCGAGTCGCTTGAGCAGGATATCGAAAACCTAAAAATCAAGATCGACAGCGGCGTTGACCACCTGGTCACCCAGCTATTTTTCGATAATGATAAGTTTTACGCCTTTCGCGAGAAAGCCGAGCGTGCCGGGATTAACGTGCCCATCGAAGCAGGCATCATGCCCATCACCAATCTGCACCAAATTGAGCGCACTGTGGCGCTCAGTGGCGCCAGTGTGCCGGCTAAGCTCTCGCGCCTCTTCAGCCGCTACAGCGATAACCCCAAAGCACTGTTCGACGCCGGCATTTTTTACGCCACCGAGCAGATTATGGACTTGATCGACCACGATGTGCGCGGCATCCATCTCTACACCATGAACAATGTGGAGACCGCCACACGCATCAGCGACGCCATCCAGAACGTGCTCGAGGCGGAAAACACTCCAAAGAACGCGGCGTAAATATTTAAAACCTTACAATCAAATTTCTTTTAACAGTAGCTACCCTCAATAATTAATTGCTTTCTATCTTAGACTTCCAGATGTTGTTAATCATCTTAGATAAAAACTTATCATCCAAAAATGGTTTTATAAAATCACTCAACCTTTTCATATTCAAAATCAACACCTGAAAGAGACAATGTTAATGTTTTTCCTTTATTGCTCAGTGTTGCGATAGTAGGTCCATTAAGTCCCCAAAGACCTTCCATATCCAGCTTAATTTTGTCGGAATCTTCAATCGAATAGGTTCCAGAAATATTTAATCCAATTGAAGATTCCATGACAAATGTGTCGTCTTTAAAAAATTCAATAGTTTCTCCGCTTCCATCAGTTGATTCCCATTTCCCTAGGACAGGGTTACTGGAACCACAAGCAGCCAGAACGACGCTTATCAAACTGAATACCAATAAAAAAGAAACAAACCTTCTTGTTTTGTTCATAACAACCTCCAAATTGTTTTAAATAAAATTTATTTTTGCCTTATTATAAATCAAAGATAAAGGTCAGATCCGTAAATGCACCAAATTGCTGGATATGAAAGTAAATCTGTTTAGTATTCAAGGGAATTACGCCGATAAATGCAGGTATCTGTTTTTCTGAACTGCACCATGAACGG
>Ga0208040_1004745_pt1 | contig 10199 bp, 9 predicted proteins | sample AD_UKC083_MetaG_FD_184431 | JGI IMG/M metagenome (GOLD analysis project Ga0208040, IMG submission 184431) | Active sludge microbial communities of municipal wastewater-treating anaerobic digesters from USA - AD_UKC083_MetaG (SPAdes) (version 2) | ecosystem: Engineered > Bioreactor > Anaerobic >... | reverse complement strand
CCGGCAGGATTTTGCGCAGATAAGCATCCATAAAGCCTGCGCCGGTAAGCAAAGTTTCTTCGTCACGGTAGATGACAGAAGCAGGGCTGGTGATGCCTGGTCGGACTGATAGGATTTCATCCCGGATTGCTGCTGGCCAATCTTTCACGAACTTGGGGTCCTCCGGGCGCGGACCAACAATGCTCATCTCTCCCTTCAGGACGTTCCAGAGCTGCGGAAGCTCATTCACTTTTGTTCGCCGCAGCCATTGGCCAAAGGGTGTCACCCGATGATCGTCGCTTGAGGTAATCGGAGAGCCATCGTAGCTTTCCTGGTTCTCGTACATCGTGCGGAATTTGAGGATGGCGAAAGCTTTGCCGTAACGACCAACGCGCGTGCCGTGAAAGTAGATTGGTCCGGGCGAGTCGCGCCTGATGCGCAGCGCGATGATGCCAAGGAAAGGCGAGAGCAAAATCAGCGCCAGAAGAGACACGATAATGTCGAAGGCGCGTTTGCCAATGCCCACGAGCGTGACCTTGCGGCGCGTAATATTTTCTGGCGCAGTTAGTAAACTTTCTAGAAGTTCCTGGTCCACAATGTCCTTAATTGGCTCCCTCGGGAAATGGGCATGGGAGAAAGACCAATAATATTTTATCCATTTTGATGCAATTGAACAAGGCTGCGCTGTTTTGTGGACATAAAGAGCAAAAGGTGAAATCTGGAGTTCTACTGGACAGATCGATTGCCTTGTGTAATAGAAAATAAGCAGTTATGGGAGCCATATATGGCTGGAGCGCTCTATTGGAGCTGTGGGGAAGGTTCAAGTGTCTGCTTTTATAGTCGAGGGAGAAGGGCTGGCTTCTCACTGTTATGCAGTGAAGAATATGGCCTTGAATGGACGCGGCGGCAAGGGGAGGAATGGGCTGGTTTGTGGTGGGCGGCGTTTGGGTGAGCAGGATGAACGCTTGAATGCCGCAGCGGGCTGAGCAGGCGTCTGGAAAGATGGGAAGACCGGCATTGGTGGGCAAGCATGGCTGGTGGAGCTTGCCACCTGGCTGGCGATTTGAGTGGGGAGGGTTTAATCGGCATCAAGGTCGATAGTGGTTGTCGTCGAGGGAAGGTATTCCTCATACGCGTCGACGGAATTGCCCCAATTGACCACAATTTGGACGTCGCGGTCCTCACTGTCGGATTCTAGAGGGATTTTGCCATAGGCGTACTGGATGACAGCCAATTTCTTCTGAAAGCTGCCTGACTCCAGCCATTCGCGCAGGATAGATTCGAGGCGGGTGATGGTTTGGTTGTCTTGTCCGTTTTCAACCGGTTCTTCAAGCAGAGATTTAGCAAGTTCGGCGATCAAGTCAGATTTGCGGGGCCGACCACGGCGGTTGATGCGGGGATCGCCCTTTTGGAATGGTTTGAGGTTTTGTGTGTTAGCCAAATATTCTCCTTTAAGACTCCTGAGGCGCGGTTGTGAAAAAGGTCTGAATCAGATTTCTGCAAGACATTACGCGCACATTTGAGCTGTTTATTGGAGATTGTACAGCGCTGTGAACAGGTTAGCAGTATGAAATGGGGAAAAAATGGGGTTTTAACCTCAGCCAGGTAGTGGGATCTGGGAGGATGGATGACGATGGGGTGCGCTTTGCCAGTTTACGGTAATTGCAATCAGGGACTAGCTTCAACTGCCAACGAAACCTGAGTATCCGAGCTGTCTTTTTGATGCGTAAAATGCCAGAGCAGAACGCCTGCCAGCCCGCCAAGGCTGTCAAGGGCGATATCGAGCAGTTCAAAGGCTCTGCCGGGGACGAAGAGCTGATGGAATTCATCACTCAACGCGTAAAGACAGGTGAGGATGAAAGCCAGAACTAAGGTTTTGCGCGCGTTTGAATGCTGGTACCCCAAGGCTTGAATCAGAAAGTAGGCAAAAAGACCAAAGGCGCACATGTGCGCGAGGGGTCCGACGATTTTTGTAAGGCGGATATTGAATATGTGGGTTAAGTAGATCCATTGGTAAACCGGCTTGGGAAGCAAACCATAGGGATTGGAGCTGGAGGAGAGCATGAAGATTGCAATCGCGGTCAGGATCAGTGGAATCCAATGCGCCCAGCTGCGGCTTTTCAAGGATTTCTCCTCAGCAGAATAAGGTAATGAGTGTTCAGAAAGCGCAATTTTTCCAGACCGGCGGCCGCGCGGGTGAAACGGGGCACAAGTAGGCGCGCGAGGGGCGGTGCAAGCGTGATTTTCTGACTTTCCAGCTTGAACCCAGGGAAGAGGGCGCGTATTTCGCTCAGGTGGATGCCTTTGGTCTGCTTGTTAATGGGATTCCACCAAAAGTCGTACCAGATGAGCGCGCCGCCGGGGGACAATACACGCAGCATCTCTGCAGCCATGCGCTTTTTTACGCTAGGATCGAGAATTGAAGAGAATGCAGTGAACTGCAGGGCTAAATCAAAGCTTGCCGACGTGAAAGGCAGGCTCTGACCATCCGCGCAAAGGAGCGTCAACTCCGGGGACTGCGCACGCGCGGACTGCAGACGGTCAGCCAGCAAGTCCGCACCGACCATGCGGGCAGGATGCGCGCCAAGGTCCAGAAATTCGCGCATAATGCCGCCGGATCCACAGCCCAGCTCCAGGATTTTCAGGCGGGAGAGTTTTGTAATCCCGCAGTGGCTGAGGAGAGCGGTCAGGTGCTGCCGGCGGCGGGAGATCATCCATTGATACGCTGGATTATCCGCACGATAGCGATTATCCTGTTCTGCAGCGGCTGCCCGGCGGGCATATTCTTCACGCAGACGCTGGATGTCCTGGTCCGGGTGATTCAGGGGCGCCACTGGGGAACCCTCCCGATCCTGTCATTCCAGCGATTCGCAAAGCGGAATAAGCCGACCAAAAAGCCGAGGCCGTAACTGATGTGGATGGCGGCAAATGCCAGGGGAAGGAGAAGAAGGACTGTGAGTTTTTGGTTTTTGCCGGCAACCAGGGACGCAAATAGGTTCGCCAGGAGATAGACGCCAATAAGAAAGACCAAAGCATACCAACCCCATGAAAATGTGAAGGACAGCAGCCCTGCGACCAGGAGCGCGAGCACGAATGTGGGCGGCACAAACTGCCTGAGGCTCATTTGCTTGGGGTGCTTCTGGAGGACGCGCACCTTCCAAAAGCCGTATTGATAATATTGTTTGAAGAGTTTTGCAAATGAAGCACGTGGGGTGTAGGTTGCGTAAATATCAGGATTGAACCAAATGCGACCACCTTGCGATCGCAAACGATAATTAAACTCATCATCCTGATCCCGCACCATTTCTTCGTCGAACAATCCATAGGTTTGGAAAATCGTTTTTGGCCACGCGCCAAGATAGACTGTGTCCACCCATTTACCCTGGTTACCGTAATGAAAATACGCCCCTCCGACCCCGAAAGGAGAACTGGTGGCCAAGGCTGCCGCTTTTCCAAATGGCGTTTTTCCTGCGGAGACCATCCTTCCACCCACGTTCTCAGCCTGCGAGGCTGCCAAGCTGTTAACGCAAAGACTGAGGTAATTCTTAGGAAGTGTGGTGTGCCCATCAACCCGTACTATATACTCCCCGCGAGCGAGACGAATAGCCAGGTTAAGACCGGTTGGCACTATCTTGTTCGGGTTGTCAATTACTTTAATTTTGAGCTGTGGAAAATTATCTGCGAAATTTTGGATCACAACTCTGGTACCATCGGCAGACATCCCATCCGCGATAATCAGCTCCATTCGATCCATCGGATAATCTTGTGCAGCTAAGGTGGTGAGTATATCCAGAATTGACTGCGCCTCGTTATAAACTGGCATCAGGATTGAAATAAAAGGAAGGTTTTCAGTCATCATGTAGGATAGGACGGGCGAGCACGATAAAATCTGAGACACAGATATCTTCGGACGAAAAAGACTGGAACTCTTTTGCTAATGGAAAGCAGGGTAGTTCTGCCAGTAAGCTCTGGTTCAGCTTTTGATCCCAATAATCTATAGAGAAGCCATTAGATCTGATCATTTCCCGGTATTCGGAAGGTCGTAATCTGTTTTGGAAGAGGAAATAATTGTTGTGGCGAGCCCATTGTTTTGCGTTGAAGCGCAGGAAGTTAATCCGATTAATGCTTGGATCGCTGTGACTGTAATGGTCAGAACAATCGACCTGATGAATCATCAGTCCATCGGGCTTAAGCACGCGATGAATCTCTGAAAAAAGCCTTGGTATTTGCCCGGAAGGTATGTGTTCAAGCGTGTCGTTCGAGAAGAAAACATCAATGCTCGCGGTTTTTATTTCCTTCAGCGGATTTTGTGGACCGACAAAACAGGTGATGTTAAGTGCCTGTAAGAGCAAATCCGCATCATTCAGATTGCCAGTAATATCAATTTCAGATAAAGAATAATCTTCTGGAAAACGGAGTAGCCTTTCATTGAGTGACAGTCGAATGTTCCGGAACTGTTCAAAGGCTTGCCTTATTAACTTTTGGTCAAGCAAGCTGTTCACATCGCAGGTAACGCAGTCTTCAGCCCCTAATAAGGTAAATAGCATTGGGACGATTGGCACCCAACCTGTCCCAATCTCCGCTATGTGCTTATCCCTGATGCTGACGGAATTTGCTGACATGGCTGAGAGGAGCGCGATTCCCTGGTCGATTTTGCTGTTAATCGAGAAGCGCCTGAACCCGCCAAAACGCTTTTGACCCTGAAAGTACAGTCTGTTGGCAGAGGGAAGTTTGGAGATTTGTCTTTGTATGCAGGATTTTGTCTGCCAGCGCATGTCGAATTGAATATTAAGTAAGTAGGAATGGTTTCTTTAAGATATTTTGTTGATTTGACCAAAAAAATTTAATAAGGAAAAGCAGTAGCTCTGAGACTTTTTCTTTCGCATCAGAAATTTTCTCTGACTAGATTTGCAGTGAAATTATTGGCACTATAGAAAAAATTACTCGGATTGCTTCACTTTTGAGATAACTGCAATGAATTTTCCACTCGCTGTTCTGGGGATAGAAGGGACTTTGTTTATGGTTATCTTGATATCAGGTCCCAATCTTTGATGCATGCGATTTTGAATGTTGATCTCATCCTGGGCAGAGAAACCATCTGTTACAACAACTTTAACCGTAAAATCATGCAAAGTTTCCTGGATAATCTGACCTTCGATGATGTGGGGCTGGTCAGTAAAAATGCCATGGAAGCGTACCAACTGCCGGCCGTCTGGTCCTGTAACCACCTCTTCGAGGCGTCCGACCACCTCCTGGATGACTGGCATGTGCCTTCCACACTGGCAAGGCTCTGGGTCCCAGGCTGCCAAGTCCCCAAGTCGGTAGCGGATTAATGGCTGGTATGTGTTCAGAAGAGAAGTGGAAACCACTTCGCCCACTTCGCCCGGGGGGCAAGGCGTGCCGTCTGGGCGCAAGATTTCAGTAATACTGACATCCGGGCTCAGGTGCAGCCGGCCGTGTTCACATTCGCTGGCAAAAAGCGCTGTCTCCACGGTGCTGTATTCTTCGTAAACCCGACAATGGAAGGCCTCGGAAATGACCGCGCGCATACCAGGGGTGAGCTTTTCACTGGTGGTGATCACGGCTCTTAAAGGTGGGGCAGTCAGACCCTGGTCAAGGATATATTGCGCCAATAAGTAGAAAGAAACCGCATAACCTGTCATCCAGGTTACATTGTGTTTTGAAATAGCCTCCAAGTATCGGGGGGCAGTCTTTGGTTTGAGGTGAAAGGCAGAAAAATAGACCTGTTTTTCGACCGTGTTATATCGATAAATATTGTTTTCATCCTCAGGGTCAGGCTGGACTAGCCGCCCAGAGAAGGTGGCACGGGGCTGAAAGAAGGATACCCCAGCCCAGCTTGCGGAGCGCGCCTCGCGCAGCGCCATGCACTTGCGTGTATCTGAAAGCGTAAAGAATGAGGAAATGGGCGTGCCAGTTGTGCCGCTGGTGAAGAATTTGAAGCGCTTAATTGGGTGCTTATCCTGGCGAAGAAATTGGTATGGATCCTCCCGCAAGGGTTTTTTTTCGAGCAGCGGTAAGCTTTGGAGATCTGAAAGCCTTGCGCTTTGTTTTTGTGATTCCGTCCAGTGTTTTGAGTAATATGGAATATGCCCGGCGCACAAGCGAATAAGGCGAGAAAACTGGTCCTCCTGATACTGCTGCCATTCCGACCCTGAAAACTTTTCCCGATCATGAAACTCGCTGGCATAGTCCTGAAAACCCCTGCCAAATCGCGCCCAGTGCCAATAGAGGCCATAGCCTGAGACCATCAGATTTTGGAGCGGCAGCGAAGAGCGCGCGTAAAGCTGATCAAGCTTTCCCATTTACGCCTGCTTCCAGCACATTCACAAGTATGTCCTCCCACTTAGGCAGAATGACACTCCAATCCAAAGATGCCGCTTTCTGGCGCGCATTGACACTCAAACGCGATGCGAGCTGAGAATCGGATAATACGCGTTTGATGGCAGCAGCCATTGCTTCCGGATTGTCGGGAGGGACCAGCAAACCGTTTTGCCCATCCTCTACCAGCCAGGCCATGCCGCCTACATTGGTGGAAACGACACACAAACCGCACGCCATGGCTTCCAGAACGCTGCGAGGAGCGACATCATAATTTGTTGTGTTGATGAAAATGTCGGAGCGATCCATGTATTCAGCGACTAACTCGTGCGCGATACCACTAACAAGCTCAATCTTATTTTCCAGGCCCAAGACTTGTGCCACTTTGGTTGTGAGCTGCAAACTACCATCGCCTTTATCCGGTCCAATCATGGTCAGGTGAATATTTGGAAATTCAGCAGCAAGGTGATGGAGCACTCGCACGGCAAGCGTTGGGTTATACACTGCATGAAAAGCGCGAACCCAGACCAGCCGGGCTTGCAACTCGCTGCGCGGTCTGAAAATGGCTCTGGAAATATCAATGGGATTGGGGATAATCCGAATATCCGGGTGAAAAGCACGCAAACCTTGTTGAATGAAAGGTGAGGGGGTGACAACGAGGTTGGATTTATTCAGCAGCGCGGTAACGCGGCGCGGATGCTTTTTGGCAAAATCAAGCAAACCGCCTCCATGCAGATTGAGCAACACAGGTTTATTAAGCCACTTGAGCAAACCTGAGCAAAGCTCAGCAAACATGAATGCCTTTCCGCTGAAAACATCAATCTGGGCGAGGGCATATTGTTTACGTCTGAACAAGATCGTTTGCAGCATATCCAGCAAACGGAGAAACTGGTTTTCCTGCCGGGAGGTAGTCAGGACGCCCCAAGCATTTTCCGCCAGGCGGTCCGACAGGTCGTTCCAGATATTGCGGTTGTGTTTGGGCTGGGAAAGGTAATTCCCAATCATCAAGATAGTAGGCTTCGCCATTTATCCTTTTAGCCCTCTGCGAACAGCATCGACTAGACCCAGGACCTTGAGCTGGAGTTTCCATAAGGCAGGCGAGTAAATATCTGTTCGCGCGATTTCAAATAGAGGATCTGATGAGAGAGCTCTGGGTGAAACGGCAAAGGCAGCAGTGAATCCGGCTAGACGGGCCGAGTCAATCGACTCGAGGTTATATACCCCACCGGGATAGGCAAAGTGTTGCACAGGCTTTTGAGAGAGCTCCTCAAGGATTTCCTTATTCAGCACCATTTCTTTGCGTTGGTCAGCCTGCCCCAACTGGTCCAGATAGGGATGGCTGTGGGTATGCCCTCCAAGAGAAAAGAGGGGGCTTGCGCTGATTTCGTTAATTTGCTCAATAAGAAGCCCCGCATATTTATCCTGGATCTGAGCAGGGAGCGGGTATTGACCAGCGAATTCTTCCGCAAAAAGCCGAGCGTCTGCGCTGGAACGGGCGGAACGGATCAATGTTTTCCAAGCGCGCATGGAGTTGCGCTTGGTACCCAGGGGGTAATACCTGGCATTAATATTCACCCCGGGATAAGTACCCTCGAAACAAAGCGCGTTAAAGTACACAAACCACAGCAATCCACGGTCCAGATTGGATGTATTAACAAAAAAGGTGGTTGGAATGCTTTCTTCTATGAGGACAGGAGCTACCAGCGCGTAGGTATTTTTGTAACCATCGTCGAAAGTCAGAGCCAACTTATCACGCGTCAAACCGGGATCTTTCTGGTGCAGCGTGATGTATTCTTGCAGGTTGATGAATGAAAAGCGTTTTTTCAACCAGCGCAATTGTCTTCGAAACGCGGATAAGCGAATGATGTTCCCAGCATTCCAGCTGCGGGCTGGCGTGTTATCCGGGAAGATGAGGTGATAGAGCAAAATCATCGGGGAATCGCTAGGCTTTGGAGAGAAGTGCTGAGCAGATTATCGTATACGGCAGTCAGATTGCAAATGTACTGCTCCAGACTGAACCGTTTTTGTGTTTGGGCTTGCGCTTCCCTGCCCAACTGTGAACGCAATTGTGGGGAAGCAATCAGGCGTGACACGGCTTCTTCCAGTTTCCGCACATTTCCAGCTTCGACCAAGAGCCCTGTTTTTTCATTTTCAAGGATTTCCCGGTAGAAAGGTAGGTCCCAAGTTACAATTGGCAGGCCAGCCATGGCAGCTTCGAGGATAACGTTGGGGAGTCCTTCATCGAAAGATGTAAAGATAAAAATATCCAGCGCTTTTAAGTAAGACGCAGCGTTGGGTATTTCACCACTAAATATAACCTTATGACTAATTCCTAATGCAGAGGATAGGTTGACTAGCTTTTGCTTTTCTAGTCCATCTCCAATTAGAGTACATTGAAATGTTTCATCGTTGATTTCCGAGATAACCTGCAACAAAAAGTCGAAACGTTTTTTTGGGTCCAATCTTCCCATGGATCCAACCCAGGTTTTTTGTGGATCCAACTGTAATATTTCGGACAATTTTTCTCTGGCTTTCGATCGCTCCAAATAATCATCTAATACGGCATTCTGAACTGAGAACACCCTATCCGCCCTTTTTGGGTAAACGCTTTGAATTTTTTCTGCTGTGGATTTAGAGTTTATTAATATTCCGTCTGTTAGTCCGATTGCTAGTTTCCCAATTCGTCCAGATTTTCTAAAGATGTTGTAAGAATCTCTAAAACCACCTAAAGAAGGACAATCCATTGCTTTTGCTGTAATCCCTGCGTACGGGCTAGCAAAAAGATGCCAACCATGTATAAGATCAGGTTTAAAGGGTCTTAGGGTCTTGAAAATATCAATTAGGCGCATCCATTTCAATTGTTTTTGAGCCACCCCAAGTATAGGGATTCTAAGCTCTTCTATTGGTTTTTCCCAATAATCATTATATCCAGGGTGTAGAGTGATAACCACAGGCGAGAAGCGAGACCGATCCATGTATTTGAGCCAAAGAAAGAGCTGCCTTTCCGCGCCGCCGACCACGAGTTGGCCGGCTATGATTGCAATTTTTTGAATTTCCGACATTGGGTGAGAAATTTTGATTTATTACCTGGAGCTTGAAGATTGGGTTTGGGCGACTCTTGCCGGAGTACTACTCCTGAGCGAGAGAACCTTTTCTGAAGCTGGCTGATTCAATGACCGGAGATGGAAGAATTCACTGAGCCCCATGCAAATCCAAATAAATTTTTCGGCGCTTTGAGTCATGGTGATCGCTCCAATGAGCAATATCACCATCACGATAAACCAAACACGCGCGAGCGCATTGTTTTCCAGGTCCGGTGTACGGCTGCTTTTCCAAAGATTAACCAGAGATGTTATTACGGCACTCATCCAGATTAACAAGCCTATAATGCCGGTCTCGGAGAGCAGTTGGATGTAGGTGCTGTGCGCAACCAAATGGAGGTGATAGCTGGGAATCCCAGTTCCATAGAATGGCAGTTCTAAAGGATATCTTCCTATGCCGACACCGGCAAGAGGATGGTCCTGCCACATACGGAAACCAGCCTCCCACAACTTATACCTGAGGCCAATTGTATCGGTGCCCTGTGAAATGGAAGGGATAATTGAGCCCAGGATTCTGAAAACGGTCTCCGAAAGAACCGTCACGGCCAGGATAGAGATCATAAAAAGGATGATTAAAGGGAAATTCAATTTTCTACGTGGATTGAGCAAAATGATAAGCCCGATGGCAGTAAATAAGAGCACCATGGCTGTTCGCGAAACTGTATAAAAAACTCCAATAAATGTGAGTACAACACCGAGACTGGAAAGGATTTTGAGACTTAACCTTTTTTCGGTTGTGCGCAAGTAGACGAAAAAAATCATGCCAATCACAAAATATCG
>Ga0208040_1004717_pt1 | contig 10247 bp, 10 predicted proteins | sample AD_UKC083_MetaG_FD_184431 | JGI IMG/M metagenome (GOLD analysis project Ga0208040, IMG submission 184431) | Active sludge microbial communities of municipal wastewater-treating anaerobic digesters from USA - AD_UKC083_MetaG (SPAdes) (version 2) | ecosystem: Engineered > Bioreactor > Anaerobic >... | reverse complement strand
TGGAATCCTCTTCCACCGTGGCTCCCAAGGCTTCCAAATCCGCCTTCACGCGGTCGGCCATGGCGCGTTCGTCTTTGGATTCGCTGTCGATGGCGATCAGTTCCAGAAAATAGTTCACTACATCGTTGCTCATGCTGTGCTCCCAGATGTCAATTATCGTTTGAGTCCAGACTGGAGGCTTTGCTGTTTTTGTCAAAGCAATTTATCCGGCGCGGCCGCGAAACGGGAAAAAGGGTTTATAGCAGGCTAAATACAGAGCCGATGTATTAAACAGTTTTCTCCAGCACAACGAAATAATCCCTGCCAAAATCACGCAGCGAATACTTCCATCCTGATAGTCCCGCAAAGAGCGCGTGGAGTTGTTTTTCGTTATATAAGTATAAAGGGCATTTGAACTTATAGCGAATCTTGCGTTGCCAGGCCAGGAATCCTTTGGACATCGGGAAACTGAACATTACTTTTTCGGAAGCCACACGCATGGCTTTTTGGACAACCGGCATGGGATCCTGGATGTAATCCATGAAACCCATCAGAATCACATAGTTATACTTGGTCTCTTCATTCAGCTCGAGAAAATCGACGGTTTCATAACTGCACTGATCGATCACACCCGCTTCTGTGGCTTGCTTTTTGGCAATCTCGAGCATACGCGGGGCAAAGTCCAATCCATGCACATGCTTTAGCCCCCGCTTGATGAGCGCAACCATATAGTGTCCGGGCCCACAGCCAACATCCAGAGCGGTTTTATCGTCCCCGGGAACGCATTCTTCCAACACAGCCTCAAAACGCAGGCGCATGGTCTGGCGGAAGTGTTTGTCGATGAAGTTCCAGAAAAAGTTGTCGCGGGAGCCATAGATGGCGTTAAATCCATCGGAGTATCTGTCGAAAAAGCCGGATGTTCTGTTATCTTGAGGCATTGTTATCCTCCTGCAGTTTGATTTGACGCAGGTATTCACCACAATTGATGAATTCACTCAGTTTCAGGATCGCGCGCAGTTTACTTTCCACGGTTTTCAGATTCACGTAGCTACGGAAGTAATTCAAGGGATTCATTTTGAAGCGCGGATGCGAGGGGTCGATTTCACGGGGGTGGATGTAATACAAAACGCTCCGCTGCGCGCGCTGGAGTCTCTTTGTCATGCTGACAATCATCCATTTGGGAAACAGACGCAGATAGCCTCCCCCAAAAAAGCAGATGTTTTTGCCGAAAACCGGCGCCACGGTGATTGGGAACTCGAATATCCTGCCTTGTGAGGTAGTTACCCAATGCGGATCGAATTGATCGGTCTTTATTCCTCCCTCAAAACGGGCGGCGGGAAACACGGAAGAATCGTATGAATAGCCTTTTTCAACAAGCTTTTCAAAGAACCAGGGAGAGCTGTCCGTGTAGGAAAAACCGGGGCTGCGAAAGCCCAATACCTCCATCCCGCAGATATCTTCCAAAAGCTTCTTGCTCGTCTCCAAATCCTGGGCGAATTCTTCGGGAGCCATTTCAAATACATGTTTGTGATTCATCCCGTGGGAGGCGACTTCATGGCCGCGGCGAGCTATTTCCCTGACCAGATCAGGATGCCTCCGCGCGACGTAACCGAGGACGAAGCAGGTGGACTTCACTTTGTGTTCATCCAGTATATCCAGAAGGACTTGAGTGTTTTTCTCAACGCGGGTCGGCAGCGCGTCCCACTGCGCCAGTTTCGGGACATGCTCTCCTTCCACGGTATGGAAATAATCTTCCACGTCTATTGTAAAATGTGCTTGCATTTCAGCTCCTTACGGGGAACGGCATTGATACTTTTCCTTCTCCGTATTTTACAGCACGCCAAAGTGATCGCAACCGCAACTGCCATGTTGAGACGCTTTGACGATCCGTCTTGGATATAGCCATACAGATTTGTGTCAATGTTTTTTTCGGTGGTATGATGTTCTGCCCGGTGATGGAGTATGGGCGGCTGCTTGTTTCTGGTTCACGCAGATATACGCGGATAAAAGGCGCGGATTGCCGCGGATTGGGTTATGGGGGTTTGTTTCGGGACTGGCTGCTTGTTTCCAAAAGACTGGATCCCGGCTCGCAGGCCGGGATGACACAGTATATAGCCTGCTGGACTCGTTTCGGGGGAACCTTTCCACCATTCCACCATTCCACCTTTTCACTCTCAAAGATCCTGTCATCCGCGTTCTATTTCTTTTTCACCACCCCACCACGACGTCACGACACCTCGAAGTCCTGTCTGGATACCGCTCTCCTTTGCTGCTACTGGATTTGGGGGTATCATCCTTAGGTATGTGGTTGCGAAGTTAAGGATGACCCAAGGTAAACCCCAGGAAATTCATAGGATGCAAAGGGGGGCGAAGGCGGTACACCCTTGGAAAAAACGGAAGAAATCCCGATTTAGAAGGAGCTTTCCAGACGCGCCAGATCCACCGCTTCGGCGATGGCCGTCATGATGTCGGCGTCGCCGATGCCGTGGGCTTCCACGATCACGGAAATCTTCTCTCCCACCTGGATGGAGAGGGTGCCGGATTCTTCGTCCCGGTCAAACTCCTGGGTGCCGGTGTAGCCTTTGACGCGGATGGTTTTAGCGCCACTGCCCACGGACAGGCCGCCAAACATGGAGGCAATGCCGCCCAAAAGGCCGCCAGCCTGTCCCAGAACGCCGCCGCTGGAGATGGTGAGGTTGAGCTCGGCGTCGCCCCTGCTGTATTTGGCGGTGGCGATGATGGAATTTGCGCTGCCCAGGATCGCGCCCGCCGCTCCGAGAGCCTTGGCGTCCTTTTCTTCCAGCCTGAATCCGTCAGGTGCTTCCGGGATGAAGGGCAGCAGCTGTTCAGCCAGGATCTCGGCGATCTTGGTCTGGGCATAATCAATCTCGTTTTGGGCTGCGGCAAAGTCGTCCCTGCCCAGCATGATTTTGGCGTTGTCGAGGCTTTGGATGGCCTCTTCCTTTGCTCCAGCGAAAAGCGCCGCCGCTACCAAAAGCAGCAGCATTGCCGTGGCAATTATCTTTTTCATGGTAAACTCCTTGAAGCAGTTACGGCAAGGTTGAAACTTTTCTAATTATTGTCAAGGAAAAAGTCTGCTTTTCCGCTGTCCCGCTTCCTCCCGGGGGATTTGCAATCAGGGAAAGTTGATCTGGATGTCCTTGACGGCGGGATACTTCTCCAGATGCTCGCGAATCTCCTGCGCCACGTTTTCGCGCCACTGGTCGAAGCTCATCATGTTCATGTCGATCAGCACATTGCCATCGTCGAAGCCCACATATTTGACCATCTTGAGGGAGACGATGTCCTCTCCCACCTGGGGATAGATGATCTTTTTAAGCTCTTCAATGATGGTTTCCTTGCCGAAATCCGGCACTTCCTTGAGGCCGTGGGCGATCTCATAGTTGGAGATGGCGGTCTGCACGGTGTCCGCCGCCAGCACGGAGCAGTGGACTTTGACCGGAGGCAGGCCGTCCAGGGCTTCCATTGCATCCCGCCAGGTGACCTTTTTCGCCTCCTCCAGGGTCTTGCCCTTGATGAGGTCGGTGATGATCGAGGCGGTGGCGATGTTTGAGGCGCAGCCGTAGGAAAGGAAGCTGACATCCTCAATGACGAGGGTATCGGGGTTGATCTTGAGATAGATGGTCACCTGGTCGCCGCAGGAGGGCGAGCCTTCAGTGGCCACTGCGTCAGGGTTTTCCATCTGCCCGACGTTGTGGGGGCGCATGAAGTGGTCGAGCACTTTTTGTGAATATTGCATTTATCTCTCCTCGGGATGGGTTGACTTGTAGAGCGGGCTGCGGGAGCGGAGTTCGGCAGTGATCTCCGCGAGTTTTTCAACCACGAAGTCCACCTCTTCCCTAGTGTTGTAGCGGGAAAGGGTAAACTTTATGGAGCCATGGGATTGCACGTGGTTTTTGCCCATAGCCAGCAGCACGTAGCTCGGTTTGAGGCCTTGCGAAGCGCAGGCGGAACCGGTGGCGACGGTGATGCCGTTCAAATCCAGCATCATGGTGACGGCCTCGCCTTCGATGTAGGCGATGGAGACGTTGATGTTGTGGCAGGCGCGCCCTTCCCCGCGGGGGCCGTTGAGTTCGATCTCGGGAATCCTGGCTTCCAACTGCTCCAGCAGATAGTCCGAAAGCCCGCGCAAGTGCCTGATCCCGCCCTCCAGATCGGCAAAAGTAAGCTCCACCGCTTTGGCGAAGCCCGCCATCAGGGCGATCCCGATGCCTCCCGGCTGCAGGCCGTCGATGCGTTTCACGCCGTGGATGATCTGCTCCAGCTTGGTGCCGCGCTTCAGATAGAGGGCTCCGACGCCCTGGGGGCCGTGGATTTTGTGGGCTGAGACGCTGAGGGTGTCCACATCCAGTTCCTTCACATCGAGGGGCAGCTTGCCATAGGCCTGGCAGGCGTCGGCATGGAAATGTATTTTGTGACCGGCGGCGCGCAGGACGTCGCGGTATTCCCGCATGGGCTGGATGGTGCCCACCACATGGTTCACGATGGTGGTCATGAAGAGCACGGTATCATCCCGGATGGCGTCCTTGAGCTGTTGTGGACTGACCCGGCCCCGGGCGTCCGGTTCAAGGTAGCTGACTTCATAACCAATCTTTTCCAGAAAGGCGGCGTTGGTGAGTAGGTCGGGGTAATCCACCACGGAACAGATCACGTGGCGGCCACGCACCGCGCGGGACAGGGTGACGCCCTTGATGGAGATGTTGTTGGCGAGGGTGCCTCCGGAGGTGAAGTGCAGCTCGTCCGGGGAGGCGTTGAGGGAATCAGCCACCGTCTGTTTGAAGGAAGCGACCGCCTCTGCGGTGCTTTCGCCCGTGCTGATGAAGGAAGCTGGAAACCAGAACCCATCCGTGAGATAGGTCTTCATCTCCTTCAAAACCTCCGGCGCGGGGGGCGTTGTAATGCAGTTGTCCATGTAAATGTTGCCAGATTTCATTTATGTTGCTCCATGATAGATTTTGCCGATTTCGGCCAGGGTGTAGCTGTTCAGCAGCCTGCGCTGGCGGGTGGCGATCTCGTCGAACAGACCGCCCAGGCGGCAGCTTTCCCCCCGGCAATAGGGGCCGCTTTTGCCGCATTCCATCTCGTGGTTCGAGTCGTCCACGGCGCGCATCACATCGTAGAGGGTGATCTTGTGTGTGGGGCGGGACAGGGTGTAACCGCCCTTGGAACCCTGGCTGCTTTCGATGATGCCGGCGTTTTTCATGGCTCCCAAGAGATGCTCCACATACTTCTTGGGCAGATTCTGCCGCGCGCAGATCGTTTGGGCGGAGAGTGACCCGCCGCCGTCTCCGGTCAGCTCCAGCAGGGCTCGTAAAGCGTATTCGGTCTTGGTTGAAACAGCCATTTTAAACATCCTTGACAGTCATTGTGTAATATATAGTAACTTACTATGCTATTTCGCCAAGCAAAATCTTGGAATCCGAAGCGGGGGATTGACAGAAACCGCGCTCCGCAGAAAAGTAGTCCACAGGTGCAAGATGATCAAGGTAAACAAACTCAGCTTTTCCTACGGAACTGACCTGGTGCTGCGGGATTTGGACCTGCACCTGCCCGAAGCTGCCATGACGGTGATGGTGGGGCCAAACGGAGCGGGAAAATCCACTCTGATCTACGCGCTTTTGGGTTTCCTGAAGGCGCAGGGGGGCAGCGTGTCCCTCTTTGGCAAGTCCCTGCACCTCTACAAACGCTCCGAGCTTGCCAAACTGATCGCCTTCGTGCCCCAGGAGACCAGCTTCCAGTTCGATTACAGCGTGCGGGACATCGTGCTGATGGGGCGCTATCCCTACCAGGGGCTGATGCAAACCTGGCTGCCCTCCGACCATCGCGTGGTGGACGAAATCCTGGAGCAACTCAGGCTGCAAGGCCTGGCGCACAGATACTACTCCCAACTGAGCGGCGGGGAAAAGCAGAGGGTGCTGATCGCGCGCGCCCTGGCCCAGGACACCCGCTATATATTTTTGGACGAAACCCTCTCCCAACTGGACATCAACCACCAGGTGGAGATCATGCTCATGTTGGTGGATATAGTCCGCCAAAGCCGCAAAGGCATCCTGCTGATCTCCCACAACCTCAATCTGGGGGCGAACTTTGCGGATCAGATGGTCTTTTTGGGCGGAGGACGCGTTTTGGGACAGGGCAAGCCCAGCGAGATGATGCGCCCCGAAAAGCTGCGCGAGCTCTTCGGAATTGATCTGCAGGTGGCCATGAACCCCGTCAGCGGCAGGCCTAACCTGCTTTATCCAGGCAAGCATTTAACATGAACAAAATCAATTTATGAGAGGAGATTAGCATGATTACCAACTTTGCTCTATCCAGGCAATCCGTGAGCAGAATCCTCTGCTGCCTGGCGCTTGTGACCCTTATCGCGCTGCCTCTGTGGGCGACCCGCGATCTGCCGGACGGAGCGCGGAACATGATCTACGGCCAGGTGCGTGACGAAAGCGGAAAGGCTCTGGAAGGCGCCGTGGTCACGGATGGCAGGCAAACCGTGTTCAGCGCCGCGGATGGCTCGTTCACCCTTCTGGACGGCGGGGAATGGATCACGGTGAGCAGAGTTGGCTACAAGGAACAGAGGTTCCGCCATCCCAAGCTCCGCGTCTGGCAGCGGGACGTCATCCTGCAGGCGTCTCCGATCGTGCTGCCCACGGTGAGGGTGACCGAGACCAGCCTGGATCCCTTTTCCCAGGCGGCAGACCTGCTGCGCATCCCGGTGGATGAGGAACGCAGCTATCTTAGCACGGTGGATTTGCTTTCCAGTTCCACCGCTTTGCACAGTTCAGACACCCCTCTCAAAGGCGAAAGCCAGAGGATTTCGATCCTGGGCAACCTCGCCCGCCACACCCTGATCATGCTGGACGGCGTGCCCCTCAACCCCCACGGCGAGGCCTACGACCTTTCCCTGCTTGATCCCGAGTCGATAGAGTCGGTGGAGGTGATCAAGAACAACGCTTCCGCCTATGGCGGAGGTTCAGCTATCGGCGGCATCGTGCGCATCCGCAGCAAGCAAGGCAGCCAGACCAGCGAGGATGAGGGCAGCGTCGGGGTGGAACTGGGTTCCTTCGGCTACGCCAAAAGCTCCTTTGGCTTCCTGAGCTCCCACGGAGACTGGCATCTGCGGCTCAACCTGAGTGAATTCACCGCCCGCAACGATTTTACCTATGACCTGCGTAACTGGTGGGCGGCGGACAGCACCGCCAAGCGCGATAACAACGCCAAACGCCAGAGTTCCATATCCGCCGCGGCAAGTTGGCAGACCCGCGGGACGCTGCTGGCGCTGCAGACAAGCTATGAGGACTTCCACCGCGAACTTCCCGGCACGGTGAACTTTCTGGAAATCTACCGCTATGCCTGGCTGGATGGTTACTCCAGCCAGAACCGCGCCAGCCTCGAGGCCAAGGCCGGGCCGGTCAGCCTGCAGGGCATCGCCTGGCTGAACCTGAACAGCTCCGTCTATGACAACACCCGGGCGCCCATCCCATTCTTCCTCAACCGATACCGGCAAAAGATGGACAGCAGAGGCCTGCGCGCCACAGCCTCGATGGAAAGGGAACTCAAACCATTCTGGCGTCTTTCCGGCTCGCTGGCCGCGGAAACCGGACGCAACCGCTATCAGAATCTCAACCTGCTGCTCCAGAGCCAGGATCTGAAGCACCGCTCCCGCTTCTCCAACCTCAGCCTGAGAGCGGGCTCCAATCTGGATGCCGGAACCTTCTCCCTGTCCCAGGCCGCCGCTTTGCGCTATGACCATGCGGGAAAGGAAGACCGCCTCTCCTGGAGGCTGGAGGCCGACCTCAAGCGCTTCGGAATGGTGGAAAGCACGCTGGGCGGCACTTTGGGCACCTCTTTCTCCCTGCCCTCGCCCTATGACCTTTACTGGAAAGGCGATTCGCAAACCCTGGGCAACCCGGCGCTCAAAAGCGAACTCTCCAAAGGCTGGCAGCTCTGGCTGCAAAACCGCTATGGCCCCTTCAGCCTGAAAGCCGCCTGGCATCAAAACGACATCAAAAACCTCATTCAATGGCGGCAAATCCAGATGAATGGCAACGTCTGGAAACCCTTCAATATCGGCCGCGCCAGCATCCGCAACCTGGAACTGGAATCCAGCCTGCAAGTGGCAAAGTGGCTGGAACTTAGCGCTTCCGCACTGCGCACCAAAGCACTCGATCTCAGCACCCTGCCCGCTTCCCGCGCCCCCAAGCTGATGTACACCCCGGAACTGAGCTATGCCATAAACCTCGATCTGAACTGGAAAAACCTTGGCTTCTGGAGCAAATACAGCTTCACGGGAAAGCAGTGGGTCACCCCGGACAATCTCGCCACCCCCCTGAATTCCTATGACCTGCTCGATATGGGCGTCACCTGGTCATTCGACTGGCAGAATTTCCGCCTCAGCCCCCACTTCAGCGTGCGCAACGTCATGAACAAACAGTATGAGGTGTATGCCTATGTGCCTCAGCCGGGTATCGCTTTCTACGGCGGGTTGAGCCTCAAGCTCGGACGCTGACCCTTCACAGCAAAAGCAAGGTCACTGTAACCAAGTGATAATGCATACTCAAGCAGGCGTTTAGCTTTGTTGGTGAAGACCAGGGAGCAGAAGATATCGAGCCAGGTATCTTCCGCAAAGAAAGAAACTGAAGTGTTCTCTACTCTATGAAGTATAATGAATAGAAAAGATTTTGGAGGTTAAGATGAAAAAGCAGTGGTTTCTGGCGATGATCGGGTTGGCTATGTTCTGTGTTAATTTGGGGGGCAGAGGCAACACCGTTAAGCTGTTGGTGGTTACCGATCCACCCAGGGCGGATGTCACAATTTGGGGTACCCATCCTGTACACGGCGTCAGTCCGATGAATATCGAACTGCCCAAGTCATTTTTTCCCTATATCCACAACCATGATTGCCAAGGACTCATAGTGGATGTGACGGCAAGCAAAATTGGATTTAACCTCATACAACAAAGGACAGTGATCCCAATCAAAGATAAGCACAAGCGCAGAGGCAGACATCATTCTGCCTGGGGTGGCGATTGGCATTGCAACACAGCACAGAAGCCAGTCGTGGTTAGGCTTAGACTACAACCTGTGCCAACGACGCAGTATTACTTTATTGAACCGGTAAACCCAAACCCACCCTCATACTATTATTGGGTGGACTGAAAAATGGCTATCTACGCCTTTTATTAGAAAATCAAAGCAGGTAACTGAAGCGAAGCTCACCGTAGTGTCAGCCCGGTAATAGACGAAGTCATAGATCTTTTTCCACGTTTTGTTAGTATAGGACATGATACTGGGAAATGCCTGCAAATAGTGATAGGCAAACCTTTTCAGGGAATACAGGAAGCACATTGTCAGCAGCAGGATCCTGGTTCATGTTTTTGCAGTCTGGAACCAGTTTCTAAGTACATTTTTTCTCCCCTGCTTTGAACAATTCATGCCAATTCAGCACGTGGAAAAAATGAGTACGGTAAGCCTCTTGACTCTTTCCAGGGATCAAATCCACGCCCCCACCTCACAGCAATACGCAGACAAGGCTCGCATAAACCATCTTTTTCACGCGTTCCACCAGATTGATGCTTTTCACTTTAACAGCTCTTTTATGCAGTGTAGTTGCCCCAGTCGCATCACCCAACAACCACCCCGGCATTTTGCCCAAAATCTACATTTACGGCAATTGGGATCTTCACTTTTCAGGAGCGCATTACGGTATTTGCCAAAACTGTTTTGCCAGATTTCCTCTATATCAGAATCAAGGATATTACCTTCCACAAACTCACTGGTATCAGGCATTTCCGGACAACCGCGAACATTACCGTCAACCCCGAGGCATAAAGTGCCAATTCCCACGGGACAGTAAGTAGGCTTGTCTCTTACCAGACGATCATACTTTCCAAGGTAGGGTAGATTCTCGCCCAAGATTATGTTAATCTGGCGTTTGTTTGCGATAATGAAATCAAACAGACCCTTAAGCAGGCTTTTATCTTCTTTTGCCATGTCCTTGGCTGCCCGACCGATTGGCATTAGGGGTATCAGCTTCCAGTGCTTGATCTTATTATCCAATAAGATTTGTTTTAAAAACGGGAGAATGGCGAAATTTAACCTGCTGACAACAGAGGAAATGGTTATCAAGGGAATCTGGACTTCCTGACAGTACTTAACTGACTCCAGCGCCCGGGCATAACTTTGGGAGTTGTTTCGGATATGGTTGTGAATCGCTTCTTCGCCGTCTAAACTGATCTGTATCGATCTCAATCC
>Ga0208040_1004713_pt1 | contig 10251 bp, 12 predicted proteins | sample AD_UKC083_MetaG_FD_184431 | JGI IMG/M metagenome (GOLD analysis project Ga0208040, IMG submission 184431) | Active sludge microbial communities of municipal wastewater-treating anaerobic digesters from USA - AD_UKC083_MetaG (SPAdes) (version 2) | ecosystem: Engineered > Bioreactor > Anaerobic >... | reverse complement strand
ATGGCTTTATCTTCCCTTCCTATGTTGAAGATATACTCGGACCTGAGCTGTTTGATTACGGATACGGACCATTCAGATGGGTTTGTCTCAGCAATGATCCCAAAGATCTTGAAAAAACCGATAAAGCAGCCATGGACTGTATAGATCCTAACAGAAGAGGTCAGGACAGGGATAACTACATATGGATAAGAGATGCTCAGAAAAATAAGCTTGTAGTCGGAAGTCAGGCCAGAATACTTTATCAGGATGCAGCGGGCAGAACAAGGATAGCTCTTAAGTTTAACCAGATGGTAAGAAACGGTGAAATAGGTCCGGTGATGATGGGACGCGACCATCACGATACAGGCGGAACAGATTCTCCGTTCAGGGAAACATCAAATATAAAAGACGGTTCCAATGTAATGGCGGATATGGCAACTCAATGTTATGCCGGAAATGCTGCTAGGGGAATGAGTCTTATTGCTCTTCATAATGGAGGAGGAGTAGGAATAGGGAAGTCTGTCAACGGAGGTTTTGGACTTTTACTTGATGGAAGTGAAAAAACGGATGAAGTAATAAAGATGGCAATACCGTGGGACGTAATGGGCGGAGTAGCCCGAAGAGCGTGGGCAAGGAATCAGAACTCAATATCAACCTGCATGGAGTACAACCAGTGCAGTTCATCTGACCACATTACCCTTCCGTACATTGCTGATGAAGAAAAAATAAGAAAGCTGATAAAATAATAAGAAAGCCGGATATCCGGCTTTCTTTTATCTATTCAGAGTATCTTTTTTATAAGACTGTAGAATCGAAATTCCAAAGATGCTTTTTCATATTGATTCTTCCATCTTGCGTAAAGGTAATTCCTTCATCTGAAAGGAGCTGTTTTTGAATCTGACAGTCCCCAAAAACATAAAATGGAGAGAGAGTACCTTTGCTGTTTACAACCCTATGGCACGCAAGACCAAGCTGCTGAGGGGCACATCTCATAGCCCAGCCGACAGCCCTTGCACCTCTTGGTTTTCCCAAGATAAGAGCTATCTGTCCGTATGTGGCAACTTTGCCTTGAGGTATTTTAGACACAATAGAGTAAACTTGTTTGAAAAAACCGGTATCTTTTTGCATGGTATCCTCCGTCAGCATGCACGCGGAATAAAATTTTTTACATACGACAAGCTTATAATCTTTCCTGTTTGGCTTTCGACAGTCATACCTATTTTATAAAGTATCTTCAGAGAAAAGATGTTTTCACAGTGGCATTTTGCTTTTACTACAGAAACTGCCGGATTTTGCAGCATGAATGAAAATATAGTTGAGACTGCTTCAAAACCATAACCTTTGTTTCTCTGATCCGGAACTATTCCGTAATCTATTGTAAGTGTGCCGTTTATATCAGGAGTTGCTCTGAAGCCCACATCTCCTATTATAACTCCGTTGTGACGGAGAATAACCATCCATATCCCGTAGATATCGTGGGAAGGATTGGAGCAAAGCAGTTTTTCCATAGAAAAAAGCTCTGTCATTATATCTATAGTCGGCCAGTATGGGCTGCATTGCCAGCCAAGAATATTCTGAGTATCAAAGTTATTTTCCATAAAAAGCCGTACTGTTTTTAAATTCATAGTTGAAAGAATAAGATTTTCAGTTTTGATTAGAGTATTCACAAGTCACTTCTTTTTTCCTGATAGGAGAGTATAAAAATTCTATCACATAATGCTTAATCAAAAAAATGAAAATGTATAAATTAAGTTGACTTTTACATTGTAATTTGTTAAAATTAATGAAAATCTTAAAAAGGAAGGATCGTTATGTTTTTATCTTTAACCAGTCCGAATTTTGCAAAAGAACTTAATTTTAATATATGTGTAATGGTCATTATCAACAGCGCCGGCAGCCGCTGTGTCTTTTGACATATCCCAAATTGCCGGTGCTTATAAGAGCACCGGTTTTTATTTATATGAGGTGATTTATGAGTGTATTAAGTACAAAGAATCTTTCAAAGAGTTTTACGGTAAAAATCAAAAAACCAGGTTTCAAGGAAAGCCTGAAAAGCATATTTTCTCCTGTTATGAGTGAGGTCAATGCAGTAAGCAATGTTTCTTTTGAAGTTGATGAAGGAGAGGCTGTTGCATTTATCGGCCCCAACGGAGCAGGAAAATCAACTACTATAAAAATGCTTACCGGAATTCTTGTGCCATCAAGCGGAGAGATAAGTGTTCTGGGCTTATGCCCGTATAAAGACAGGTTGAAGCTTTCTTATAAAATTGGAACTGTATTTGGACAGAAGTCGCAGCTTTGGTTTCATCTGCCTGCCCACGATACGTTTGACCTGATGGCTGATATATACGAGATAGACAGAGTTGAGTATAAGTACCGTCTAAAGAGAATAATTGCAGATTTTCAACTTGAAGAATTAATGAATATTCCTGTGAGGAAGCTGTCTCTGGGTCAGCGGATAAGATGTGAAATAGCGGTCAGCATTCTTCATGAACCAAAGATTCTTTTCCTTGACGAACCTACCATAGGACTGGATGTAGTTGTAAAAAATCAGATACGCGAGCTTATACATGATATGAATCTTAAAACCGGTATGACTGTTTTTCTTACAAGCCATGATGTGGGGGACATTGAAAAGTTATGTAAGAGGATACTTATAATAGACAAAGGGAAAGTGATTCTTGAAAGCACAACTTACAGACTTAAGCATGAATTTTTGAAAAAAAAGATTCTTTCGCTCAAGCTTGACAGCGAGTATATACCCCAGCACGACGGAATAAGCGTTCTAAAATCAAAAGGTACAGGGTTAAAGCTGTCGGTTGACACATCAAAAGTTCAGATACAGTATGTTATACAAAATATTCTGTCTCGAACTGGCATTCAGGATATGAATATTTCGGATACGCCCATGGAAGATGTAATAAGAAAGATCTATACCGGAGATGATTCAGATGGCCAAACTCAAGAAGTACTTTAAAATTTTCAGTATCACATTTTTAAACGATATAAAGTACTCCAAAAATTTTATAAGCCAGTTTCTTTTCTTCGGACTTTTCATCTATGTTTTTTCACAGCTATGGAGTGCGGTCTATTCAGAAAGGGCAAGCATCGAAGGATTTGACTTTTACAAAATGCTTTGGTATTTCATGTTTACAGAATCTATAATGCTTTCAAGGCCTGCTCTGCACAGAGAGATGTCTGATGCCATAAAATCGGGCGATATCGTTTATACTTTAAACAAGCCGTACTCATATATTTTGTTTTGCTACAGCAAGTTTATGTCATCAGCGCTTGTAAGAATGTTTATAAATATGGTTGTCGGATCTTTGCTTCTTTTTATGATACTCAGGACATGTCCTCTCACTTTGCTTGGAACAATAAGGGGAGTTGTGAGCGCCTTTTTGGGGCTGAGTCTGAACTTTCTTTTTTTCTTTCTGATAGGGCTTTCCTCATTTTGGTTTGAAGACAACAGTGCCTTTGTATTCATCTACTCAAAGTTTTTGTTTACAGTAGGAGGGCTTTTTGTGCCGCTGGAATTTTTTCCGTCATGGATAAAAGGTTTTGCTCAAATTCTGCCCTTTCAGTATATTCTATATGCTCCGTCAAAATTATTTATGTCGGGTGGAACAGATTTTTTTGGAATAATAGGATTGCAGATTATAAATATTATAATATACTCAGCCATAGTGACGGGTATTTTCAGATATGCCCTGAAAAGGCTTAATGTAAACGGAGGGTAAGGATGAAAGCATTTAAATTGATGCAAAGCATAAAGACATTTCGACTAATTATCAGGTATCTTAAGTTCAACCTTTCTTCTCAGATGGAGTACAGAGGTAACTTTATTCTCCAGACAATCGGGATGGTAATAAATGATGTGTTTCTTCTTTTTTTCTGGTGGATTCTTTTTCAGAAAGTAGGAACAATAAAGGATTACGGTATGAATGAGATGCTTTTGGTATATAGCATAACCACTTTTTCGTTCGGGATAAGCATGACGCTATGGGGTAATCAGTCTCTGATAAGCCGTATGATAATGAACGGCGAGATCGATTCATTTTTGATTCTTCCAAGACCGGTTCTTTCCCATATTCTTGTGAGCAGACTTTCACTGAGTGCTTTAGGTGATTTGGTATTCGGATTTGTTCTTTTCTTTTTTTCTGGATATCTGTCGTTGTTAAACTTTCTGCTTTTTATACTACTTGGAGTAATGGGGGCGGTTCTTCTTTCCGCCTATAATGTGCTTTTTCATTCTTTTACCTTCTGGTATGGAGATTTTACGGCTGTTGCGGAAGTGATACCCGATTCCATAATTACTTTTTCCCTTAATCCGGAGGGAATTTATACATCTGTTTCAAAGCTGATAATTCAGACGGTTATTCCGGCCATGTACTTTTCCTTTCTTCCGGTTCGACTTATAAAAGAGTTCAGCATGGTTTCCTTTCTGTTTCTTCTGATAGCCGACATGAGCTTTGTACTTGCTGCATATGCAGTTTTTTATAAAGGGCTGAAAAGATATGAATCCGGTAATCTTATATCTAAAAAAATATAAACAACCAATAAATATGATACAATTTAGTATATAAAACTTTAAGAGGGAGGTAAAAAATGTTTTGTCCTAACTGCGGTGCACAAGTAGAGAATGGAGACAGATTCTGCAAAAACTGTGGAAAAGACTTATCAACATCTGTTTTTAAAGGAGATGTCCAGAATACTTCTGTCAATGAAAATCATTATAATCCAGTTCGTGCGAAAAGCTACGGAGGTTTCTGGAAAAGACTTGTAGCTTGTATAATTGATGGTCTGATAATAGGAGTGATAAACTGGTTTGTCTCGGCTTTTATGGGTTTAGGAATAGGGTTCAGGTTTCTTAGCGATATTTTCAATGAGATGACATACTATAATGATTATAACTGGGGATACAATTACGGGAATGTTCCCAATTTTTTTGAAGCAGCTCTGAGGATTGTTGTGGGATCTGTTACTATAAGTCTTGTTACAACGGTTGTTTCGTGGGTATACTATGCAGGATTTGAAAGCAGCAGTTTTAAAGCGACTCCCGGTAAGCTTGTGCTTGGAATGGAAGTAACGGATCTTGACGGGCAGCGGATATCATTTTTAAGAGCTACAGGAAGGTATTTCGCAAAAATCATATCCGGATTAATTCTTTTTATAGGTTTTATAATGGCTGCTTTTACGGAGAAAAAACAGGCTCTCCACGATATAATTGCCGGATGTTTTGTCGTTAATAAAAATTAGAGGCCAAGCCTCTGATTTTTATTTTTAGGCAAAGATTTATAATTTAATAGTAGTATGCTATAATAGAGCAGAAAAGGGGGGAAGAATTTATGGCAAATTACTATGAAATACTTGGAATTCCTAAGGATGCTAAGTATAACGAAATAGAAAATGCTTACAGCGAAAAGATAAAGGAGTATTTGCACAAGCTGAATGACCACAGTTACGCCAAATCGTATAAAAAACTTGAAGAAGAACTTACGGCCGTTAACAAAGCATACAAAACGATTTCAGATCCCAAACTGAAAACGGCATACGATAAAAAAATTCCAAATGTTGTCATCATAAACACCCGTAAGCCTAAAGGAAAAATCCCTTCAGCACTTGTGATGTCAACATTTTTGATAACTTTTTTTCTTGGAGTCATAGGTCATGGTGCAAATCCTGTTTATTATATAAGCATATCCAAAATAGCTTTATATCTCATGGCGATGGTAAGTCCGTGGCTTTCGGTGTTGCTGATAGCGTTTTTGTACAGAGATGTGTTCACATCCGTTAACGGACAGTTAATATCTGTTGGGCTAATGTCGTTGAATACACTTGTTTTCGGCGGGATATACCGCAGCAGTAAGATCCTAGCCACAGTTATAACGATAGTATTTGATATTGTGATAGTCAGAGGCTATGAAAACTATCTTGCATATGGATTTTTCTTTTCTGACAGTGTTTTCAATATACAAGTTGAGAATCTGGTGAGCATAGTTATCGCTTCATTGATATATATTACTGTATTTGAAAGATTTAGAAAGTTAAAGCAATACGATTGAAAGTACTTTGAATATAGAAGCCCCTGAAAAAGGGGCTTTAAAATTATAAATTCATTTTGTTTAATTATTTATGTTAAATAAGGTATTAAAGTAAAAAAACACAATAATTTGGTATAATTCTTTCAGGGGGTGATTACATGAACCAAACTCTTTTAAACATACTTCAGATAGTTGTATTGGCTCTGGGCATATATATAGTCATCCGGTTTTTTTCAATGTTTCTTGAACTTATTCAGCTTTCCATCGAAGCTTTAAAAAAGTATATAAATAAAAATTGATCATCCAGGATAGCAAAACAGATGTTTACAACATCTGTTTTGTTTTATGTGCAGTAAGGAATGGAGTATGCCCTGCAAGAAAAAAATTAAAGAAATTATGTGTTTGTATCATGAACAAAGCTTTACAGACTTTTTCACAGTTCTTTCAGTATCATTGAACATAATTGTTAAAAAAATCTCAACTTAAAATAACCATCAGACAAATAATTTATGATATAATTTCCGAAAGAACTTAATGTCTCAAAGGAAAAGGAGGTAGAGTCAATGTATAGAATAGTGCTTTTAAGGCATGGAGAAAGCCAGTGGAATAAAGAGAACCGCTTTACAGGCTGGACAGATGTTGATCTTTCGGAAAAAGGTGTGGAAGAAGCCAAAAAAGCCGGTAAGATACTCAGACATGAAGGTTACTTCTTTGATGTAGCTTATACATCTTATCTTAAAAGAGCCATAAAAACCCTCAATTATGCATTGGAAGAGCTTGATCTTTTATGGATACCGGTATATAAGACATGGAGACTTAATGAAAGGCATTACGGTGCTCTTCAGGGACTAAATAAGGCCGAATCCTCCGAAAAGATGGGGGAAGATAAGGTTAAGGTATGGAGAAGAAGCTATGATGTTCCGCCTCCGGCGCTTGAGACCGATGATCCTCGTTTCCCTGGAAACGAGAAAAAGTATTCATGCTTTTCTAAGGATGCAATGCCTCTTACAGAATGTCTTAAAGATACCGTAGCCAGAGCTCTTCCTTTTTGGCATGATATGGTTGTTCCAAGTATAATATCAGGTAAAAATGTCATAATAACAGCTCACGGAAACAGCTTAAGAGCTTTAGTAAAGTATCTGGACAATATTTCTGATTCAGATATAGTAGAACTGAATATTCCCACCGGTGTTCCCCTTGTATATGAGCTTGATGAGGAGCTTAAACCCATAAAACATTATTATCTGGGGGATCAGGAAGAAATAGAAAAACAGATGCAGGCAGTTGCAAATCAGGCCAAAACAAAAAAATAAAAAGCACAGCGTGAGCTGTGCTTTTTTTAGAAAACTTTGATCTCTGCTTTCGATGCCGCTACCCTTTCAAAAATAGGCCCTTTTGCTCCCAGCGTAAATGCAAGGCTGCTGCTTCTTATTACAAGTAATCTTTCCGAGACTTTCAATTCTAAGTAATCAAGAGTTTTTTTATTCAGTCGTATACTTCCCTTTTCGTCTATATTTGTCCATGTGAAAAATCTGTCATTGTAGAATATTAATTCTTCCTTTTCAGTGCGGTAATCAAATACATCTCCTAATTTAGATGTTAGTGAAGAAAGCTTGGAGTTAAGGAAAAGCTTTTTTGAAGAGACACAAAATCCTCCGGTTATTTTGCTTGAACTCATGAGTATTATTTTCCCGCTCCGGTTGATATTGTACTCCCGAACTACCTGAGGAGGTAAGTATACTGAATAATCTTCGTTAATAAGAGACCAGCCGTAAATGAACTTTCCGCCCTTTGTAATCTGAGGCATTGCATCACTCTCCTTAAAATAGTATAATATCATAGTACTATATATATATAGTACTATGATATTATAAAAAAATCAAGGAGGTTTTTATGCTTTCAAAATCTATGACCATCCTGTCAGCAATACTCTGGGAAAATCCGTCAAACGGATATGAAATAGTGAAAAAGCTTTCGGTTATGGAGATAAAACACTGGTACAACATAGCAGAATCTACAGTTTATGCATCCATAAAAATGTTGGAAAAAAAAGGTAATATTGAGGGGAAGATTGAAAAAAAAAGTAACATGCCTCCTAAAACAATATATACACTTACTTTGAAAGGAGAGACAGAACTTACAGAAACAATCAGGGAGTATTTACAGAAGTTCAGTTACGATACCGTAGATTTTACAATAGGAGTTTTTTTCATGCCGGTTATAGGAAAACAGGAGTTCAGCAGCATTATAGAAGTACGTTGTAAATATCTGCAGAAGTATACATCCCATCTAAGTAGACAGTATGAGGAAATCTCCAAGCAAAAGCTTCCGGAAAATGTTTTGTACGGAGTAAAGTACAGTCTTGATATTGCGCTTGTCAACCTGGAAAATGCACAAAAAATACTGAAATCGCTCCAAAAGCATGAAGGAGATTATGATTAGGGGAGTTTATAACGACGTTTTGGTTTTGACACAATATTAATATATAATATATTTAATTAATAAAGCGTTTATAAAACTTCGGGAGCTGATCATATGTATAAGGAGAAAGATAAAAAAACTCTTTTTTACTGGGAGGTTGGAGGATTTTTCTTTGTTTGCCTTATGGTATTGCTTTTCCGTTTTATGTTCAGTTTTACCGGGGGAAATTTCCTTTTTGCTTTATTTTTTGCTTTAAATGAAAGTGTCTGGGAGCAACTTAAGCTTGTTTTCTGGCCGGCACTTTTTTGGGGATTGACCGAAAGCATATTTATAAAGAAAAAAACCAACAATTTCTTTGCAGCGAAGGTTTTTGCGGCAACTTTTATGGTTGTTTTCATCATATCGGGGTTTTATTTATACACTAGCATTTCCGGGCATATCAAAGCTATGGATATTTTTATTTTTGTTATTTCGGTTGCTTTAGGCCAGATGCTGGGGTATAGGATATTTCGTTGCAGGAAGTTTTCAGACACGGTATTTAAAATAAGTATAGCAATAATAGCTGTATGGGCTTTTCTCTTTTTATGGTTTTCTTTCAATCCTTTGAAAATAGATATTTTCAGAGATTATCAAATGACATCGAAAAGGATTATACACGGTGTTTTATTGGGAAGAACACGTCACACTGCATTCAAAAGTTCTTTCCCATGGGAAGCAGAAATCTGTGATTTGAACTCCTCTGAAGCCGCTTTCAGTGAGAAATTTATTTGCGCATGAAACAAATTCTTTTTTAATATCCTCTCTGGTTTTTTTATCAACAGCCTGCATGTTATGAATATCTTTTTTGAATCTTTCGTCAAGAACCTGTCTGTAGATTCTTTGATAGAGGAAGTCATCCACAAGATTTCTCACAAGAAGTTCCGATATTCTTTTTCTGTTTATTTTCATATCTGTAAGAGCGCAGAATGCCAGTGCCGTTCCCAGGGAGTTGCTTGCTGTGTTCCATGCGCTGTATCCGCAGAGTTGCCTAAGCAGATCACTTCTGATCATTTCGCTTATAAGCTCTTTACAGCCGCCATTTGGGGCTATAAGATCCAAAAGGATGACTTTTTTTCCGTAAGCGAGGGCAGTTTTTATATGGCGCACACAGGTCTGCGGTTCGGCAAAAGCTATGTAAAGAATAGTTTGAGAGTCGTAATCCTGTATAAAGTTAAGAGCTTTCATATGTGAAAAAAGATTGGTCTGAAATGGTCTGTCTTCAAACTCCATTATTTCATTAAGCTTTGAAGGGCAATCACACAGGACCGATATTTTTTTTTCTCTTGGATTTGCAACTTTTGATACAAGTTCTTGAGCTGCTTCATCTGCTCCGTTATGAAGGAAAACCTTTTCTGATAAGCCAAGCGAAAGTATTTTTTCAGACATTGTAAGCTGTTCCTGTGTCTGAGGTCCGTTTGGAAAACAATCCTCTTGGGGAAGAAGTAAGAAATCAATACTTCCCTTTGAAACAAGCTCAATTGCTTTAATATTGTTCTCAAAATTTCTTTTTCTCAACAGGTCATACTGTTGTATAACATCAGGCTTTATTTTCTTTTTTAGTACTGCTGCCATTTCAAGGTCATGTGAATAAAAAGCTTTAAGATAGCAGTTCATGTTCTGCCATTCAGTCATAGATTCCTCTGAATAAACGGTTGTGGATAGTCTTCTTATAGTACTAAAGCAAAGAATTTTTGAGTTTGGATTCTTCTTTTTTAATTCAGAAATAGCAGAAAACCCTTTTTGTAATGAATATGGGTTAGAAATGCTT
>Ga0208040_1004709_pt1 | contig 10259 bp, 7 predicted proteins | sample AD_UKC083_MetaG_FD_184431 | JGI IMG/M metagenome (GOLD analysis project Ga0208040, IMG submission 184431) | Active sludge microbial communities of municipal wastewater-treating anaerobic digesters from USA - AD_UKC083_MetaG (SPAdes) (version 2) | ecosystem: Engineered > Bioreactor > Anaerobic >... | reverse complement strand
GGAAACCCGGGAGGAGATATATTGAAGTATCGTATTGAAATTGGAATGGATATCAAAGATCGCGCCATTGGTGGCCGATGTGATCGATGTGTACAGGGAATTGTAGGTGGAAAGGGTGAGGACGAAAAGTGTGATGGAGCCCGTTTTGCAGACGTTGAGAACATCACTGGCAGTCGCGCTCCCCTGGTTTGGATGTTCATCGGTGATCAGAATGAAAACTTTCTGTGCACCGGGCCTGAAACTGAAAGCGCTGCCGGATTGGACCACCGCATCATAACCGGGCTCACGGGAACCATAGGCACTATTTCGAGCCCAGATGACATTCTTGAAATAATCGGCATTCTGCGTTAACTGACCACTATTTTCAAAAACCGGATTCCCGGTGCCGGACATGCCAAAACGGCACAATCCCAACGCATAATCGACGCCGGAGGCCGCCAGATTGTCGACAAACTGGAGCACATTCGCCCGCACGGCATTCTGATCATCATCCATGCTGCCGCTGTTATCCATTAAAAAAACGATATCACACAAGCGACTGCCGCTGCCGGACTGCGGGGGAGTAACCTGAAAATAGTTGGTTTGCAGAACGCCGTTCTCAAAAACAGTAAAACCGGACTGCGCAAGAACGGACGATCCGGCATTCACCGCAACATTCATGTAGATGAAAGGAAAACCCTGGGCGTTCAGGCTGACCATCGATGCAGAAAGCTGGGCCGTCTCCTCTACCCGAATGGTGATCGATTCGATCTGCCAGCCGGAGAATTCCTCGGACTGGTCAGTGCTCAGCCGGAAGGCCGGTCTGATGGCTGTTCCGGAAAAATGGCTGATATCAACCGCCGTTGTACACCACCCGCTCTTGCCGGAGCGACCGTGTACAATCGTCCAGGAGGCGCCGTCATCCGCTGATATCTCCAGATACCCTTGATCATAAAGGCTTTCTATTTCATATTTTTCTCTTATTTCCAGAATCAACTTCTGACTGGATGGCCGGATCTCGGGCAGAAGGATCCTGGGGCCTGTGGAGCGGCTGTCACTCTGCGCCCGGTAGCTCTGTTCACTTGTGGAGGCGAGCACGATTGTAGAGCCTTCCCCTGCCGGAAGGTTCAACAGCTGCCATGGATCGTTCAAAATCCAGCCCTCAGCCGATTCAGTGAATCGCTGACTGTAAAGCGATCTGACGTGCTTCTGTACACCGGCCAGACTGACGGCACTCGAGGAGGGGAGGCTTTCCAGCACTCTCCCTTTGGGAAAACTCCGTGGGTCCTGATTATCAGTTGCAGCAAAACCAAACAGGAAAAGAACGGCGAACAGGTACAGATGATGCCTTCTCATGATACCCCTCCTGTCAAGAAATTAAGGACATCATACCCATTCCTCCCCACCTCCACCTGAATTGAAAATTAAGCGTTGCCTCCTGCCGGATGAACAGCGCGGTTATACCCTTGTGGGCAAAAAAAAACACATACCGGTATCCCAGGGACACGCCGGCATGTGCTCAATGACGATCTGCAATTCCATCCCATTCCCCAAATAGAATTTGCTGCAGCCGTACTGCTGTTTTTTAATAATACCTAATTAATAAAGAAAATGCAAGACAAATAACTACCAGGGTACCCCCCGAAATCTGGTTTCCACCCGACACCTTCTGCCGCATACCCCGGTTCCTCCGTACCATCTCCAGCATATTCGCGGCCAGTGCCCTCGTCTATGAGGCGGCCTTTCTGTAAAATGGTTCTGGCAGGTATAAAAAATATTTTTAAATAGTTAACTCTGGGTGGGACCGAGATTTTGGGGGGTATCAGCAACTACCTACGGCCTGAACCTGAATCCCGGATTGTCCTACAGAAATTCACTCTTTCCGTTCTCGGCTGCGTTGGTAAAGCAGTCGATGATAACCTCGTTGTTCCAGTCATTCATGTTGTCCCCATGCTCGGGCCGGGTTGCGATGAGGTAGCCCAGGTTGCTGTAAAAGGTCATCCCCCTCTGAACAACCGGCGGCTGCCGCAAGCGTGGCTATAACTGGATTCTTCTTTGTGAACGAACTTTCAGGCTTCATCGACTCTATCCGTCGCATCATGCTGGAATAATGGAGTATGCCGGGTCAAAATGTCAAGATGAGACTGGTAATCCCTGCTACCACACTCGGGTAGATTGACTGAAGTTTAGTTGTGACAGCCGCAGTCACACAAAAAATTTGGCGATTCATCTGCAAACTGAAACTCAGTTGAGCAAGGAATAGCACAAGTGGAGCAGGAAGAAGAAACATGTGGTTGTCTAAATATCATGAAAATCAAGTGCCGCAGCCAATTCCTCACAACTTTTATAACGGTGTCGAGCCTCTTTTTGGGAAGCCTTGTAAATTATATTAACCAGCTGTTCGGGGACATGTGGATAAAAAGTTCGCGGATCGGGCAACGGCATATTGACTATTTGTCCCATGATGCTATATTCATTCGAAGTGTCGCGGAAGGGCAATCTGCCACATAACATCTGAAAGAGGATGATTCCCAAGCTGTAGATATCAGTACGCTGGTCAATCGTCTTGCTGTCTTTGATTTGTTCCGGGCTCATATAGAAAAGGGTGCCGAGTTTTGCTCCAGCCTCTGTATGGCCGTCGCGGCCGATTATCTTGGCAATCCCAAAATCACCAATTTTCAAAACCTCATTTCCCTTTATGCGGCCTGAGAAGTCTTTGACCAAAATATTGCTGGGTTTTAAATCACGATGAATGACTCCCTCCCGATGAGCATAGCTCATGGCTGATAGTAACTGACAAAACCATGGAATGGCAAATTCAGCAGGGATTGGTCCGGTGGAATGAGAGATAACTTGATGCAAATTTGGGCCAGAAACATATTCCATCACTAAATAAATGTATCCATTCAACTTGTTCAAATCATAACATCGGATAATATTGGGATGATGCAAACGAAGTTGGGTGATGCCCTCGCGTTGAAAACGGTCTTGCAGAATTTTATTAGACGTCAGCCGGCGATTGAGTATCTTTATAGCAAATTTCTGGCTGGAATTATTAATACTCACCAGATATACTGCCGCCATGCCCCCTTCGCCAATTTTCCTAATAATCTGCAGGTTGCCAAACTGGTCACTCATTCAGGCATCCACATCGAAAATAACAATACAGACATATCACATAGCCTATTTCACCGTTTGGGCGATACGGAATCCAAGATCATTGGAGGCCAGATCTGGATTGTTAAAATTCCTCTTTCTGGTGCGTAAATAATCACCTTCATCGCACCAGCTTCCTCCTCGACAAATCCGGCTATCTCCAGAAAGTGCACCAGTGGGATTATGGGCGGCAGAGGTGTAATAATACTGACTGTCATAGTAATCCGAGCACCATTCACTAACATTGCCACTCATGTTATAGAGTTGAAAAATATTGCATTGAAAACTCGTGACTGGAGCAGTATAGATATATTGGTCATCATACCCCGGCCAGACTGCCTTGACATCAAGTTCCCTTGCACATGACTCATCGCGTATATTCCCCCCCGCCTCAATCGCAGGTAAATCATCTCCCCAACTGTACTTAAGCTCTCCACCACTTCGCGCGGCAAATTCCCACTCGGCTTCCGTGGGCAATCGTACACCCTTCCACTGGCAATAAGCCATCGCATCATTCCAGCTCACACACACGACCGGATGCGTGCCACTCTGCGGAAAACCAGGATTCCTCCAGGAGAGCCCGGCGATCCTACGCCAGTTACCTTTATAACCATAGGCATGCCCGACTCGTTCGGCATCCGTGATATAGCTGGTCGCCTCGACAAATTCTCTGAATTGGCTGACCGTCACTTCTGTCTCGCTCAGATAAAATTCAGAAAGAAGGACTCTGTGTGCCGGTGTTTCATCGCCCGCACCACTCTCCGGCTCACTCCCCATATAATACTCTCCCCCAGGTATCTTGTGAAATTTTACTTTCCACATGACCTGCTGGCCACTGCTTGTCCTGGGCTTGCGCCCGTCTGTTTCCATTGCACTGTCGGAACGGATCTTATAATCAGCTGTCGCTGACACAAGAGTATCTTGCACAAGCATTATCGGCTGTCTCGTGGGCTGCTTCGTCTCCATTCTTGTTTTTTGCTTATCGGATAGATCACTTGCGGGGATTGGCCTCTTGGTTACCCTCCAATTGAGCTGGGAGATACCATAGCCAATCATTGTTATACAGCAAAGAACGGCAACAGCTATGGCGAGGTAAAGCAAGCTGTTTTTAACGGATTTCTGAATCACATTCTTCTTGTTATGAGAGCTGGATTTATCCTCACTGAGCTCGGGGTCTGCAACGACCTCCTCCCTGACTACAGCCGATAGCGTCGCAGACAGGGCCACGCTGCCACTCTCTTCCCCTGCGGGCGTCCGCTGCCGCTGTCCCGCTTTTGGGTTACGGACCGTGGATTTACTCCTGGCAGGGAGGTCCAGAAGAAACGCTTCACAATTCTGGTAACGATCTTCCTTGCGGTTGGCGAGCGACTTAAAAATGACCTCTACCAAGCGATCCGGTATCTCCGGATAAAACTTTTTTGGATTTTCGATCTCTCCCTTTACAATCCGATCCATGATAATATATTCACTGGTTGTGTCCCCGAACGGCAGTTGACCGCTGAGCATCTGATACAGAGTCATGCCCAGGCTATAGATATCGGATCGCTGATCGATCGTGTCATTCTCCGCCACTTGCTCGGGACTCATATACTGCAGCGTTCCTATACGAGTACCTGTTGCTGTGTGGCCCCCCTGGCCGATCAGCTTGGCTATGCCGAAATCGACAATCTTTACTTTTTCTTTCCCGCTGATCACATCGGAGAAGCCCTCGACCAAAATATTGCTCGGCTTGAGGTCACGATGGACGACTCCCTTCTGGTGGGCATAACCCACCGCTTTGAGCATTTGCCTGAAAAGCGGCACAGCACGTGCGTGCGGGATCGGTCCCGAATGCTTGCCGATAATTTCAGACAAGGCAATGCCTTCAATGTATTCCATCAGAATATATAATCGCCCACTGGCCTGATTGATATCAAGACATTTTACAATGTTCGCATGCTGTAGTAATATTGTTGTCTTCGCTTCCTGTATGAAGCGCTGGCGGATGAATTCCTGAGAGGCAAGATGAGGGTAGAGGATCTTCATGGCGAAGATCCTCTCCGTATACTCATCCTTTACCAGAAACACCTCTGCCATGCCACCTTCACCCAGTTTCCGGATGAGATGATATTTTCCGATTTTTTCCATATCACCACTGTTTTTGAGGAATCGGTGCTGATTCTAGAGTGTATCCATCTCCTTATAGACCAGAGTTTCAGCAATCACATCGTGCAGAGCCTGCTTTTTGGAGGTGAAGCCTGCCATGATATAGCCGATCGACAGAGATATATTGGATAGAATTTTCGCAAAAAACCGTCCGGTCGCCCGTGCAAAACTTATCCGGTTAGAATCGAGATCTGTCACCTTTAAACCCATAGCTTTTTTCCCTAGCGTTGCCTGCCAGCTACCCGATTCAAAAAAGGCAAAATAGAGCCACATGCAGATCAGGGAGATGATCCCGCCGAGAGCGAGCTTGGAAACAGAATTGGCATCCAAGTAGCTTCCCTGTAAATCAGCGATGGCACTAAATCCAAAAACCAGGAAAATCAGTGTAGTGAAAGCGAAAGTGATGAGGGAGTCGATCAGGGCGGCGACAAACCGGCGCCAAAATCCGGCGTAGATGGTTATCTTGTTTTCGCCCTTTTGGGGCGAGACGGGTACTGCCGCCTGTGGTTCCTTACCCGAAAAAGCCGACAATACTGTAGGCCAATCAAGCGCATATTCATCACCAAGTACAATCTTGTCCGTGGAGCGGATGGTATAGCGCTGATTGGCGAGAATTTTGTTGCCATTCAACAGGGTGCCATTTCGGCTGCCCAGATCGGTGATAAAATATTGTCCATTTTCCACCTCAAGGACGGCGTGTTGCCGGGAGACCTTCTTGTAAAAGGAGGGAACCTTAACCTTGCACACGGTGCTGCGGCCAATAAATGTTTTCATACATCCTCCAATTAGATGGTGTTGATGTGCATTTCCAGTTCAGAGGTCACATTAGTCTGGTGCCATCTCTGTTCGCATCTAGGGCGCTGGTGTTACTTCTTTTTTCACCGGCTCTTGACTGGGAGCTTTCTCTGTGGTCTTGGATGGCGATGGAATTGAGGTCGGAGTACGTTCCAATGAAGCTGCGTTCTCCTTTTTGTTCTCACCCTGTGGAAGCTGTGCACCCGCTTCCGGCTTGACAGCATCCCGAGCTGCTCCGGTATTTGGGGATACAACCGGACTGCCAGAATCCAGTGTGGTCGCCGGAGCGACTGGCGGGGTTTGTTCTTCACGCGCCCCTCCCGTCTCTGCATTCATCCTTACACTATTCTGATCTCTGGGAAAATGGGCTGTGGGGTCGTCTATCGGGGCGAGCCATTGCACTTCGCCCTTTTGTTCAACTTTGCTTGACCTGGCCTTCCTGTTTTTTGTCACGGTTTTCCTGGTCTGCTCACTGCTGATTTCCTTTTCGTCTTCAGCCAGAGGCTGTTCAGAGATTTCTGGCTGCGTGTTCCCTGTATCCAGACTGGGTGCTGCAATTGTCTCCTTTAACACCTTTGGACCTGCCGATGCACTGTCCAGGGAATCTTGTGCCTGACCGGGCACAGCCGTCACGCCTGCCGGTATCCGCAGCACTTTTTTCACAGTAGCTCGAGGAAGCTTGGCAGACCAGGGTGTGCGGTAAAGAACAATCGCCACACAGATCAGAACCAGCACCGCGGCCAGAACGGCAATTGTCTTGCGAAATGCAAAACCGGTACGTACGGCAGTTCCGGATAAATGAAGCAATTGCACCGTAATGTTATCCTTGCCGCCTCTATCATTGGCCATGGCGACGAAGAGATCTACCTTTTCCTGTGGAGAACTGGAGCGCTTCAGGATTTTGGTGAGATCCTCATCACCCAGCATGTCAGTGAGACCATCAGAACATAGCAAAAACTGGTCATCATCCTGTACGGCCAGCGGCTGTTTGCACACTTCTGCAACACCGGTCTCCCGGCCGATGCATCTGGTTATGACATGCCTTCTTTTATGACTCTTGGCCTCTTCCTCTGAAATGATCCCCTGGGCGACCATCTCACGGACCTCAGAGTGATCCTCGGTCAATCTCATCAATCTGTTTTTACGGAAGAGATAAATCCGACTGTCGCCAACGTGGGCATAGTAGACCACATGGTTTGATTTGTCGTACAACAACGCAACCACAGTGGCCCCCATCCCGCCCAATTCATCGTTGTTGCTGGCCGCGCGCTGGACCGCCTGATTAGCGCTGCTGATGCTGTTTTTTAAGAACAGGAAGGGATCCAAAATATCCTGTTCGAATTCACGGTGCAATGTTTTGATAGTAATCAGACTAGCGGTTTCCCCCCCCTCAAATCCCCCCATGCCATCGCTCAAGAGGACGAACAACCAACGCTGATTTTCATAGCTGGCAAAATAATCCTCGTTATTTTCACGGCGGCGGCCAACATCCGTTTTGTTAGCCAACTCCATCCTCATGGGCTTTAACTCCTGTAAGTAATTGCAGCTTTTGGAGGGTTGAGAGGAATGGCTTCACCAGCCCGGTAATCCCTCACTCCAGGCAATCCATCAGTCCCCTATGTCTATTGCTCACCTTCGTTTGCTCTTGCCGATGGTCCTCGCCACAAGTCAGGGGCCGTTGCGCTGGACCCGATCACCTAAAGCGCCACCTCCCCGATGACTTTGATCTTGAAGAGAGTTTGGCCCATTTTAATCAGATCATTGTCCTTGAGCATAACCTTGTCAACTGGTTTGGACATGTCATTGACATAGGTTCCACTCGTGGAGAGATCGTCATTCAGTATCACATCAGAGCCGCGAAAAAGGATGGTGCCATGATGGTTCGACATGGCTGGATCATTGATAATGATGTCATTAGCATGGACCCGACCGATTTCATTCTTGCCAAAATAGAGAGGAAAGCCATCACCGTTTTCATCCCAGGTGAAGCTGATTAACCAGCCCGCCAGTTTTCGTTTTGCTTTTTGAGCTTTTGGCATTTCACCCGCTTTGGGATCCACGTACATAGTGCGATCAGTCTTGGCATCTCCCTCCTCCTGACCAGCAATATAATCACCAGCCAGTGTGGCCTCTGTATCCAGTTGTGGTTCGCTGCCATCACCAATCCAGGTCTCCTCGGTGTCCACAGATTTCTCAGCGTAATTTCCGGCGAAGGCCTCCTTTTCTGCACTTGGACAGTAGGGACATGCAGCATGAATTTTATCATCATAGGCATGCCCGTTTTTACACTTTTGATAAGCCATTTCACTTTCTCCTTCTCTGTTTAGGTGCCAAGACGAATTACTGACTTGACCTTGAATCAGATTCACCCACTCACCAATGCTCCATTCATGTATCTCCTTTCGTCACAAGTCTTACAAGTCGCAGAAAATCACAGCAGGTGCCCGATGGCGGCCTTCTGCTTCGGCCGATGCCAGGCTAACCGGCCTGTCTGTTTTTCATGATTTCCATCGAGAAATGACAGGCACTAAAATGTGTCGTTCCGACCTGTTGGAGGGGAGGATTCATTTCGCGACATATTGGAGGCCGGTTCAGCTGCATCCACAGGGGACAATACGCATGATAGGAACACCCCCCTTGGTCTTTGCCGTATCCATTGGCGCTCTCGTTTAACGGGGAGAACCCAGGTGTGCGGTTCAGGCCGGGTTCCAGGGAAAACTGACTCTGTGTCAAGGCCAGGGTGTAAGGGTGGACACTTTTGTCTGGTGAAATGAGAAAATAGGATCCAACCTCCACAAAACGGCCGCTGTGCATCACGGCAATGCGATCACAGATGTTCTGCACGGTCGCAATATCGTGCGTAATGATTATCAGTGAGAGGTTCTTCTCCTGCCGAATTTCCATCATCAGTCTCAGGATCTGGTTCTGCAGGGTGACATCCAGCCCGGAAACCGGCTCATCCGCGATGATGATCTCCGGGTCTGTAGCTAGTGCCCGGCAGATGCTGACGCGCCTTTTCTCTCCTCCGGAAAGCTCATAGGGATATTTATTGCTAAAATCTCCGGTCAAGCCAACGCGCTCTAACAAATGTCTGGCAAATTCCGATCGCTGAACAGAGGTAAGCCCTGTGTGCTGTTTGAGAGCCTGATCCAGGGTCATGCTGATCGTAAAAGCAGGATTTAGTACCGCATCAGGATGTTGAAAGATCATGCGAATCTTTTTCCGGATCTCGGTCTTGATTTGATCGGCGCTCATTTCATAGATATTTTCTCCCTGGTATCTCGTAATCCCAGCGGTGGGCTCTATCAAGCGTACAATGGCCCGCGCCAGAGTGGTCTTGCCACAGCCGCTCTCTCCCAGCAAACCAAGAATTTCACCCTTCCGCAAAGAAAAGCTGACACCATCCACTGCCTTGAAAGCCTCAACTTCCCGCTTGGGACCCGGAAGCCACATCGCAAGCCATCCGGTTCGTTTCTGATAGTGCTTTTGCAAATTTTTTACTTCCAGTATTTCCACTCAGCGCTCCTTGTGCCAACATGCCACCCAATGGTCCTTCGAAATCTTGTCAAGAGAGGGAGACTCATTCTCACATCGCCGCCCGAGACCCGGATCGAGCCTTCTTTTAAGATCGCAGCGATGCTGGTATCGGCATCCTTTGGATGAAGCTCCTGCATTGGAAATGTAGCCTCCATTCCGATTCTGTCCTCTCCCGCCGTTAAAGACGTTGAGGAGCTCCCGGGTATAGGGATGAGCGCTGCCCGAGCCAGAGGTAATCAACGCCTTGGCTGGCCCTTTCTCGACGATCCGACCTCGATACATAATGCAAACCGTATCGACAAGATGGGCCACAAGGGCAAGATTATGACTTATAAAAAGCAGAGAAAGCTGTTTCTCCCGCAGAATGGAGTCGAACAGATTGACCACGTGGAATTGTGTCAGGGCATCCAGTTGAGTGGTGGGCTCATCGGCAATGAGCAGCTGCGGCTCGCCCAGCAAGGCGAGAGCCAGCATGATACGCTGCGACTCCCCGCCGCTAAGCTGATGCGGGTAGGCCGAAAGGATCTGTTTGGAATTGCGGAATTTCAAGCGTTCAAAGAGCGGCATCACCAGTTGCTCAAACCCTCCATTGAGGCGTGATCCGTTCAACAACGAGCTGAGTGTCTCCTCCAGCTGTTCCCGGATAG
>Ga0208040_1004700_pt1 | contig 10272 bp, 10 predicted proteins | sample AD_UKC083_MetaG_FD_184431 | JGI IMG/M metagenome (GOLD analysis project Ga0208040, IMG submission 184431) | Active sludge microbial communities of municipal wastewater-treating anaerobic digesters from USA - AD_UKC083_MetaG (SPAdes) (version 2) | ecosystem: Engineered > Bioreactor > Anaerobic >... | reverse complement strand
TAGGAAGATCGTTGCCTGCGGGAGCAGAGATAACAACCTTCTTAGCCCCTGCATCGATATGAGCCTGTGACTTTTCCTTTGAGCAGTAGAAACCTGTGCACTCGAGAACTACGTCAACGCCGATCTCACCCCAAGGAAGCTCTGCAGCGTTAGCCTTTGCATAGATTGTAAGTGTCTTGCCGTCAACAGTGATTGTACCAGCCTCATCATCAGCTGAAACTGTGTGAAGGTTCTCACCGATCTTTCCGCAGTAGCCGCCCTGAGCTGTATCATACTTGAGGAGCTGAGCGAGCATTGAAGGCTTTGTAAGGTCGTTGATAGCAACTACCTCATAACCCTCAGCATCAAACATCTGTCTGAATGCAAGACGACCGATACGGCCGAAACCATTAATAGCAACTTTAACTGACATTGGATATACCTCCTAAAATTTTTATATTTTTATTATACTCCAACTCGGAAATTTTTTCAAGTGGTTCGATAAAAAAATAACAGAAATTTCTTGAAAAGTGCATATTGTACAAATGTCGGTGTGAGGATAAAAATGATTTTGTTGCTATTTTCTTTTTTAATACCCGCCCTCAGCCTATTTCATTTCCCGTTTTTTGTAGTATAATATATCTGTATGATTTTTTCTGCGAAGCAGGGAGAGGAGCAGCTATGGACATGAACGATGAGCTGAAAGGCTTTTTGAGAGCCCCTTTGCCGGGGACTATATAAATTGTACCGATTATCTTGTGAGAAAGTCGGTTACGGGCATATCAGCTTCCTGTGAGCTTCTCGGTGAGCTTGCCGAAAAGCACGGCGGCAGAGCTGAAAAGGAACTCATCGGCGGTATCATGACTGCCTGCTGCGAGCTCATGCGCAATGCTGAGCTTAGCCGCGCGCTGACTGCTCCCGTGCCTGAAGAACAGGAGTTCACTGTGGTGAGGACAGATACCTTCCTCCGCGGCTTTGCCGAGAGCTGTCAGGCTGCGGCAGGGCGGAGATGCACCGTGAAAACGGGAGAGCTTTCCGCTTTCTACGTCCGCACCGACCGTGACACACTCAGGTTCCTGCTGCTCAGCTTTGTGAGAAGGCATATCCTGGGCTCTGAGTCGGGAAATGCAGAGTTTACTGTGGAATGTGGAGAAAACGCCAAAAATATTGAGATAAAAATTACTGCCTCAGGGACATTTGTGGACTTTGACGACTTCGGTCAGCCTGATATTTTCAGCGGTTATCCACGTCAGGTCTGCGATGGTCTCGCTGAGAGAGCAGGCGCTCAGGCAGTGCTGAGCGACAACTGCCTTTCCGTAGTAATACCGCTGTCTGGCAGCGAAAGCGCACTTCCTGTAGAGGCTCCCGAGCCCCTTCGGGAGAGGGGATTTTTTGACCCCTTCAACGTAATGCTGAGGGATCTGTCAGAGGGAAAATGATAAAAATGTGACAGAATGATAAAACTTAGCAATTTAGACAGAATAATCCGAAAATTTTGTTGACATTATTCAAAAAAGTTGTATAATGGTAATGTTGAAAGATTTCATTGTGATTTTGGAAAAGACATAAGGTCTTTTGGAGAGTGTTTATGAGCAAAAATTATGAGATCGAACGCAAATTCCTGGTGGAATTCCCCGATATTTCCGCTCTTGACGTGAAGCGCAGGATCGGTATCGTCCAGACCTATCTCAACAGCGCCGACGGCAAACAGCGCAGAGTAAGATCCGTGGACGAGAACGGCAGGGTGAAGTACACCTATACGGAAAAGGTCTTTCTCACTCCCGTTACCCGCGAGGAGAATGAGTATGAGATAAGCGGCGAAAGGTACCGCGAGCTGGTCAGCACTGACCGCAGAGAGGGACCGCCTGTTGAAAAGGTACGCTATTGCTTCGATTACCACGACCAGCTTTTTGAACTGGATACCTATCCTTTCTCGGACAAGCTGGCAATAATGGAGCTGGAACTGGGCTCCCCCGAGCAGAAGATAGATTTCCCCGATAACGTCAGGGTGCTCAGGGAGGTCTCCGCAGACCACAGGTACTCCAACTCGGCTCTTGCAGCAGCAGGCGCTTTCCCCGAACAGCAGATTGGAGAATATATTTAATGTCAGAAAAATTCCTGCCTGCCGACAGTCCCGAGCAGCTCTCTGCTCTTTTCGGTCAGCTGGACGGCAATATAAGCAGAATACAGAAGAACTTCAACGTCACAGTCGTCAGCCGTGACGGCGGCGTTAAGATAATAGGTGAAGGCGATACAGAGGGCGCCGAAAAAGCCCTCCGCGCTATTATGAACATGGCAAAGAACGGAAGCTCCGTCAACGAACAGACCGTCAGGTACGTCACATCCATGGTGGCTGAGGGAGTTGAGGAGCAGCTTCAGGAGCTGGGCGGCGACGGCATATGCGTCACTGCAAGCGGAAAGATACTCCGTCCCCCGTACCGTGGGTCAGAAGCGCTATACCGACGCCATAAAAAATAATACTATCGTCCTCGGAATAGGCCCTGCGGGTACGGGCAAGACCTACCTCGCCGTGGCTATGGCTGTAAAAGCTTTCCGCGAGCATAAGATAAAGAAGATAATCCTGACCCGTCCTGCCGTTGAAGCGGGCGAGAAGCTGGGCTTCCTGCCCGGTGACCTACAGGATAAGGTGGACCCCTATCTGCGTCCGCTTTATGATGCTTTATTCGATATGTTCGGTGCAGAGAGCTTCGCACGGTACATGGAAAAGGGCATAATCGAGGTGGCTCCGCTGGCTTATATGCGCGGACGTACCCTCGACGAGGCGTTCATTATCCTCGACGAGGCTCAGAATACTACTTCCGAGCAGATAAAAATGTTCCTGACACGTCTCGGAAATGAGAGCAGAATGGTCATCACGGGCGATATCACCCAGATCGACCTCCCCGACAGCAGAAAATCGGGTCTGGTAGAGGCAATAAAGGTGCTCAGGGGTATCGACGATATCGAGATACACCGGTTCACCGAGAAAGACGTGGTAAGACACAGACTCGTTCAGGATATCATCAAGGCTTATGAAAAATATAATGAAGGGAGAAAGAATAATCATGGCTAAGTTAAAGGTTTACGTCAAGAATAATCAGACAGAGGTGAAGGTGCCCGTGGGCATAAGACTGCTCATCAGAAGATGCTGTCAGGCTGTTCTTACAACTGAGAATTTCGGCAAGGACGCCGAGGTGAGCGTTTCCTTCGTAAGCAATAACGAGATAAAGAACCTTAATAAGATATACAGAAATAAGGACGCTGTTACCGATGTGCTTTCATTCCCGCTTACAAGCGAGGACGGCACCGTTGAGATAAATCCCGAAACAGGAGCTGTTCAGCTGGGAGATGTTGTCATCTCTCTCGAAACAGCTGTAAAGCAGGCTCAGAACTTCGGTCACTCACTGGAGAGAGAGGTGGGCTTCCTCACCGTTCATTCAATGCTCCATCTTCTGGGCTACGACCACGAGACCTCACAGCTCGACCAGCGCATAATGCGCGAGAAGGAGGAGTCTGTCCTGGAGAAGCTGGGCATCTCAAGAGACGCTACATTTATCGTTAACGGAGAAAACAACTGATGTCAAGAACTGCTTTCGTCACTATCGCAGGACGCACCAATGCGGGAAAATCCTCACTCCTCAACGCTATCGTGGGAGAGAAGATAGCTTCCGTCAGCAATAAGCCGCAGACTACACGTACCCGTATCACGGGTATCCGCAATATAGACGATGTTCAGCTGGTATTCTTTGATACCCCCGGTCTCCACAAGCCGGTGAACAAGCTCAGCGAGCATATGCTCAACACCGTTAAGGAGTCTGTCAGCGACATCGACGCGGTTGTTTTTGTTATGGACTGCACAAAGAAGATAAACCAGCAGGAGCTTGACCTTCTGAAGTCCATGAATGCATCGAAGATGCCCATAATCCTTGTGCTCAACAAGATAGACCTGCTGAAAAACAAGGACGAGCTGGCTCCTGTTATCGCCGACCTGACCTCAAAGATAAAGTTTCAGGCGGTAGTACCCGTAAGCGTTACGGAGAACAGCGGTGTCGACATCGTTATAGATGAAATAATCGCCCTGTCGGAGGAGTCCGTTCACTTCTTCCCCGACGATATGATAACCGACCAGCCCGAGAAGGTGCTGGCGGCTGAGATGATACGCGAAAAGCTCCTCATGCTCCTCAGCGAGGAGGTGCCCCACGGTATCGCCGTAGGCGTTGAGCAGATGAGCGAGAGAGAGGACAAGGATATCCTGGATATCTCCGCTGTCATCTACTGCGAAAAGGAGTCCCACAAGGGTATCGTCATCGGCAAGGGCGGAGCTATGCTCAAGAAGGCTTCCACTGCCGCAAGGATAGAGCTGGAGGACTTCTTCCAGATAAAGGTGAACCTCAAGTGCTGGGTAAAGGTCAAGGAGGACTGGAGAAACAGGGAAAACCTCATCAGGAGCTTCGGACTCTCCGAGAAATAATTACCGCATATATCACAGGCTGTTCCGCAGATAATAGCAGGGGAGGAAACTCCGCAAGACTATTTTCACGGAGGCTTTATGGAAGAGGATATTCTCTGGGATATATTCGCCGAAACAGGAAGCGTAGAGGACTATCTGCGCTACTCAGACTGCAAGGATGATAACCATGACAACTGTTGAAGGCATAGTCCTTAAAGAGCGTTCTGTGGGAGAACAGGACAAATTCATCGATATACTCACAGGAGAGAACGGGGTTCTCGAGGTTTCCGTAAAAGGCGCAAAGAAAATAAACGGAAAGTCGGGGAGCTCCGCTCAGCTTCTGGCTTATTCTCGGTTCTGCATAGACAAGAGAGGAAAGTATCTTTACCTCAACAGTGCAGAGCCGATACATATTTTTTACGGACTGAGAGAGTCCCTCAGCAAGATATCCCTCGCCTCGTATTTCGCCGAGGTCATGCGCTTCTGCATAAAGCCCGAGGCGCAGAACAAGGATATCATGAGACTCATGCTGAACTGCCTTTACTACCTGGAAAAGGGGGAGAGGAGCGAGAGCTTCCTCAAGGCGGTGTTCGAGCTGAGACTTATGTCCGAGATAGGCTATATGCCCGATATCGTCGCCTGCAGGAGCTGCGGAGTTTTTGAGCCGCAGGAGCTTTTCTTCTGTATCCCCGACGGCGGATTTTTCTGTGCGGACTGCTTTGAAGGCAGCAGCACAGACGACTATATGAAAATAAAACTGCCTGTGCTCAGCGCTGTCCGCCATATCGTGCTGGCAGACTTCGGCAGGCTTTTCAATTTCCGCGTATCCGACGGAACTCAGCAGCGGCTCTCTGCCCTTGCGGAGTCCTATCTCCTCACCCACATGGAGAGGAATTTCGGTACGCTGGACTTTTATAAATCTATCATATAAATCATAATTTAGCGCGTATGCGCTAAGTTGATAGTTGAAAGTTGAGAGTTGAGAGTTATTGTGTTCGCTTCGCTCACAGTATTTAAATATTGTCGCCGCAGGCGACTCCACAACTTTCAACTCTAAACTCTCAACTCTAAACTTAAATCATAATTTTGCTCCGCAAAATTATGATTTATAACAGTAAAGGATAACTATGGATAAATATCTGAAAACACTTGAACTGGATAAGATCCTCGATATGCTGGCGGAACTTACCTCCAATGAGGAGACAAGACGCATGGCTCTGGAGATCCGTCCCGACAACGACCTTGAAAGGGTGCGCTATGAGTGTCTCAAGACCTCCCAGGCGTTCTCCCTTTCGGTACAGTTCGGAACTCCTCCTTTCAGCAATTTCAAGGACATCAGCACCGTTGCCGCAAGAGCTGCTTCGGGGGCTGTAATATCTCTCCGCGACCTCATGGACATCGCCGCTATGCTGCGCCAGATAAAGGCACTGGCAGACTGGTACTCCCACTGCGAGAACGTGGAGACGGAACTGAGCTACCTTTTCTCAAGGCTCCAGCCCAATGACTGGCTGCTGGAAAAACTGGAACGCTCCATCATCTCCGACAACGAGATAGCAGACGCTGCAAGTCCTGAGCTTGCCGCTATACGCCGCAAGATAAACCGCGCAGGTATGCAGCTCCGCGAGACTCTGGACAAGATGATAAAAAACAAGACCACTCAGCAGTATTTGCAGGAGAGCAATGTCACTATCCGTGACGGACGCTTCGTTCTACCCGTAAAATCCGAGTACCGCGGACAGGTCAGCGGTCTCGTTCACGATACCTCCGCCACGGGTCAGACTATCTTCATCGAGCCTATGGCAATTGTCGAGGCTAATAACGATATACGTATCCTGGAGGGCAAGGAGCAGGAGGAGATAGAACGCGTCATCCGCCAGCTCTGCCGCGACTGCGGTGACTATGCGGAGATACTCACCGAGAACTACAAGGTGTGTACGGAGCTCAATCTGTACTTTGCCAAGTCAAATCTTGCCGCAAAGCTGAACTGCTCACTCCCCGCAATAACAGACGACGGAAAAATGCACCTGAAAAAAGCCCGTCACCCCCTTATCAGCAAGAGCAAGGCAGTGCCCGTGGACATCAGTCTCGGAGAGGACTATCAGGCGCTCATCATAACAGGTCCAAATACGGGCGGTAAGACCGTTTCCCTGAAAACTGCGGGACTCCTTGCAGCCATGACTATGTGCGGTCTGCTCATACCCTGTGCCGACGGCAGCAGCATTTCCGTTTACGACCATATTCTCGCCGATATAGGCGACAGCCAGAGTATTGAGCAGAACCTGTCCACATTCTCCTCCCATACCAACAAGGTAATAGAGATACTGGGAACTGCCGACGAGAGGTCACTGGTGCTTCTGGACGAGCTGGGCTCGGGTACAGACCCTGTAGAGGGCGCTGCACTGGCTATCTCCATAATCCGACGCCTTATGGAAAACGGTGCAAAAATAATGGTGACCACTCACTATCAGGAGCTGAAGGTCTTTGCCATCGACAGCAGCGGTGTTGAGAACGCCTCCTGCGAGTTCGACATTGAGACCCTCAGACCTACATACAGGCTCATTGTGGGCTCACCAGGAAAGTCCAACGCTTTCGCTATCTCAGAGAGCCTGGGTATGCCCTCGGATATAATCAGCGACGCCAAGTCAAGAGTCAGCGAGGCGAATTCCCGTCTGGAGGAGGTAATCGGCAAGCTTGAAGCCAGCCGTATAGAGCTGGAAAGGCAGAAGGAGGAGATATCCCGCCTGAGAGCCGAGACCGCTGCCCACGAGGAGGCTATCCGCAGGGAGCGTGAGGAGATAGAGGCTGCAAAGGCTGACGAGCTGGAAAAGGCAAGGCTCCGCGCCATGACTATAATCGAGCAGACCAAGGCTGAGTCAAACGAGCTCATCGACGAGCTTGAAAAGCTCCGCAAGGAGAAGGACAAGAAGGACTTCAGCGCCAATGTTTCGGGCATGAAGTCAAAGACCAAGCAGAGCTTCAATAAGATGTATGACACTGCAAATCCCGTTGAGAAGCGTGACCCCAATGAGGGCTACGTCCTGCCGAGAAAGCTCAGGCGCGGCGATACGGTCTATGTTGTGGACCTCCAGCGCAAGGCATAATCTCGGGAGACCCCGACGGAAGCGACTTCGTTTTCGTCCAGATGGGCGTCATGAAGACCAAGATGAACATTTCAAGGCTCCGTCTTGAGGAGCCCCAGAAGGTCACTGTGGGCAGCAAGCCACTGAGGCCTAACCGCAAAATGAACAAGATAGGCGTAAAAGCCGAGCGGAGAGGCAAAATGGAGCTGGATATCCGCGGCTGCGCCTGTGACGACGGCGTGTACCAGCTGGACGCATTCATCGACCAGGCTGTCATGTCAAATATATCCACAGTTACCATAATCCACGGCAAGGGCACAGGTCTGCTGAGACAGGCTGTGCACAAGCGGCTGAAGTCACACCCCTCTGTCAAGAGCTTCCGTCTGGGACTTTTCGGCGAGGGCGAGGACGGAGTTACCGTGGCAGAGCTGAAATAAGCCGATACTGTAAGTTTAGACGTAATATAACAGCAGGAAAGGGGGAACTGCACTGTGAAAAAAAGAAAGACCATCGCAGTAGTTGCTGCGGACGTTTTCAACGAATACATGAACCGCATTTTCGTGGGTATATCCGAGCAGTGCAGAGCCCTCGGATATGATGCCATAACCTTCCTTATGGCATTCAACACGGAAAGCGGAAGCCTTATACAGCAGGGCGAGGAGAATATATTCACCCTCATCAGGAAGGACGTCATCGACGGCGTTATCCTTATGGCAGGCAACAACGCCAGCCAGAACCTTGTGGAAAAATTCGAGAAGGTCTTCACTCTCTGGGGAATCCCCATTATCGCGGTGGACTATGACCTGGATTTCTGTGAGTGCCTCTACTCGGAGGATAGGGAACTTATGGCGGAAATGACCGGCCACCTCATCGAAAAGCACGGGTGCAGGCGTATCATGTGCCTGACAGGTCCCGAGGACAGCACTCCCGCCAGGTCAAGAGCCGAAAGCTACAAAAAAGCAATGGAGAACCACGGCCTCGAGGTCCATGAGGGGGATATAGTCTGGGGGGACTTCTGGAAAATAGCCTCCCAGAGGCTGGCAAAATCCTTCATAGAGGGAAGGACGGAGCTGCCCGATGCAGTGGTCTGTGCCAATGATGTTATGGCGAGACACCTGTGCGACTCTGTCATAAAGGGCGGCATAAAGGTGCCCGGTGAACTGAAAATATCGGGCTATGACGCCACCGGGGAAGCTACTATGCAGATACCCTCGCTGACTACGGTCTATCCCGAGAATGAAAGACTTGGTGCGAGAGCCGTCTGCAGGCTCCACAAGATGATAACAGGTGAGGACACAGAGCCCGTGGACACCCTGAAAAGGGGACATCTTGTCTTCGCCAAGAGCTGCGGCTGCGGAAGCAACGTGAACTATGCCCTCGGTACCCGCGAGGAGCACAGCAACCTTACCGAGCGTTTCAACAGCTACTATTGCAGGAGCGCTATGCTGGAGCGCCTTATGGAGGAGAAGAACCTTGAGGGGCTTCTGAGAAAGCTCAACGGCTTTGCCTATACCATCAACGGTCTTGAGACCTATCTGCTTTGCCTGTGCAAGAACTGGGACAACGTGGAGGAAGAGGACAGCGAATATATCCGCGAAGGCTATGCTCCCGTTATGGAGAACAAGTTCGTATACACCAGGAGCAGCGCGGATTTCGTAAACCGCGAATTTCCCTCCGAGGACATACTTCCCGGATTCATAGACGAGTACTGTGATGAGCCGTCTATGTACTTCCTGCTGCCTCTCCACTTCATGGACCGCTGCTTCGGATACTCCGTGTTCAGGTTCAATGATGTGAGAAAGGCTGTGAGCAGCGTTTTTGCAAGGTGGAACAGGAATATCAGCATATCCCTTGAGTTCCTGCGTGTGCGCACCAAGCTCACCAGTATAAATCAGCGTATACTCATGAGCTCTATCCGTGACACCCTGACGGGTATCTATAACAGAAAGGGCTTCAACAGGCTGTCTGAGGGCATATTCAAAAAGGCAAGGGACGAGGGAAAGCCGCTGTTTGTCATGATGGCGGACCTTGACCAGCTTAAAATGATAAATGACAACTTCGGTCATATGGAAGGGGACAACGCTATCACCGTTGCCGCAAATGCTCTCCAGACCAGCTGTCAGCTCAATGAGGTATGCGCCCGGATAGGCGGCGACGAGTACGCCATCGTGGGCTGCGGAGATTACTCCGATGAGCATATCAGCGAGCATATGGAGGCTGTGAGGAGCTACTTCGACAGGTATAATGCCTCATCGGGCAGAAAGTACGAGGTGGGGCTCAGCCTCGGCTATTTCCTCGGCGTCCCCGACAAGGATTCGGAGCTGGACAGGTACATCAATATCGCCGACGAGGTCATGTACAGGGACAAGGTGAGAAGGAAAAAGCTGAGAGAGAACTGAGGTACTATATATAAATTAATATGTGCCTGAGTATTGACAAAAAAGACGAAATATGATAAAATAAAATGAATTGCAAAAGAAGCTTCGGTTTCAGAGCAAGACTATTGACCACTCCCTTCGGAGTCGAGGCCATACGGACAGCCGGGTCAAATGCCGACCGCCGATCATTCGGCTGGCAACTTCTGTTGCCTTATTGATTCGACCCTGCGTCGATAAAGTTTTTATAAGTTCTCATCAGCTTGTGAAAGGTCAATAAGAGTAGTAAAAGGTAGTACTTGCTTATATAGACTCTGAAACCATTTGTGAAGTCTCTGCGCTGACTGCATAGGTATTTCATGCACACAACGGCTGATAAGGTCTTTGT
>Ga0208040_1004698_pt1 | contig 10278 bp, 4 predicted proteins | sample AD_UKC083_MetaG_FD_184431 | JGI IMG/M metagenome (GOLD analysis project Ga0208040, IMG submission 184431) | Active sludge microbial communities of municipal wastewater-treating anaerobic digesters from USA - AD_UKC083_MetaG (SPAdes) (version 2) | ecosystem: Engineered > Bioreactor > Anaerobic >... | reverse complement strand
CGGTGTCGCGCAAATCGATTTTGTAGAAAGGCGGCTTTTTGCCGGCGATTTTGGCGATGCGCTCCAGCACTTTCAGTTTGCTGTTGACGAGGTTATCCACGATGACGGGGTTGTAGCCCGCCTCGATGAGCGCCACAAGGGTATGACTGCCGATATAGCCGGTTCCGCCTGTGACGAGAAAGGATGACATGAATTAAAAATCTCCGTATGAAAAAGTGAGACCTTTGCACAACAGCCTATTTTGTCATTTCGACCGTCCATTGTGTCATTTCGAACGCAGGGAGAAATCTGGCTCCTCTTTGTCATTTCGAACGCATGTGAGAAATCTTTAAGATTTCTCAGTCGCTCCGCTCCTCGGAATGACACAAGTGGTGCGCTTCTCTCCTCGAAATGACAAGAGAGGGGTTGAAATGACACAGGTGGTGCTCGTGCTCATCGGAATGACATACGCTCCTTGTCATTTCGACCGTCCTCCTTGTCATTTCGACCGAAGGGAGAAATCTGGTTTTTAAGGTTCAAGATTCCTCACGCGCCTTCGGCGGTTCGGAATGACAAGGGGGATGTCATTTAGACCGTCCTCTCTGTCATTTCGACCGAAGGGAGAAATCTGGCTCCTCTTTGTCATTTCGAACGTATGTGAGAAATCTTTAAGATTTCTCGTCGCTCCGCTCCTTCGAAATGACAAGGGAGGGGTCGAATGACAAAAAATGAAATGGGCGCCGTCCCTGTTTATCGTCCCTGTTTTTTTCGGGCAAAATCAAACCATTTTTTCTTTTTGAATGGTATGGGATCGTCGGTGAAGATTTCTTTGCCGGCGACGATGGCCCGCGGAACATCCGATACCATCTTGTCGGCCGCTGTTTTTCCCATCAGATTTTTGACGACTTCGTAGCCTTCGGATAGCTTCGGATTCCGCACGTGCATGCCATGACAATCTGTCACCAGGATGTGGGCAAGGCGATGCTCCAAAAGCTCAAAGGCGAAATCGCGGATCTGGGGGGTAAATCCTTCCAGAATACTGGCGGCGGTAATCTGGGTCACAATGCCCATTTCCACCAGCCGGAAAAGGCGCTCCGGATTTTTTTGCAAAAGCGGATGGCGTTCGACGTGGCTGAGAATCGGCTTGATGTTTTTTAATGCCAGGTGCCAGAAGAAATCTTCAAGATGTTCAGGAATGGATTCTTCGGGTAATTCGATGAGAACGTAGGCGCCGCTGTCATTGACGGTCATCAGTTCGCCTGATTTGATTTTTTCGGGGATGCTGATGTCCAGACGCAGTTCGGCGCCGGGATAGATCTCCAGGCCAATTTCTTTTTCCGCCAGATGTTTTTTTAATTCGGCGACGGCGGCGAGGATGTCGTTTCTTTTGTTTTCGTATTTGCCCGGAACCCAATGCGGCGTGCAGACGATGCCGGTGATGCCGTCTTCAAAAGCAACGCCCGCCATGGCCATGCTTTTTTCCCAGTTGGTGGCTCCATCGTCCAATCCGGGAAGCATGTGGTTGTGCATGTCTATCATACAGCTCCGCCCTCTGAGTTACAGAACTCTTTTGCGCTTGAGATTTGATTTCTTTGAAAAAAACTTTCATCCATAAAACACATTTGAGGGGCAAGTTCAATGAAAAAGAGGGGAGGGTGAACCTGTAATCTCATTTCGACCGTCTTCCTTGTCACTTCGACCGTGCTCTTTGTCATTTCAACCGTCCATTGTGTCATTTCGACCGAAGGGAGAAATCTTGTTTTTAAGGTTCAAGATTCCTCACGCGCCTTCGGCGGTTCGGAATGACAATGGGGATGTCACTTCGAACGCCCATTGTGTCATTTCGAACGCATGTGAGAAATCTTTAAGATTTCTCGTCGCTCCGCTCCTCGAAATGACAAGAGAGGGGTTGAAATGACACAGGTGGTGCGCTCCGCTCCTTCGAAATGACATCGGGAAGTGCTCGTGCTCATCGGAATGACATCGGGGGGTGCTTGCGCTCCTCGGAATGACATCAATGTACTTTGTGGGTTTAATTTGGCTGGGGAACAAGGATTCGAACCTTGATTAACGGAGTCAGAGTCCAAAAAAACCAAAAAATTCAACCCCTTGATCTAACGTCTGATTTCCCGTAACTTATCAGAAATACAAATAATATACGGTTCCGTCTATTCCCTTCTATTCTATCTGTTCCTGTTGTTTTTCCTTGTTTCTATCACGATTTTATCACAGGTGTATATCGGACTTTTAGTCCGGAGTCCATCGATGATCGCCATCTGCTGCTACAAAAATCAATTCACTTAGCAAAGCACCAATACCAAAGGCTGCTGATAGAGCTTCCGCCATACCGTTAATGTAGCAGTAACCGCAGCAACAGCAACAACACCTATAACAACTGCTAACCTCTTTAGCAACTGTATGTGACGCTCATTAGCAGTACCAAGTAACTGTAGCAGTCGTAGCAGTTAAACCGATAATTATTCGGGGTCATCACAGCTGTGGTTTAGCAACTATTGACGCGACTTACAGTTGATATTACAGCTTCATTCTTTTAGGCGTCCTTTATTATCTTAGAGATATACAGGCTCTTATCATTTTGAAAAACGATGTGGTGGTCTTCAAAATCCTGCTGAGTAAGCTTTTTATCCCACAGACCGATTTGTTCAAAGGGTGTAACAGAAATAATGAAGGATGCCAGCTTTACATCAGTATCGCCAATCTGTTTTTCGAGGGTTTTGATTTCCCGATGAAATTGGACCTTTGGATCGTTGAATCCGCCCTGCGCCATGCGCATGCCATGAGGATCGATGAAAGTAATCCGCTGTTTTTTGCCTTCGACCAGCCACAAAATGAAATCCGGATAAAAATTATGCGCCTGGAAAAAGCCGACACCGTGTCCGCGACCGAGATTGCGCAGTAGATACAACTCGCGGCCATTAAAACTGCCCTGATTTGTTTCGTAATAGTCTTTCAGATCCAGGACAAATTTCTTTTCCCCATCATTCAAGGCAACGGGAATCACCTTCAGCTCGCTGTCTTTGATATGAATTAATGGTTTGTATAAATGCCTGTCGAAATTGAACGATAAGATGGAACGGAAAGCCCAATTCGCAAAATTTCCGCTGTCTATTTGCCCTACGAGTTCCTTCAGCTTTTCAATAATATCCCAACGGGACTTCTCCACCAGGAACGTATATTCATCGAACAGATTTCCGGCTTTTCCATTGGCAGCCAGTTCCGCTTCGACTTCATCCAGGTAGCGATATTCCAGCTTGTCTTTTTCGTAATCCAGGCGTTTTGCATTATAGAAATTATCGCAATATTTCTTTAAAAGCGTTGAGGCGATCTCCTGCCAGAGTCTTGTCTTGGCAAATGATGTGAATTCAAGTTCCTCCTGTGGAATATAGAGCTGATACCAGTCTGACTTGCTCATTAAAACAGGCAACACATCTTTTTCAATATTCAGGTTGTAATAATTTCTTTCATTCTTGTGTTTCTGAATCTCAAAATACAACTCGTCATAATCCAGAAAAGCGCATTGCGCCTGTCCCAGCGTCGCAGTCTGCAAGGTGGCTGTTACCTGCGCCCCTGCTCCCCGGCTGCGCATGGCTTCAATTTTGGGGTACCAGTTGACCACCACCTTATGTTGTTTTAGATATTCATCAGGCCCCGCAATAACCGGCCTGGGGCCCTGCTTCTTGAAATTCACACCTTCTTTTAATCGTGGATATTTCAGCTTCATGGAACCGAAATTGCGCAGACAGGGCAGTTTGATTTCCTCATAATCATCAATGCCTTTGACACCTTCTTCTTCCAGATACTCTCTGAATTGCCGCATGTAATCGGCGCGCACGCCGAAGACATTTAGCGTTTCGACAATTTCAATGGATTTCGGAGTATGTGGCGCATGCGCGAACCGGCTCCGTTTCAAACATTCATTATATCCTTTCAACCTTACACCGCGGCCAAAGAGCTGGATAATTTCTGAACCTTCCGAGCGGCCAACATTCATCAATCCCATTGTGGAAACACGCCAGCTATTCCACCCTTCCGTAAACTTTTTGGACCCGATCAGGATTTTAACAGACGAATCGTCCTTGGCCAGCGCCTTAAACAGCGATTCCGAAAAATCTCTTTCGGCAACAATAAAACCATTATCCGCACAAAGTTTGATTAACTCACGATCATCGCCGACGTTGATAACACCAAAATATTCCCCGTCGCCCAGACGTAAGCCGATTTCACCCTGAACGCCTTTAAGATTGTCAATATGCATCTCCGCACCGACTACATCACCATTGAACAATCTCGTGACGATGTCATCATAAATATCGGCGGCATCCATATGTGAAGCTATCAGATAATCAAACCGCCCGGCAAAAAGATCATTGCCTCGTGTATCATTGAGCTGGCTGGCACCGTTGAGTAGGCGATCAATAAATTCCTTCGTTTCCGGTCGGTTGTTAAGAAATCGCTTCAAAAAAAGCAGTATATCAATAACATCGGAGACCTTTTCACCGCGTTCGGTGCGTACTGCATTGACCTTGCTGCCGACAAATACCCAAAGCGGTTCTTCCACATTAAACGTGACAAGCTCACGTTTTTTGCCGTCATAAACTTTCAACTGCTGGTAGAATGCCAAAAGACAGGCAGTCAGATAAAGCTGGCGCTGTTCTTCGTGCTGTTCCTCGGCCAGGTTCAATATTGAATATTCCTTACCGTAGCCGTCGCCATAAAAATATTTATATGAGTAGTCAAACAAAATGCATTTGGCATATTGATGAAGCATCTCCTTTTTGCCCGAAGCCTTCATGGCCTGGCCGAAGGTTGCCGAATATTCAAATGAAAAACCTTCCGAGCATAAACGATTGCGTTTATCCATCCATTCTTCCCCGCCCGCGCCGCGATGCCCTTCATCCACCAGAACAAGATTGTTACTTTCAAAGGCATCCACGCTGACGGTTTTTTCCTTGCCTTCTTCTTTTAATTTATGAATGTCAATGATGCTGATTTCCTGGCCGGCATAAAGACTGCCGGATTCTTTGTTAAAAATATCAGCAGGAATTGAAGAAAGCTTAAATTCTCCATTATGCTGTTCGGAAAGACCTTCATTGGGCGTCAGCAGAATCACCCTGTTTAACATGGCATGCTTCCCCGCCTTTGCCAGATAATGGCGGTATTGAAGAATATTGACATGCATGATCAGGGTTTTCCCTGACCCTGTGGCCTGCCAGAAAGCTATTTTATTGAGATCATCCAAAACATAAGGCGGTAACTTGTCGGCGGCTTCGCGTTCACTGTTGAGCAAAGCAACCTGTGCATTCAAGCCATCCAGCAAGCCCTGTGGATCATTAAAATATTTGTCCAGATAAATTTCCGAGAATAATAGCGCCATGTACTGGAAATACTTCCAGCGGAAAGCGCCACGGCGTCCGGAAATGGCCATTGTCTGGCTGGTAATGTTCTGGTCGTAGCGTAAAAGCTGTTCTTTGGTGATGCCGGGGTATTCAAACAGGCGCGTTGTCAGGAAGTAATAATAGCGGGAAATGTTTTGTTCATCCCATCCTTCCCATGTTTCATCTTTCATGCCTTCGCACAGGGTATCGAGTGTTTGGCAGCCGAACAGAGATAGCATATATTGAAAAAGGGCCAGCGACTCGTCAAAACGAAATTGACGTGCCGGGCGAGCGGCGCCGGCTGTTTTTGCTTTCTTATAGCCTCTGGGCATTTATTCTCCTTACTAATTTACCAGTTTAAAATTTACTATTGACATTATTATCTGCGCTTGTATAATAATAACCGTCAGGGACAAAATTCGGCTTCACGCCGTGTGAGTTTTGGGCAAAGTTCTGAAACTCCTATATCCCTGATAAGTTATTTTGGGCCGCCTTAGTGAGCGGCTTTTTTTGTGTATAATACTCGCCATACTTATTTTCCCTAGTATCATCAATATCACGCACCAGGCGAAACGAAGGCCACAGATAATCCAGATACCTACTTTCCCCGCGTTCATAAAATCGTTGCAAAGCCCATAAAAAATAATCAGTTGCCTGCAGTGAGGCAATATTTTCCGGTTTGCTGGCTAGAACATTGATCAATACTTCATTGTTTTTGCCCCATTTTTCGGCAAAACGCTGACGCGCAGCTTTCAACGCAACACGCAATGCGGCTGTGCGATCTGCATTGCCACGTTTGGCAAAATGGATTTCGTATGTATCAACCTGATGAAGGCGTCCTTGAAATAACTGGCGAATCAGGAAATCATAAAGTTCATTTATTTTATATCTGTAAGAGCTATCAATTTCATTTCTTTGACGGATATATTCAAGCACCTTCGTCTTATCGCGGATAATAGCATAAAAGCGAACTTCATGATTCATCAGCACACGGAAAACCTCACGGCGTACTTCCGGAAGATCGTCTTTAGCATGAAAGAAAACAGCCGTTTTCTTTGATTTTATCTGCATGGACGGCACTTCTTTAAAATAAGGATCTTGCATAAGATTCATGCGTAAGGCGTTGAGATCCTCATTCAGCGCCACCGGATTGACTACATCAAGCAATCCCAGCATAAAGAACCGTGAGCATCCCTCATGCCCGATAATTACACGACCCCTGGCATCGAAAATGGTGCCGTCGCCCGCCTCATCAACGTAGTAATATCTGACAGTGGAATTCGTCATACATCCTCTGCAAACATGCGTTTTTTGAATTCTTCTTCAATGAGACGCACCTTCCATTTTTCGTCGCCGACTTTAAGATTTTCCAGATTATTGTCGCCGTTGACAAAGATCAGATCGAATTCAAAATCCAGCGTGTTGTATTTCTGTTTCTGGAAGAATTCATCCAGGGCTTCATTGGATTTTTCCTGAGTATTGCGCCAGATGACCAACGTTTTCTCACCCGTGCGCAGCTTCCCGCGCACAACCTTGAAACCACGAATGGTTTCCGTCTGTTCCACATAAAGGCCGATCAAATAATTGAACGTCTCCACCAGATCGATTTTTTCGTCTTTGAGTTCGTTGTCCCGTCGGATTTTCAAGGTGTAATTAAATGGATCACGGAAACGGTCAATGTTTAAAAGCGAGTCGCTGGCTTTGGTTTCGACATTCAGCATATAGGAAAGCGTATAATCTTCGCGTGCGCCTGCGCTCATTTTCTCCAGAAGCGTTTCCTGGTCTTCTGTGCGGACAGCTCTTAAATTATCCAGCGTGTCGTCGTAGGATTCCAGATACATATATTTAAACATATGGCTGATACCTTCGCGTGACACCGGCTTGCCGTCTTTCCAGTCTTTGGAATATACGACCTTCTGAATGCGCGGCTTCAAAACAGTATCGAAATATTCGCCCATTTCGACAAGAATATATTTACGCTTGCCCCTATTTTCACGTTGCATATGAATTAGTGCATGGGCAGTTGTCCCTGATCCACCAAAAAAGTCTAATACAACACAACTAGGCGATTTTTGGGTTGTAGCATCAATAGAATCCACAACTGTATAAATTGACTTTGGAAAATCAAATTTCTTTAAGCCTATAATATTACCCAATAATTTTGATCCGTAAGTATTGGCATTATATTTTGTTTCCTGCCAAACAGTTTTATAACGATAAACCGTTTTTTTCCTGATAATCGAAATGATGCCATCTTTCTCTTTGCAAAAAAGGTCTCCCTTTATTTCCCCTACCGTATCCCTAGCATTTCGCCATTTTCTTTCAATTCCATTTCCATCGATAGGATAAATCTCTATCACTCCATCCGGCCTAGAAATATTCGCAGATTTTGGATGATAGTCATCAGAACACACATCTCCAAAATCTAAGATTTCATTATTTTTCACAAATATCGGATAAAAACAATTTGCCGCCGTATCTCTTTTTGATTCATCCCCCCCCCAATCACGCAAAGGCACTTCATCAGCTTCTTCGCGAACTATCTTACCAATTGCACCTTTTTTATCTGGATAAATAAAATATGCTGACTCGTGACAATAGGAAAAATTATCCCCTTGGATTCCACCTGGATTATGTATAACACTGACACATGTCTTCAAATAATTAGGATATAACGATTCTATTAAACTCCCCAAGCGTTCTTGCTCGTTTTCATCAATTGCAACAATCAAACAGTCAGTTGCTGATTGCATTGCTTTGAGTAATTTCAACCGATCTGCCATCAATGTTATCCAGCTTGAATGCTTATACGAATTCTTATATATAATTTCTGAAGACTCCGAATTATAAGGTGGGTCAATGTAAGTACACTTAACTTTTTCCCGATATTTCTCCTGAAGCAGATTCAGCGCCTGAAAATTCTCAGAATTGATAATCACGCCGTCGGTGGCGTCATCGAGATTGTCAAAACTAGCCAACAGTTTTTCTTGAAATTGCCCATCAAAATGTTTCGTGTCCAAAACCAGATAGGGATTGGCTTTGAGAAATTCCACCGTCAGTGGTTTTGAGTATCCGGGCTTGGATAAATCCGCCTCAATCTCATCAATGGCAAATAGTTTTATCCATTCCTCGCGCTGGTTTTCGTTCTGGGCAATCACCGGGTAAAGTTCTTCCGGCACGCGGTCGAGTGTAACGCAATAGCCGCAGTTCACCACAAATTTCTTTTTCAGCCAGAGCTTCTTTTGAAAATCTTCCAGTTGTGCAAGAAAGGCGATAATCTTCAGGGCAATGTGTTTGATAACCTTGATCTTGGCCACGGCGCTTTTGAGCTGTCTTTCGTCCTGACCGTCCAGATCATCCACATAAAGAACTTCATTCTTTATGTAAAAATCAAGTTCGCGGCGTAAAAATCCGCCCAAATCCTTATGAATAAAAAAATCAAAGTTGAACCTTGCAGTATAAGATGTCAGGTGTTTTTCCCATAGTGTGCGATTGGCATTTTTGGCGGTCGGCGCGGCGGCAAAGAGTTCCGGAAAATCTTTTAGTCTCTTTGTAGCTTCGCCGTTGATGAATTCGACAGTTTTTTTATTGAGCGCGTCCTGTTTTTCTTTCTCCGGCAGATAGACAAACCGGATATAGACATCTTTCCCTTCAATACGAATCGGCTGATCTTCATGAAGTCGAAACTTACGCTCCTTACCGGCGGCGGCTTTAATATTATCTTTTTCCTGCGTGGCCTCCACCAGTTTAAAATGCGCCTTCTTACCACCGGGAAGTTTGAAGGCATAATCCTTCAGGTATTCGCTTGTTTTAATATAATATTGATCGGCGTTGGCCCAATGGAGCTTTACTTCTTCGCCTTCATAGGGAATGGCATAGGTGTCTTTTTTATACCGGCGTAGAGAAAGAAAATCGCCACCGTCATAATAACGCCGGAAAAATGATGTAAGATGCGAAAAGACTTCGTTGGCCAGCGCTTCATCATCGCCGTATTTGGCCAGTTCCTCGCGGATGCCCTTTACTTTGGGCGAATCATCGGGATTCATGCCGCTGTCACGCAGCGTTGCTTCTAACTGAGAAAGCTCCTTTTTCTTTTCCTCAATTTCCGTTCCACGATACTTGGCAAATTCTGACTTCACCTGGGGAAGAAGCTCATCATCCAGAAATTTTTCAATCTCGTCGCGCTTGGCGTTCATAATGCGGTAGATGCCGAAATCCAGATCGGCCTGATCCATCTGAAACATCTCCCGCAGGATTTCTTTCAATTTCTCATACTGTGTCAGCATGGTTACTTCACTCCTTTTTTTTGCTAAACGACATTCCAGCGTATCGTAAATAAATGTTCTGTCTGTGTCTTTTGTTGGAGACGCTCCTTGAGCTGGTCAATCAGAACGTCCCGCTTTGATGCAATTTCGTCTTCCACATCAAATATTTTCTTGCGCTGTTCGCGCTGTTTCTTGCATAAGCTTTTAACCTTCATTTCCACATCCAGACGCTCCTGCTGGCTTATAGCGAGACGAAGCTGGCGATTTAGCTCCCGGAGCTGGTTCTTGGTGTCCTTGAGTTCTTTTTCCGCCGATAACATCAGGTCGTCGGCCCAGCGGAAAAGCCTTTCGCATTCTTCTTTATAAAAGCTGTTGTTCCGCTCCATTACATTGTTCAGTGTCGCCTCTGAATGGATACCGGCATCAGTCGTTAATTTTTCTTTTTCTGTTTCCTGCAGGGTTATCTCGTTTATTCTCGCCGTACAATCAAATAACTTTTCGCATACCTCCGGATGTATTACCGCGCCCTCATCGTCAAATGCATTGAAAAGCAGATATTCATCATTTTCAAAACTTTTAATGGTGAGTTTTGTCAGTATCAGCCACCCACTTTTCCCCTTGAGTTGTTCAATGACGGA
>Ga0208040_1004696_pt1 | contig 10282 bp, 11 predicted proteins | sample AD_UKC083_MetaG_FD_184431 | JGI IMG/M metagenome (GOLD analysis project Ga0208040, IMG submission 184431) | Active sludge microbial communities of municipal wastewater-treating anaerobic digesters from USA - AD_UKC083_MetaG (SPAdes) (version 2) | ecosystem: Engineered > Bioreactor > Anaerobic >... | reverse complement strand
CACCGGCGTCTATCATATCCTGTATCTTAGGTAACTTATATTTTGCCATTTTTATTTTTCTTTCTTTTCAAACTATTTTTGAGGGGAAATTAAAAAAGAGTTAAGACCTTTTAGATTTTCCCTCTTTTAGTATTGAAATTAATTACTTTCTAATTTCTCACTCGGGCCCATTTTACTTCAGGGAGAGAGTTCCGAGACACTGGTAAATTATCACGGCAAGATGGTTTTGGCAAGGGATATTTATGAAAAATAAATATATACGTTAAAGATTTAAACATTGGTCTAATAGTGTTAAAATAACTTAATCGATAAGAGGCGGGGTCCTATTGAAAGGAGAAAGATGAGAATCACCATTTTTATACTTACTATGAAGGAAAAAGGTAAGTCTTAGAAAGGAGGTGGTCTGATTCTCTGCTAAATTTATGGTTCGGATTATTTTTAATACCTAAGCTTGAAAATCCGAATCATCAACTAAGCTCTATTAAATATTAAATATGAGCTGAAAGGAGGAAAGAGAGAAAAGAAATAATACCCAACCCGCCTCTTTCCTTTTTTTAACCTACTTCAGATCAACGAACTTAAACTTTCTCTCTTTTTCTTTTCTTTAGGCATTGGGTTAGTCCAGCTACTCCACTTGCAATCAGGGTATCTGCTACAACCATAAAAAACTTTCTTTTTGGCTTTTTTAACAACAACGTCACCTTCCCCGCATTCAGGACACTTCATTCCAATTTTATCTTGATAGTTTTTGGTAGTTTTGCATTTTGGATAATTACTGCAAGCTAAAAATTTTCCAAATCTCCCTTGTTTTAAGACAAAAACCCCATCTTCGCAATTAGGGCATTTACCGTGGTCAACGCTCTCGCCTGTTTCTTCCGAACCAACCTCCCCAGCTAAAGGTTTGGCATATTTGCAATCGGGATATCCGGAACAACTTAAAAATTTCCCGTACTTCCCTAATTTAAAAACCAAGGTTTTTCCGCATTCGGGACATTTTTCATCACTCTCACCAAGGTTAGTGACGTCAGCCTTACTCAATGAGGTTTCCTTTTCAGCTAATTCCTTTTCAAAAGGTATATAAAAATTTTTAATTAACGGAACCCACTCCTTCTCACCTGAAGCAATTTCATCAAGTGACTCCTCCATTTCAGCTGTAAACTGATAATCAACAATATCAGGAAAATGGGATACTAAAAGATCATTTACGACGTAAGCTACATCTTTTGGTATAAAATACCTGCCGTCTTTTTCTACGTAACCCCGGGCTTGAATGGTACTAATAGTGGGTGCGTAAGTTGAAGGTCTTCCAACCCCCAACTCCTCCATTTTTTTTATTAATGTTGCGTCACTGTATCTAGCTGGAGGTTGAGTAAAATGCTGATCAGAATTTAGTTCTTTTAAATCTACCCTGTCGTTTTCTGAAACATCGGGAATAGAATTCATTTCCTCTACACCTTCTTCTGAACCCCCGTTAGTCTCAATATTTCCGGATATACCAAGGTACTTCCCAACCGCCAGCCAGCCGTCAAATTTTATCTGTGATCCCACGGATTTAAAGGTGTACTGTTTACTTGAATCAATTTGAACAGTTGTCTGGTCGTACACTGCCGCACTAACTTGACATTCAACCGCTCTCTTCCAGATTACCGAGTAAACTTTTAATTCATCGGTCTTAAGCTTTTTATTATTTTTTCCTGGTATAAGAGACAGGTTTGTGGGTCTTATAGCTTCGTGTGCTTCCTGGGCATTTTTTGATTTGGTTTTATAAAAAGTAGGTTTTTCAGGTAAATACTCTGATCCGAAAGTTCCTTGTATATAGTTTCTTACTGTAGACACGAAAGCAGATGATAAATTTAACGAGTCTGTTCTGTGATAAGTAATGTACCCCTGTTCAAATAAACTTTGGGCTGCAGACATGGTCCTTTTAGCTGTAAAACCAAAAAGATTGGACATAGTTTGCTGAAGCATAGAAGTGCTTAAAGGAGGATAGGGCCTGCTACTTCTCTCTGTTTTTTTAACTGATGTGATTATAAAAGTATCGTCTTTTAGCTCTTTTTCAATTCCTTGAGCTTCTTCTTTTGTAGAAATACTAATTTTTTTGCCCGCTTTTTCTATCAGTGTAGCCTTAAATTTATCCTGGCTACCAACATCCTGAAAAATCCCCGCCATTGTCCAATATTCCTCCGATTTGAAGGCTTGTCTTTCCCTTTCTCTTTCAACGATCAGTCTTACAGCAACACTTTGAACTCTTCCCGCAGAAAGTCCGTACATTACTTTTTTCCATAAAAGAGGAGAAAGTTTATAACCCACAAGCCTATCTAGAATTCTTCTTGCTTGTTGGGCATTTACTAAATTCATATCCACCTGACCTAAGTTTTTAAATGCTTCATTAATTGCAGATTCAGTTAATTCGTGAAAAACAACTCTACCGAACTTTACTTTTTCTCCTGTTGTAGAATTATCGACAGTGCCTGCACCCTCAACCTCTTTCTTTTTTGATTTAGATTTCTTTTTCGCTGGCTGAAGTAGGTATTCAAGATGCCACGCAATTGCTTCCCCTTCTCTATCTGGGTCTGTAGCTAAAATTATTTCATCAATATCTTTTGATTTTTGCTTGAGAGTGTTTAAAGTTTTTTTTGCTTTCGGGGGAACAATGTATTCAGGTTCAAAATCTTTTTCAACATCAACACCTAAACCACTTTTGGGAAGATCCCTGATGTGACCCATCGACGCTTCTATTATGTAATCCTTTTTCGGCAGGATTGTCGAAAGAGTCTTAGCTTTTGTGGGCGATTCAACTATTACCAATTTCATAGCATTTTCATAAATGATACCACGAAGAAATTTTTGTCAAGAAAAACATAATATATACCTTGTCTGATTTGCTTGTGTCATTTGCAAAAACCAAAGATTTTTCATATTATGTTAACAACCAAACTAGAGGAAGGAGATAGAAATGAGTTTTGAAACTGTGAAATTTTTCTTAGCCGTGTCAAGTGTATTTTTCATTGGATCAGTTTTTTTCTATCTTAAGAGTAGCTCGTACGGTAACATGCGTTTCAAGAGCAAAACTCGTAAAAAAGTTGTTAATTCAATTTCACTTATTTCAGCGGCTGTGTCAGGGCTATCGACAATTGTTCTCTCATATATATTTTGTACTATGTGGCTATGAGTGTTTCTAAGATATTAAGGCTTCGGTGTTTTCTTTAAAGCAACGGGGCCTTTCCTTTCGTGTGGAGACCTGCAACATGTTAAAATGTACCCATGTCAGTAAAAAAAATAGTTACAATTCCAAATCCAATTTTAAATAAAAAAACCCAAAAAGTTGGGGAAATAACTGATGAGATTAGAAACATAGCTCAAGATTTAATAGATACCGTTAAAGTTGCGGAGGATCCTGAAGGTGCTGGTTTAGCAGCTACTCAAATTGGAGTCTCAAAAAGAATTTGTGTGGTAAGAAATTTTTTTGAAGACCCTTTAAATACAAATGAAATAAAGTCAAACGATATAGTGTTGATAAATCCCAAGATTACTAATTATTCGGATGAAAAAGACATTGATTGGGAAGGCTGTCTAAGTGTTCCTGATAAATACGGTAAGGTAGAAAGAGCTCTTAAGATAAAGGTTGCTGCAAAAGATATCGACGGGAATATAATTAAAATAAAGGCAGAAGGATTTTTCGCTAGAACAATACAGCATGAAGTTGACCACTTGGACGGCGTTCTGTTTACATCAAAAATTGAGGGTGAAACGCTATCACAGGAAGAGTTTGACCAAATGATTGAGGATCAGAATAATGAACAAAGTTGATAAACCGATCAAAATAGTGTTCTTTGGCACATCTGATAGATCGTTGCCAATATTAAACAGTTTAAAAGAAAATTTCAATCTTGTTTTATGTGTTACTAAATCAGATACAGTAGTTGGGAGGAAAAAATCAATCAGGGAAACAGAAGTCAAGAAATGGGCAGAACAAAACAAAGTCGAATTAATTACAGCAGGCTCTTTGAAAGGTACAGACCTAGAGCGTACGTTAAGTATCATTGAAAAACACAAACCCAACCTCGGAGTTGTCGCTGACTTTAGTTTCATGATTCCTAAATCTATTATAGATTCTTTCAATGGAAATATTATCAACGTACACTTCTCATTATTACCTAAATATCGAGGAGCAAGTCCTGTTCAACACGCAATTTTGAACGGAGATGAGTTAACAGGAGTAACTTTTTATTTACTAAATGAGAAGATGGATGAGGGGGATATTTTAAACCAATACGAGTACAAAATAGATTCAGAAATAACCTCTGGTGAACTTTACTCTGTTCTTTTTAAATTATCTGCAGAAAAGTTACCACAAACGATTGTTAACTTTTTAAATGGTGACGTAAAACCCATACAACAAGATCATTCTAAATCATCCTATACTATTTCAAAAACAAACCCTAAACACACCTTTATTTTCAAAGAAGATTCCTTGATAAACTGGTCAGATGGTCCTAATAAAATACACCGAGCAGTCAGAGCTTTTAATCCTTGGCCAATTGCTTGGACATATCTGGAAGATTTAGAAAAGACAGATGTAATTTCAGAGAAAATAAAACTTAAAGATAATGTAAATAAAAAGTTAAAGGTAAAAATATTCACATCTTCTATTGAAAATGGAAAATTGAAAATAAACCAACTTCAATTAGAAGGGAAAAATAAAGCAGATTGGGTAAGTTTTTTAAATGGTTATTGTGAAAAATCGAAGTAAAAAATCGTTACTCTTTGTTCTCCGTACCTTCAGATTCTTTTATTAACTTATCTATATCAGCCTGATCTTTTTTAATTCTTTTTAGACAAGAAGAGCAAAGTCTAAGTTTAACAGATCTTCCGTCAATTAAAAATCTTTTAACTCTAAGGTTAATAGAATTTCTACTTATTGTTCTCCTGGTAACACGATTACCAATCCCTCTTGGGACCAAATTTCCTTTTTGATAAGTTTTTCCACAAACTTGACATTGTTTAGACATAACATTGTGAATTAAAACACACTTGATTATTTAAAGCAATAAAAAGAACCCGCAAAAAAAGCCGGAAATGAATTTTTCAAAATCCAGCTTTTTTGTAGTTTACCAATACCTTGTTGTTTTTGACAATATCAACACCAACCGGAATAATTAGGATCCATACAACAGTGTACCAGATCGCATTTATTCGCAATCTCTATCGGACACAAATCGCATCTCATTCTAGCATTCCTGTTTTTTATTAAGAATTGCATATCTAAATCCTCGATATCATCGCATTCTGGATCAATGTCATATATCGCCAATCTCAAAGGTGCTTGGTTATTACAGTAACGACCCACATTTATTTTGCACATTGCTCTCTCCAACTACAAAATTTATTTTTTTTCTATTATTGGTAAACTTTAACCCGATATTATCACTACGGGTGCTTCCAATCAATATCTTTCTTAGTTAAAAGATATTTGAAAAACGTAGATTATTAATTATCTGCTATGATAGAATCTTAAAGCTTTAAGGTTGCTCATTTGAAATATTAATATAGAGACGTATTCCTCGCATTGCGTCGTTTTCACTCCTTATGCTAGGATTCCGTCCTAAAACCGCTTCGCGCTGGAGAGACTTTGTATTGGTGACATGATGTATCACAGTATCGCCCATACGATAGCAAACTTATCCTGTGCTTTCTCCGCGGATTTTAGTAAAATGTAAATAAGTTTAGAAATATTGCCGTCTTAGCTCAATGGCAGAGCAGGCGCTTTGTAAGCGTCAGGTTGTGAGTTCAACTCTCACAGACGGCTCCATGCCGAGATACCAAAGTGGCCAACTGGAGCTGACTGTAAATCAGCTGGCTTATGCCTACGGGGGTTCGAATCCCTCTCTCGGCACCAAGATACAAGATTTAAAATTAGATAGTTTCTAGAGATTAAAAGTAATCTAAAAACTAACAAGGGACGAAAATGGCGCAGGCGCGACGGCGCCGAGCCGGGGTCGACGGTCGAGCCAGCAAGGCGAGAACCGGTGACCGAATCCCTCTCTCGGCACCAAGATAGTACTTGGAAGTTTTTATACTCTGCCCAGGACTTAGGTCCAAAAGAAAGAAGGTGAAACCTAAAAAAATATGAAAGGATTTATAGATTTTATTAGAAAACAAGGTGTGGTAGGTTTGGCAGTAGGTTTTATATTAGGCGGTGCAATTTCAAAAGTAGTTGCATCAATAGTCGCTGACCTAATTAATCCTTTAGTAGGTCTTTTATTGGGATCCACAGGTGGTTTAAAAGAAATGACAATTAAAATTGGATCCGCCCAATTGCTAATAGGAAATTTTATTGCAACATTTATTGACTTTTTAGTAATTGCTCTTGTGGTTTATTACGGAGTTAAATTACTTAAACTCGATAAATTAGATAAAAAAGAAGATAAAAAATAAGAAGATTGCCGATAAAACGGCAATCTCTCTGCCTGGGTAGTTCAGTGGTAGAACGCCTCCATGGTAAGGAGGAGGTCGAGGGTCCAATTCCCTCCCCAGGCTCCATAAAATACCATATCCTTAAGTTTCTAAATCTCAAGATAATTTAACAACAAATACCTAACTACTAGAGGTCCCATACCTCCCGGTGATTTTGAAATACACCCTAAGTGTTCCAAAGAAGAATTCATATCCAAATCTCCCACGCACTTCCCTTCTACAATCGAAGAACCAAAATCAACAACATTGCATCCAATTGAAACATTTTCTCCTTTAACCAAATTCGGAACACCTGCAGACAATACTAACAAGTCACAATCTATCTTCTCCTGGCCATCGTAATTTGAAATAATTCTTACATCAGCACCTTTTTTTGATAAATAAAAAGATAGTGGCTTTCCAACAAGATCTCCCTCCCCTATTACTACAGATTTTAACCCCTCTAATTCCAAACTGTTAGATTTAATAAAATTATCAAAAGACCTCACAACCGGTGATAGTCTAGAAAAATCTCCGGAGTAAAATATTTTTTTACCTTCCGTAGAAATAACATCAACATCCTTCTCAACAGGAATCATATCTAAGGCCTCATTTAAACTTTTCCTGGGAAGAGGAAGCTGAATTATCCCACCATGTATCTCGTCATTTCCAAATATACTTCTAACTTCGGAAAATATTTCCTGATCGGACATTTCCTTTTCATTTATTTTAAAAACTTTACACTTCAAACCAAGCTTCTCACATAAAGATACTTTTATTTGGATAAATTTCTCTGAAGAGGGGTCGTCACCAATAAATATTATAGCCAAAACTTTATCCCCTACCCTATCTGGATTTCCCAGCTTTTTCTTTATATCCTCCTCAATCTTTCCAGCTTGTAATTTAAAATCAAATATTTTCACGTAGTGATTATATCAGGATTAAGAAAAGTATTACTTCATATAGGTAAAACTATTCAAGTATAAGACTAATCCAGTATTCAATATTTCCAACCTTATCTCCCATGGTTGAAAGCCGCTCTATAGTTTTTTTAGTCATTTCAGGTATTTCAGTTGTCCCATTTTCCTCAATAAACCTACCTGTCTCTTCTATAATCTTTTTCCCATCTATATTCTTATTATCATCCAATAACGGGGTAAGAAAATCGGTTATTTCTTGTCTCTTTTTCTCAATTTTTGCTTCTTCCCTTTTTTGATTTACGTCTTCCAACTCTTTAATATTTTCTTTAATTTTTTCTTCTGATATCCCATGCTTATCATATATAAGATTTTTTTCCTCTTCCGTAAGGTTTAAATATCTTTCAATTTCATCCATCTTTTTAATTCTTTTGAAAATACCTGACACTCTCTCATCGTCATCCTCAGACAAAGTCTCCGATGATTCTTGAAAGCGTCTAAGTTCGAAACTCGGCCTTCCCCAGTCTAATAAATAAATATTTCCGGTGTTACTATCCATAATAAAATTCCCCTCATGTACATCTATCGGAATGTCAAATTCCTGAAAAGCTTTTATTGAAGAACTCCATAAATCCATAAACTGTTCACGGTTTTTGTAAACCAATTCTTCTAAAGAGACATACTCCCTGCCCTCGCCAATAAGCCTATCTAAAGTTTTCCCGTCAACAAATTCTTGGAACAATAGTAAACTATCTTCACCAGACATATTTTTACCGTAAGTGTAATGGTTTTCTAAAAAGTATCTCTCTCCGTAAATTTCCTTAAGAATCTTTTCTTCCTCTATTGCTTCAAATATTCCTTCAGGACTTGTAAGTCTAGCGATTTCTTCCGGACTTTTTAAATTGCCACCTAAATCTAGGTTATTTGGTTCTTTATAAACCCATTTTTTACCTTCTACATCTTCTAATAAGAAAACTTTATAATCCAGGCCAGAGCGTAAGAATTCAGGATTTTCCAAGGATGGGTAATCCTCCCTATTTCCCAGCCCTTCAATTTTATCGAATCCAATCTTTTCTTCAGTTTCCATATAATTATTATAGATAATTTACTAATTTTTGGAAAAGAAAAACCTCGCGATTGCGAGGTATGAGTTTGTCCCGATGTGTCGATCCACCAAGATCGGATCTCCGTTTGAGTTTAGGTGGGTGTCTGCGATTTAAAACTTTCGAATTAAACTTTACGACTCCCATCGAAGATCGAATGATGGAAGATTTACACGACCTTCGGTTTACCCGAGCACATCAGGTTTGCTCGTTTGAGCATTAATAAAATAATACTCATTAATAAAAAATTAGTCAAATTAAGGGTGTCTGTATTTGCCTTTATAAAGCCAAATTAAAGCCCAATATTTTAATTGATATATCAACCAAAGGTCCGAGGATTTTTCCGGTGAATCCCAAAGCTACCATCATTATTAAAATATACATACTGTATTTTTGAAACTCAATCCATTGAACAGCGAATCTATTTGGCAAAAACCCAAAAACTATTTTATTTCCGTCAAGAGGCCCCAGTGGAATCAAATTAAAAAAACCTAACATCAAGTTATATAAAACTAGAAAATATAAAAAAATCCACATCAAACCACCGACAACAAATAGTTTTGATAGAAGAGAAAGTACTACCGCTAATATTAAATTTGACATAGGTCCTGCTAAAGAAATTAAAGCGGCGTCTCTTTTAGGATTTTTTAAGTTAAGAGGGTTAAATGGAACAGGTCTTCCCCACCCAAAACCCACAAACAGTAATAAAATTGTTCCCACAGGATCGAGGTGAGCTTTAGGGTTTATAGTCAGTCTACCCATACTTTTTGCAGTACCGTCTCCTAAATAATTCGCTACAAGAGCATGTGAAAACTCGTGTATAGATATGGAGATTACTAAAGATACCGATATCAGTAAAAAAAGTGCCGGATTTTGAAATAATAATTGAATCATATGTAGTGAAGATTATACATCAGTGTGTAAATTTTTCTTGAGTTGAATAAATTTATATAAATAAGGTTGTTGTGAACATAAAATAATCGTGTTAAAATGTGCGGCGTGAACAGGGTTAGTAAATTCGTAAAAGAATCTTTTGAGGAACTTAAAAAGGTACAGTTCCCAAATAAAAAAGAGACTTTAAGACTGACAGGATACGTTATCGGTATAAGTCTTGTGACTGGTGTTCTAGTAACATTACTGGACTACCTTTTCAAAGAATTTTTAACCTTTATAATAACTAAATAAATATGGATGATAAAAATAACACACAAATAAATAATGACGATACAGACCTTGAAAACAAGGATTCTGAAATGCAAGAAGAAGCAACGGAACAGGGAGAAGATAACGGTCACACCGAAGAAGAAATAAATGAAAATGAAGAAGGCAGTGATGTTGCAGAAGATGCTACTGCGTCGGAAGAAGAAAAAATAGATGAGAACACATCTCAGGACGATGAAGTAGACGAGGAAAATGTAATCGTAATAAACAAAAATGTTAGCCAAAGTGCTAGCTGGTATGTAATTCATACTTACTCCGGCCACGAAAGCAAAGTAGCTCTTTCACTAAAAGAAAGAGTTGAGGCGGCAGGACATTCGGATAAAGTTTTTAAAATATTCTTACCACATCAACAAAAAATAGTCGTTTCAGAGGGAAAGAAAAGATCAGTTGATGAAAAATTATTCCCCGGCTACTTAGTAGTCTTGATGGATATGAACGACGATAGCTGGTATATTGTTAGATCTACTCCGGGAGTAACCGGTTTTGTGGGAATGGGTTCAACCCCTACCCCATTACCTAAATCAGAGGTTTTAACTTTGATGAAATTTGCTAAAATGGAGGCTCCAAGTTTGAAGCTAAATTCAG
>Ga0208040_1004691_pt1 | contig 10290 bp, 10 predicted proteins | sample AD_UKC083_MetaG_FD_184431 | JGI IMG/M metagenome (GOLD analysis project Ga0208040, IMG submission 184431) | Active sludge microbial communities of municipal wastewater-treating anaerobic digesters from USA - AD_UKC083_MetaG (SPAdes) (version 2) | ecosystem: Engineered > Bioreactor > Anaerobic >... | reverse complement strand
ATACTCGCTTTTCTTTTGGATAACTTGGTTTTAAAGGCATATATGTTTTTTTTATTTATATATTTTTCTTAGTTAACAGTGTTACCCCTAAGTATACCAAGTGTTACCTATTAGTGTTAACTGTACATAATTAAAGATTAATTAACACAACAAAAAGGGCATTAATTGCCCCTCTTTTTTATTAAATGATTGATTGACTTGTCAGAATAGCGACTATATTCCCCGATTCATCTGTGTTTATTGTGTGCACAAAATCACAATTGTTACACTGTCCAGTTATGGTAAAATCCCCTATTTGACTTTTCTCGTCTAATTTTAGAGATCCACCAATATATTTTCCATCTTTTGTTATTTGTCTGCCACACTGACAAACAAAATCGGAAAAACCACTTCTTAAAATTTTAAACACAAGAACCTCCAAATATTTTTATTTTTTATAAACTCTAATGTTATTAATTTTTGAACTTTTTTGCTCGAAATTATCCGACACACCAGCTCTTCTTTTGCGACACCTTAACATATTGTATGAATAAAAATCGCATTTCTTGCCTATGCAACCTTCTTTCGATGGGCACATTCCCTTTGCCATTTTATTCAAATCAATACCAATCAATAGCGCTCTTTTTATATTAGATTTATCTAAACGTGTTGGTTTTAGGGATGTTATAGTAAATGAATCTATATTAAATTCCCAATGTTCCACTCCGGACATTACTCCAGCGCGATTTAAAATATGTTTATTAATTTTATCAAATGGAACCTTGTTCTTTCTCGCTGTTTCAACTCTAAGAATCGCAATAACATCTAATAAATCTATATTCTTTTCAATCTTAGCTTTGATGATAATACTCCCCCTATCTCCAAAAACAACAACAACATCAGCCATAACTTCTTTTTTAAAAAAAAGATACTCTATTAAATAATCTGGATTTTTTTCTTTATATTCTATAAAAACAACCTTTAATTCTTTATTGTCTTGCGAAACAATAAAACTTGTCATTAAACCATCCTTTACTGCCTCCTTACAATACTCAAAAAAAGTTTTTTCATTTTTCTCTCCATATTCTATAAGCTCTTTCATTATTGGTAAAAAAATCTTTATTACTTTTTCTGGATTTTTATTATTCTTGAAAATTTCCACTATATTTTCTAATAAAAAAATCTTGTTTTCTCCTAGTTTATCTTTTTTAAAATATTTTAAAGATGATAAAAAATGATTCACAATAACATGATCATCTAATTTCAAATCTTCATACGACATTAATTCCTGAAGAGCGAATTCTTTTGTAATTGGAATAACTGGTAAAATACCATTTTTTATATAAGTAGATATTTCTTTATCACTAGGCAAAGATGCTCTAAACTCTATTTCTGCTTTAGATAAATTTGAAAAAATTTCAGTTCCATAATTATACAAAAAACAAAGCGTTACTATGGAATCAAAATTTATATCTTGTGGAATTAGAATTTTTTCTATTTTTGTACTCATATTTTTCCCGCCTTATAATTATAAATTATAATGAAATTGTTTAATTTATTTTATTAAATCTTGTATTTTATTATTTAACACTTCTTTTGAAACTAAACCAATTGTAGTATCTTTTACTTTTCCATTTTGAAAAAAAATTATTGTTGGTATGCTCATTATATCAAATTTTTGAGCAATATTACCCGCCTCATCGACATTTAATTTCACTATTTTTATATCCTTATCTTTATAATCATTACTTAATTCTTCCAATATTGGAGCCAACATTTTACATGGACCACACCAATCTGCAAAAAAATCAACAACAACATTTTTGTTATTATTTATAAAATTTTCAAATGTTGATTCGTTTAAATATTCCATTTTGTTATTAACTTTTAATAATAATATAACTATATAATATATTGAATTTACAACGATGTCAAAAAATTGTATTAGTCCAACACATATTGGACAAATAGTTATTTTCCATTTATGAGTCCAATATGTCTGAAATTATTCAAAGATGTTTTCTGGAAACACTTAGGGGTTGACAAAACATAAAAAATAATATAAAATGTGCTATTAAATTAATCATTATGAGGGATTTTTTATACAATTATAAAACACCGCGTCTAGCAATAAAAAAATATTACTTTGTGTTTTTTTTATTGTTATTTTTTGGAATTTTAATATATGCAAATATAGCCCCAGAGCACAAACAGCAAAAAATACTTATTCAAAAACAGCAAACTATTTTTTACCAATGAGCATTCCAGATAATCAAATTACTAAAATTGCAAAATAGGACCCTCTAATACTAGACAAGGGAATCAAATAAACAATCCTGAAAAAATAAAAAAATAAAAAAAATAAATTCAAATATAATAATTCTCTTGCATCATATATTTAATGAATAAAAAATCTCTATAAATCTTCTATTTCTGGTAAGTATGATTTTTTCTTGTAGTAAATTGCGTCATCTGGCTCATAAGTTATATCATCGCCTGATAAAATATTTAAATACGATTCTTCGTTAAAATTCAATAATTTTTCATCAATTCCTTTTATAAATTCTGAAATTTCTGTATTTTTTAATTCTCCATATTTAAACAAATAAAGCGGATAAGTCATATATAAGTATTTCTTCGCGCGTGTAATTGCAACATAAAACAATCTTCGCTCTTCTTCTATCTCAGCTTGCGACACACACAATGGATGTGGCAAAGAATCGCTTGTTAAGTTTATTAAAAACACCACCTCCCACTCCAATCCCTTTGCTTGATGAATAGTGCTTAATATTATGCAATCACGCTTATCAATATTTTTATTTAAATTAAAGCTTTCCTGTAATGCTGTTTCGTCTAGAAAGTGTTTTAAATCTGTAAAACTGCCCGCAAAATATGATAATTGAATTAAATCTTCGTGTCTTTCTTTAAAATCTTCATATTTTAAGGACAAATAAAAATAATATTCTTCGACTATAATATTAATTAATTTTCCCGGATTTTCATTTTTATATTTTAATATTTTTTTCAAAAACATTGTAAAATGTTTCCATCCATCCCTGGCTTTGTTTGGAATTTTTATTTCTTCATTAATTAATTCTTCTATATTTTTAACTTTTTTAATTTGTTCAAATATATTTTTTACAGTGACTTCTCCTATTCCATCATAAAAATTTAAAACTCTAAACAACGACACATAATCATTTAAATGATTTAATATTTTCAAAAATGCAATTACATCCTTTATATGTGATCGTTCAAAAAATCTAAGCCCACCTCTCATTTCATAGGGAATTCCTGCTTTATTTAATTCCATTTCAAGTGTCTGCGCATGACTTCCTGCGCGAAATAAAACTGCGATGTCATTCGGCTTCTTACCATCACGTAAAAAATCCCTTATTTTATCAACTATAAACCGCGCTTCTTCTCTATTGTCATTTAGTGCTATTAAATATGGTTTTATGTGTGGACCTAAAACTGCTTTTAAATTTTTACTAAACTGATTTTGATTTTCACTTATCACACGATTTGCTAAATTTAAAATTTCAGGACTTGATCTATAATTTTTCTCTAATTTATAAATTTCACAATTTTTAAATATTTTCGGAAACTCAATTATATTATTTATATCCGCGGCACGAAAGGAATAAATACTTTGCGCGTCATCACCGACTGCTAAAATATTATTTTTTTTAAGACATAATTCTTTTATAATTTCAGCCTGTAAATAATTAGTATCCTGATACTCGTCTATTAAAACGTGTTTCCATTTTTCTTTTAGTATGGTTCCTGTTTTTTTATTTCTCACAAGTTCTAAAAAATAAAAAAGTAAATCATCGAAATCTAAAAATTTTGATTCTTTTTTTTGTTTTCTATATTCAATTTCTATATTTTCAAACTCAATTAAAAATTTCCGCCACTGTGGAAATTTTATTTCCAGAGCATCACTTAACTCAATTCCAGAATTTTTTGAAAATGAAATTGCCTCCCGAACAAGACCCACGGATGGTTTTTGTTTTTTTGGTAAATTTAAAAAGTTGTCTTTTAAAATATGATTTATGAGCGACTTTGAATCATCTGAATCCATTATTGTAAAATCTTTTGGAATTCCAATACTATCTCCATACATTTTTAATAATCTATTCGCTGTGGCATGAAATGTTCCGCCCCAAACATGTAGCTTTTTATTTTTATCGTCAAATATTAATTGATTTACACGTTCAAGCATTTCATTTGCTGCTTTATTTGTAAATGTTAATAACAATATTTCTTCTGCTTTCTCGCCATTACTAACAAGCCACGCAACTCTATAAACAAGAGTTCTGGTTTTTCCGCTTCCAGCTCCAGCTAAAACTAACTTAGTCCCTTGTCCGGAAGAAACAACACGATATTGTTCGTCATTTAATTGTTTTTTAAAGTCAATTTTTTTCATAAGCCATGTAGCAATTATAATTAAAAAATCAAAAAAATACTAATTATCGCTTAACCAAAAAATTACTTATATAAACATAAAGCAGAATTTCCGCCTTTCTTACTATCTATTCGCATATTCACAAAATCAAAAAATAAATATATTATATATATAGATAATAATTAAATTTGTACATTTTTATATCTTTAAATTTTGCAATACAATATTCCATACAAAAATGTACATAAATAATACAAGCCTATGAAATTTTATAAGTACAAAGACATTGAAAAACAGATAAATAAAATAAAATACTTGGATTATAAACAAAAAAATATTGTTTTATCGGAAATAAAAAAACATCTCATGGATAATAAATTAACATACGATGAATTCAAACTTGTTATAAAACAGCTACGAGATGAGTTTAAAATAAGCGAAGTCGATGAAAAGTATTTAAATCAATTACTTATAGCAATAAAAGATTTTGATTAATAAAAAAATCTTACAAAAAAAGATGTAATTATTGCAATAAGAAGAGAAAATAGAACAAGTAAAATTGTTCTATCATTTTTTAAAGTTAAATGTTTTTTACTCATTATATATACTCCGCCAGTAATTATAAAAAACAAGGACACATAAAATGCAATCACAAAACTAAATATTGGGACAATCAAAACGATCAATAAACAAATAATTAATAAAATATTTTTTGCTTTATCTATTTTCATATTTTTGTTTTTATATAAAAAATTAAATTATTACGATTTTTAATCTTTGGGGAGTTTATTCATTTCTTTCAAATATTCAATACTTGTAATCAAAATCTTCAAATTGTATACAATTATATAACTATAAATTAATTATGTAGTTAAATTTTAGTAAACAAATCTAGTTAGATACCCACAATAGTAAATGCCACAAAAATATTTTAGCATCTTTTATTTAATTTTATTCAGGCAATTCAAATTTTAGATTGGGATATTTTAGTTTCAATTGTTCTTTTTCATCGTCCGGAAGACTAGGAAGTTCGACTATACCACCAACTTTTTCTGGTAATTCTAGACCATCTACTGAGGTAAGACTCCCGAGAAAAATATTACCACCAACTTTTTTAGGAAATTTTATATTTTTTGCAAATTTGAGATTGGAAAGGAATAGCGATGAACGAACTTCTTCTGGTAAAATAATTAACTGTTCGGATGTTTCTATGTTATCTATAAAAAGCGCACCTACTTTTTTAGGAAATTTTATTGAACCTTCTATAATCCCTGCCTTCAACTGAAGCGTACCTGTTACTTCTTCTTCTGGAAAATTTATTTCTTCTCTAGATAGTATATAGTCATCTAATCTGATATTTCCAATTACTTTTTTCTGGGGTAAATCAAAACCCCGATATATGTCTCCACAATGAATTTGAACTCCATCAGCGCCAACATTTTTATCTTGATAATTAAGGGCCCTACAAGCAAGAACAGTTGAACTAATCTGTTCTTCTTTATAGCCAGTTATTCTAGATAAATCAACTATGGGATTTCTGTCTTCAATAATATTTCCGATTCTCCATTTTCTATTTGCAATAACTGTGTCTTCTTTTTGATCATATCTAGCTGGGTCTTTTGGATATAGTTGATATCTTCGGTCTAAATCGTATAGTAAACGAATTTCATTAATAGATAATTGTTCATTTTTATTAGTTTTTTCCTCTATTCTATCAAGTCTCTCATCAAAATCTTCAATTCTTAAAGATTCGTTCAGTAATTGACTTTCTAAATTATTTGCTGCTCGAAGCATGGTTTTAAGTTTTTCATACTCTTTATCATCGCTACCAATATTATTTTTATTACCATTTTTATATTCAAGTACTTTTTTATCATAAACCTCTACATATGTGCGTACTATACCCAGCATTTCATCGGCAGTAATATTATTCGCAATTTCTTCTGCTTTTTCAGATGTAAAGCTCTCATTCGTATCAATACTTTTTACAATTAAATCTTGGGCAAATCTATTAATGATGTCCTCAAAGATTTTTTGTTGCATTTCATGTTCTTCTATTCTTTTTTCTAAACGTGTATCTGATTTTCCAGATTCTTTGGCCTTATTTAGAATCTCTTTATTTCTTTTTATATTTTCTTGCATAGAATACCAAACTGCTCTAGCATTTCCCTGCTCTAAGGCTCCCGAGGATTGTAATTGTTTTTCGAATTTACTCTGTTTTTCTTCTACATATTCGTTTAAAACCTTATTAGATTCTACGCCTCTTATTTCTAGTGCATGACTATAATCATAAGTGCCGTCTGGATTTATTTTAACGCCAACGTATGATTTACCAGATTTGCCCTTGTCAGACCCTTGCTTTTTTTGAAAATTATCCGCCCATTCAAACTTACCCATAATTTTATAGTTAAATAATTAATACGATACTATTATATTACTATATTTTAGACCAAAATACAATGGTAAACATATTAATTTTAACATATCCAATGTATAGTTGATTAAGAATACTGTTAAAATTTAACAAAAATTCTATCAATAGTGGGATATACAAATCTGCGCTACAAAAAATTGTCGTAGCAATGTTTTTTGGACGAAGCTCGAAACTATTTCGAGTAAAATCCAAATAATTAAAAATACTAATGCGGACTCGGTGGAGCAAACTATTTTTCTGGAGAAGTAGAATTACCTTACCTATACTTTCTTCCCACTCACAAAGGTGCTCTATGTAAAAATACAGAGAAATTCCGGGTGAATTCAAAATATTCCTCGTCTACAACTAAATTCTAATTCTTTCTCTTGCTAAATCAATAATACCTTTTGGATTTACAATCCTCAAACCTTTTTTATTTACTACTGTGCTCTCTTTTACAATTTCTGCTATTTCCCCTCTTTGAAGATTTGGATTTACTTGTAAAGCTAAAGCAAAAAGTCCAGCGAGATAAGGAACAGACCAACTAATTCCACCTTTTCCGTTGTACATATATTGCCCCTCTTTTCTCCACGAAGACGCCATGGTGCGATAATCAGATGGAACAATTATTTCACTTCTCTTTTCTTCTAAACGAGTTTCGATCTTTTTTCGTAATTCTAAATCGGAAATACTTGATAACTCGTCTTTTCTGGTTTCTCTTAGTTTTTTTAATACCCCATCAATATTTCCTTCAGCGACAAGCTTATCTAGTTCTTCGTTGTTGTTGTTTTGAGACAACCAAGGAAAATAATTTTCAAAATTGTCTTTATCTTCAGGGCTTCCACCACCACTAAACGGAATATCAATTTGATCACCGCCCACATCCACTACAAAAATTCCAGCTTCTTTGGCGATCTTTAATGCTTCAAGCCATTCATCAAGACCCGGCTCTGGTTTTTCCTTTACATAGCCAATTGAACAACTGACGATTTTGACTTTCTCGTTTGCAGGTAAAATTTTATTTTCCTCAACAATGTCCATCAATGCCTCTGCCCTTAAAAGAAACTCTCTGCCAGATGGAACGGCTTTATAAACTAATTTTGCCCCAGGTGATACACCGCAATCTTTTCCAACAAGTAAACTCGCTACGGCTGGGCCATGCATACTTATCCCTTCTTTTTCGGTCTCTCCATATTCATGATAACTTGAAACCGAATTTTTATACTCTGGATGATTTATATCTAATCTTTGATCAATAATTGCAACGACAATTCCTTGACCAGTTATCCCCTGCTCATGCAATTCTCTAATTCCAAGTCCAGGATTTTTACTTTCCTCTAAAAATTTTTCTGGATTAAAATCTTGTGGCAATTTTTCCTTTTCTGGCCAAACTGTTTCAGTATCAAATTCTACTGTTCTTAAAACATCAGCAGGAATATTTGAAAAATTTTGATCAGATAAATTTCTACCCCTAAAATCTTCAAAACGAAAAACTGGTGTTTCCTGTTTTTGATTACATTCAATTTTTTCAAAATTTTTCATATTTATTCGATTAAATCATCAATGTCTATATTTAACCCCTAGACAATTTTCTTAAATATTTCAATTCTATAGGCGGAGAGTGAGAGATTCGAACTCCCAGTCCCGTAAACGAGACAGTACGACCTTCCGCACATACTAATACTATGCATAATTGCAACAATTTCTAATACTAATTCATACAGAGATATTAATATGCATGTAACTACAGAGAATAGACACAATGGGAATGAACAAAGCTCTGAATGATTGTGCGCGAAGCACGCAATCATTCGTAGTCATCAGAAGATAAAGAATAGTTATAATAAAGTACTAGATAGTTCCCTCCAAGAAGACAAGAGCAAGGTTAGAATGTCTCCAAAGATAATATCAACATTGAAAGCTATGGGACTTAGTGTTTTAAAGATGAATGGTTGTAAAAATATTAAACAGAGTAGAATGGAAGTTCGTTAGATTCATAACTTAAAGGTCGTTGATTCGAATCCAACCATCGTAACCATTTTTCTATTTGATCCCAACCAATCCGTTTATCTCATTCTTGATGTTTTCATTAAATCCTGAAAATGCTCTGTCGCCAATAAAGATTATTGGATAATATCCGTATGAATCTGAAACACCCTCACTCTTTCCTTTCTTATAGGAATTTAATTGAGAGACAAAATCAGTATCTGTTGTCTTGTGTTCCTCATATTCAATATTGTTTTCCCTAAGGTAAGCTAATAAGTCTAAACACATATTCCCACTTCCATTATGGAATATTACAACTCTGTCCTTTTTCTTTGGAACATATGATGTACCCTCATTAAGATCTTCTACCTTGCATGGATTAATAACATTAGCCTCGTCTTGGAACTCTAACTTTGGTCTAATTTTCTCCGGAGTATACGGAGCATTCTTGTTCACAGGAATCTGCCACATTGGCATAGTCTTATCTATTGTTCCAAGTGTATCTAAACCAACCCACTCAACATTATAATTATCCCACAATCTATGCCACATCTCATTCCATCTTTCCTTGTATCCTCCAATATATGTATGTGATACAGCCATAATCTTCTCGTTTTGAATTGCTCTCTTAAACTGATCCTCCATGTCCTTAGGTTCTCCAGCTCTTTCATAGAAGCTGTAGTCACAGAAACTTCCGTATTTGAATTCAGGAATATCTATATTTGAAACAGAGATAATTTTTGTATTGTATTCTTCTGGCTTATAGATAGTTGTTCTTAATTCTGTAGTACCTCTTGCTGTAATATATTCAATTCCTAGCTCATCAGCTACTTTTATGGTTGTCTCGTCAGACGCCATGTATCTAGAACTAATTACTCTTGGTGTAACACCTAGATACTTTTTTGAATTCTCTAACATCTCCTTAATTATATTATACTGTTTGTCATATGACATTCCCCAGAAAGGTTCTGGGTCATATGATGGACAGAGTTCGACAACTCCTGTTTTCAGTATTTCTTTGAGTTCATCAGCATGTTTCTTAATGAAATCTGCATTTACCATCAACAAACCCTTTATGTTTCTATCTCTCATATCACTTACCATATTTGCTAAACCATCAGTATTGTTAAATTCTATTAACAACATCATTCCTTTGGGCTTAACTTTTTTATTGGAAACCATATCAGAGGAACTATTGTCATTACAATATGTATGACATATATACTTTGCTCCTGCATACACTCCGATTGCAATTATTAGGATTGCGCAAAGGAGTAGAAGTATATTTCTTGTTTGTTTGTTTACCATGTGTTTTTAAATTAATTAAAAATATTTAAATAAACTTAATCCATCTTCATTATCGCAAAAAGTGAAACTTGGCGGAGAGTGAGAGATTCGAACTCCCGGTCCCGTAAACGAGACAACGCTTTTCGAGAGCGTCCCATTCAACCACTCTGGCAACTCTCCAAAAAATTATTTAGCATCCAATGAATATTCTTCTTGA